>OMEQ01001213.1_pt1 | contig 12825 bp, 13 predicted proteins | sample 1645451 | NCBI WGS metagenome assembly OMEQ01 (sample SAMEA103958142, study PRJEB25191) | human gut metagenome | biome: human-associated habitat [ENVO:00009003]; feature: intestine environment [ENVO:2100002]; material: feces | place: Germany | collected 2013/2015
CGCCCGTGAGGATGCCCCGTATCTCGCGGAACTGCCGCCGCACCTCCTGCACCATGCTCTCGGCGGCGCGTCCCACGGCGTTCATCGTCAGGCCGCAGAACAGGAACGACATCATCGCGCCGATGAAGACGCCGACGAGCACCGTGGGATTCATCAGCGAAACGTTGTAGTAGGCCATGAAATCGAGCATCGAAGCCTGTTCGACGAGCCGCGTCGTGCCGTCGGAGAGCGTCAGTTCCGTCACCCCGTTGTGCAAGAGGCCGATCCGTATCTCCTCGACATAGGAGGCCAGCAGCGCCAGCGCCGTCAGCGCCGCGGAACCGATGGCGAAGCCCTTGCCCGTGGCGGCCGTCGTGTTGCCCAGCGCGTCGAGCGCATCGGTGCGTTTGCGGACCTCGGGGCCGAGGCCGCTCATCTCGGCGTTGCCGCCCGCGTTGTCGGCGATCGGTCCGTAGGCGTCCGTGGCGAGCGTGATGCCCAGCGTCGAAAGCATTCCGACGGCGGCGATGCCGATGCCGTAAAGGCCCTGCGAGAGGTTGTGCGGCTGCATCATGTGTTCGATATCGAAGCCCGTAGCGCAGAGATACGCCAGAACGATCGCCGCGCCGATCGTCACCACGGGAATCGCCGTGGAGATCATACCCGAGCCGACACCGGCGATGATGACCGTCGCAGGACCGGTCTTGGCGCTGCCCGCGATCTTCTGCGTGGGTTTGTAGGAGTGCGAGGTGTAATACTCGGTGGCCTGTCCGATGACGATGCCCGCCGCAAGGCCCGTGATGACCGAGAACGAAAGGCCGAGCCAGTTCTCGATGCCCAGCAGGTAGAGGATGCCGAAGGTGGCCAGCGCGATCAGCGCCGAGCTGAAATTGACGCCCACGCCGAGCGAGCGGAGCAGTTCGCGCATCGAGGCCCCCTCCTTCGTGCGGACGAGGAAGATGCCGACGATCGAGAGCAGAAATGCTGCGACGGAGAGTGCTATGTCCATAATATTCAGCAGTGGGAAAAATATCCGTTATTTAACAAAGGTAAGCATTTATAGCAAAAAATCTCCCTGAAACGGGAGATTTTACATTACTTATGGCGGTTTACCGCCTTGCAGGACGGTGAAGCCGTTATTTCACGAGCCGGTTCGTCGCCGTGTCGGGGAATACGATCCACGGCTTGAACTGTTTGGCGTCTTCGAAATCCATCAGCGCATAGGATGCGATGATGATGACGTCGCCGACCTGTACCTTCCGGGCCGCGGCGCCGTTGAGGCAGATGCAGCCGCTTCCGCGTTCTCCCTTGATGACGTAGGTCTCGAAACGCTCTCCGTTGTCGATGTCCATAATCTGGACCTTTTCGCCCTCGATGATGTTGGCCGCCTCCAAAAGCGCCTCGTCGATGGTGATGCTGCCCACGTAATGCAGATCGGCCTGCGTGACCGTTACGCGGTGGATCTTGGATTTGATGACTTCAATCTGGAATTTCATTATCGGATACGGATGTTGTCGATTAAACGAATGTCTCCCGCCTGCACGGCGATACAGCCCTGAATACGCTCGGCGTCGCTCCATGCGGCGACTTCCTGCATCGTCCGCGCATCGACGGACTGGTAGTAGATGACCTTCAGCAGCGGATTGCGCTCCACCTCGGCCGTGACCCACGCCTTCAGCGCTTCGGGCGTCAGTTCCTGCGACTTTTCGGCGGCGGCGCGCAGGGCGGCGTAGATCTGCGGGGCTGCGGCGCGGTGCTCCGCGTCGAGCAGCGCGTTGCGCGACGAGAGGGCCAGCCCGTCTTCGCCGCGGACGATCTCGCATTCGATGATCTCGACCGGAAGCGACAACTGGTCCACCATCGCCTTGACGACGGCGATCTGCTGGAAATCTTTTTCCCCGAAGTAGGCGCGCGCCGGGCGTACGATGTCGAACAGCCGGCTGACGACCTGCGCCACGCCGTTGAAGTGACCGGGGCGTGTGGCGCCCTCCATCACCTTGTCGATCTGTCCGAAGTCGAACTGACGGCCGTCCGGTTCGGGGTATATCTCCTCGACCGAAGGCATCAGCACGAAATCCGCGCCGGCCCGTTCCAGCAGACGCGCATCGGCCTCCGGGGTGCGGGGATAATGTCTCAGGTCGTTTTTGTCGTTGAATTGGGTGGGATTGACGAAGACGCTCACCACGACGGTGGCGTTCTCCCGGCGGGCGCGCTCGACCAGCGAGCGGTGTCCCGCATGCAGGGCGCCCATCGTCGGGACGAACCCGATTCCGGACTGCTCCGCAGTCTCCAGCTCCGCGCGGAGCTCTTTGACGCTTGTGAATATTTTCATCTCTTCTGAAACGAACTTGCGGGGCAAAGGTATGAATTCCCGCAAACATAACGAAGAAAAAACGGAAAAAAAGCGCCGGACACTCCGGCGGTGGCGTTTCCCCGGCCGGAAACGCTTCTGCGGGGCGTTTTACCGCCTTCGGACAGGGCGCCGCCGCGCTGCGGACAAGCCGTTCGTGCGAAAAGATGTGGAATTCGTTGAATATATTTCGGGGAATGGCAAAAAGCGACTATATTTACAGATATTTAGACCCAAGCGGGAATGCCCGTCGCCCGCATCGGCAGATGCGGGAGTCCGGGGGCCTTCGTTTCCGCAATACACTGATAACCGCTCTCTCCGGGGCCGGAGACGATTTTTAATTGACTATGAAGAAAATCTTACTGTGTCTGCTTGCCCTTGCGGCCGGGCTGACCGCTTTCGGACAGAACGAAAGCTCGTTCGGCGTTCGTGCCGGTCTCAACGTGGCTAATCTCCATCTCAGCGCAGGGGGCCTGAGCGCGTCGCTGGACTCGCGCGCCTCCTATCATGTGGGCTTTGCCTATCAGCAGCCTCTGCTGCGGGTGCTTCCCCTCTATTTCGAAACGGGACTTTACCTCTCCGGACGCGGGGCGTCGGTGACGGCGGGCGATCTGGATTTGGGCGTGGAAGGAAAGGCCAAATTCAATATGCTGTACCTGCAGGTTCCGGCTGTGGTGAGCTGGCACTTCAATATTAAAAGCGTCTCGATCCAGCCAGCCGCCGGCGTCTATTACGGTTTCGGCATCCACGGCAAGCTCAAGGGCGACGCCGCGAAAGTCGATCTGTTCAAGGAGATTTCAGTGCCCGTCGAGGACGGCTCCGTCGAAGGCCAAGTGTTCAAGCGTTCCGATTTCGGACTGCGCTTCGGCGTAGGAGTTACCGTCATGAAGCATTACTATGCGGGCGTCGGCTACGATCTCGGCCTGCTCAATATCTCCAAGGATTCGGGCGAGGGCAAGATAAAGAACGGCAGTTTCTTCATTTCGCTGGGTTACAACTTTTAGCCCCGCTGCCTGCATAAACGGTGCGCATGTCCTTCGGGATGTGCGCATCTTTCGTATTGTTTTGTCCGTTTTTTGCTATCTTTGCCGAAGAGAAACCCCGGCTTGGACAGTCGGTGTCCCGGCAGGGCCGGTCGGCGGCTCTGCATTCGGCTTGCGCTGTCCTTGCACGGCGGGCGCTTCCCGGCGGAATCCGGTTCCGGCCGTTTGCCGGGAGCGTGCCGCTTTTGGCGAGAAATTCCAAACCCGAACGATATGAAAAATTTATTGACGTTTGCATCTATGACTGTTACCGCTCTCGCACTGACCTCGTGCGGCGGGGCTTCCCGAAGCGAAACCCCGTGGATCGTCGACCGTTTCGACGACATCAAGGTCATCCGTTACGAAGTCCCCGGCTTCGAGCAGCTTCCGCTGGAGGAGAAGGAGCTGATCTATTATCTGGCCGAAGCGACCAAGTGCGGCCGCGACATCCTGTTCGACCAGAATTTCAAATACAACCTCGCCGTGCGCCGCACGCTCGAAACGGTGTATGAGAATTACGAGGGCGACCGCACGACGGCCGAGTGGAAGGCGTTGGAGAAATACCTGAAAAAGGTCTGGTTCGCCAACGGCATCCATCACCACTATTCGAACGACAAGTTCGTGCCCGAATTCACCGAAGGTTACCTGCTCGACGTGATCGAGACCATTCCCGAAGAGAAATTCGGCGAGCTGAACCCGCTGCGCGGCGAGGTCTGCAAAGCCATTTTCGACGCGTCGCTCTACAAGACGCGCCTGAACCAGACTGCCGGTGAGGACCTGATCGCCACTTCGTCGAACAACTATTACGAGGGTGTGACGCAGGCCGAAGTCGAGAAGTTCTACGCCGACATGGCGGACCCTGACGATCCCGAACCGATCTCCTACGGCCTGAATTCCAAGCTGGTCAAGGAGGACGGGGTGGTCAGGGAGCGCGTCTGGAAGATAGGCGGCATGTATTCGCCCGCCATCGAGAAGATCGTCTACTGGCTCGAAAAGGCGCAGGCCGTGGCTGCCGAGCCGCAGAAGAGCAATATCGCCGCGCTCATCAGCTATTACAAGACGGGCGATTTGCGCGAATTCGACCGCTATAACATCGGCTGGGTGAAGGATACCGTCTCGAACGTCGATTTCGTGAACGGCTTCATCGAGGACTACGGCGATCCGCTGGGCCGCAAGGCGTCGTGGGAGGCCAACGTCAATTTCATGGATTCGGCTGCCTGCCGCCGCACGGAGATCATTTCCGCCAACGCCCAGTGGTTCGAGGACCATTCGCCCGTCGATCCGGCCTTCCGCAAGGCGAAGGTGAAAGGCGTCTCGGCGAAGGTCATCACCGTGGCGATGCTGGGCGGCGACTGCTTCCCCTCGACGCCCATCGGCATCAACCTCCCGAACGCCGACTGGATCCGCAAGGAGTACGGTTCGAAGTCGGTGACGATCGACAACATCACCTATGCCTACGACCGCGCCGCGCACGGCAACGGCTTCAACGAGGAGTTCGTGCTGCGTGCCGACGACCGCGAGCGGATGGACCGCTACGGCAAGCTGGCCGACGACCTGCACACCGACCTGCACGAGTGTCTGGGCCACGGTTCGGGCCAGCTGGCTCCGGGCGTCAAGGGCGGCGAGCTGAAAAGCTACAGCTCGACGCTCGAAGAGACGCGCGCCGACCTGTTCGGTCTCTACTATCTGGGCGATCCCAAAATGGTCGAGCTGGGGCTGGTACCCTCGTTCGACGTGGCGAAGGCCGGGTATGCGAAATATATCCTGAACGGCATGATGACCCAGCTGGCGCGCATCGAGCCGGGCAAGAACGTCGAGGAGTCGCACATGCGCAACCGCAAACTGATCTGCGAGTGGTGCTACGAGCGCGGCAAGGCCGACAATGTGATCGAGATGGTCAGGGAGAACGGCAAGACCTACGTCGTGGTCAATGACTACGAGAAGCTGCGCGGGCTGTTCGGCGACATGCTCCGCGAGATACAGCGCATCAAGTCCGAAGGCGACTACGAGGCGGGCCGGGCGCTTGTCGAGCGGTATGCCGTACAGGTCGATCCCGAACTGCACAAGGAGGTGCGCGACCGCTATTATGCGCTCAGCATCGAGCCTTACGGCGGTTTCGTGAATCCCGAATTCGAACTCGTGGAGAAGGACGGCGAAATCGTGGACGTCAAGATCAGCTATCCGGCCGACTACGTGAAACAGATGCTCGGTTATTCGAAGAATTATTCGTTCCTGCCCAATATCAACTGACGGTAATCTCCTTTACGAAAAGATGCGCCCTGCGAGGGGCGCATCTTTTGTTTTTCAGTGTGTCGTCATCATCGGTTCCGGGCCTCTTCGCCGCCGATGGCGAATGTCGAAACGATCACCATCTTCTCGTCCACGTTGTTGGGGTTCGAGACGATGATGCCGTATTCGCCTTCGGGCTGCTCCCCGAACGTCAGGCGGTAGGAACTTTCCCCGTATTTCTCGGCCGAGAAGGGGAGGTATTCCATGGTGTTGGATTGGACGGCGAAGGACCCGACGGCCGAAATCACCGCCGAACGGTTCTTCTTCGTGCTTTTCATCCGGAAGATGCGCACGATCGACATCGGGTCGGCTTTGTTGTCCTTGGCGCGGACGATGAGGGCGAACGGCTCTCCGGTTTTGAACCGTATTCCGGCCCTGCCGCCTTCGATGACTATTTTTGTCTTGGATTTGCTGGCTGCGAATCCGGCAATGTATACGCCGCCGCCGGTTCGCATCTGAACGTTGTGTTTTTCGAGTTTTGCGGACGATCCGTCGGAATATATTCCGACGACCTCACCCTCGAAATCGGGTTCGAGGGTTTGTGCCGTTACGGCGTTACCCCCCCCCAAGTCATGGCCGCTACGGCCATCAGGAATAGGATTTTTTTCATCGTTATATAAATTTGGATTGTACCGCGCAAAATGCACGGCAGACAAAAATAATAATTTTCCGTAAACTGCACAACAGCCTTTTCCGCTTTTTGACGCCGACGCCGTATACGCTGCGAGACGCACCCGTGGGATGCGTCTCGCACTTTTCCGGTCTTTCGGATTTACTCCTCGACCTCTTCGAACTGGTCTTTGCCTACGCCGCAGACGGGGCAGACCCAATCGTCGGGAATATCCTCGAACGACGTTCCGGGGGCGATGCCTCCGTCGGGATCGCCGACTGCGGGATCGTAAATCCATTCACATACGATGCAACGGTACTTTTTCATCTTCTCTGTCTTTTTAAGTGAATAAAAAATGTGTTGATTTCGGTATAATGCAGTTAATTGCGTATTCTCTCCTTTTCGGGCCGTTTTTCCGGTCGGGCATTCCGTCGCTTCCGCAAATCGGATGCCGTCTTATGTCGCCTGCGTTTCTCAGGTTGTCTGCGTCTCCTTTGCGGTCTGCGCTTCCTCCCGTTCCTCCTCTTCTTCTTCCGCGGCCTCTTCGGTCAGCCGGTTGCCGCCCGGCGGCATGAGTTCGGCGACCAGACAATCCGCGTCGGAGCACGACACGTAGAGCCGCTCCTCGTATATGTCGGTGATCTCCACGAAGTTCTTCCACTCCGAAGCGTACAGACGTACGCGTTCGAACCGGCGCAGGTCCAGAAAATGGCCGTAGTAACCGAAGAATCCGCAGCCGCCGAAGAGCGGAAAGAACCATTTCATCCGCTTGGGATCGACGCGGCGTACCGAGGCGATCTCCCCGCGCTTTATCTCGGTGATGTCCAGCAGACAGCGCACCTCGACCTTTTCGTCCGTAACCACGATGTAGCGGGGAATCGACAGCGACATCAGGGCGATGAGCGCCACGATGAACGACGTGAACCACGCCGAGAGATAACCTCCCTCGTAGAGGTGGTACAGCAGTCCGCCCAGCAGTCCGAAGACCACCAGATAGATCAGCGTCCAATAGATCGTGCGGCGGCTGAAGCGGTATTTATATATTTTCTCCATCCGTTTCGTGCGTTTCTTCGCGGTCAGCCAGCAAGGCTTCGGCGATGACCGTATCTTCGGGAGTCGTGATCTTCAGGTTCGCCCGTTCGCCTTCGCAGAGAAATACAGCTTCCCCGGACAGTTCGACTACCGAAGCGTCGTCGGTGAATTCGGGCCGGTATTCCGTTTCGTAGGCGCGGCGCAGCAGTTCGGCGCGGAATACCTGCGGCGTCTGGACGATGCGCAGGCGGCGGCGGTCGATGATTTGCGAAGCCGCGCCGTCCGTTTCGCGGAACGAATCCACAGGCTCGACGACCGGAATTGCCGTGCCGTGTTCCGCGGCGGCCGCGACCGTGCGCCGGATCAGCTCCTGCGACCCCAGCGGCCGCACGCCGTCCTGTACGGCGATCAGCTCCGGATCGCGTTTCAGGGCCGCCAATCCGTTTTTCACCGAGTGGAATCGCTCCCGGCCCCCTTCGGCGACCGTGTGCGGCGCCACTTCGAAACGCGCCGACAGATTGTGCCAGAAGCCGGTGTGTTCGGCGGGCAGTACGACGACGATTTCCGCTCCGGGAAGCGCCGCGGCGAAGTTGTTGATCGTGCGTGCCAATATGGGCATGCCCCCCAGCAGCATGAACTGCTTGGGACGCGCCCCTCCCATGCGGCTTCCGCCGCCGCCCGCTACGATGATGACTCCAGTTTGTCGTTCCATATCAGTTTCTTTCCAAAACCGAGCGTATTGTCGGTCAGTTTCATATAATCGGGCCTTATCGCCCAGAGCGTCAGCTCGGCCAGCGCCGCGTAGGGAAACCGTTTGAGGTATGCCCGTTTGGCCGTTTCGTCGGCCCGCGCTGCCGTGCCGCACAACTGCAATCCCTGCACCCGGCCCACGATTTTCGTTTCGAGGACCACCGATGCCGCGACACGCGGATTGCGCTCCATTTCCTGCGCATGGCGCGTTGCGGGGTCCGATGTGAATACGAGCAGGTTTCGCTCCTTGTCGTAACAGTAGAACGCATTCGAGCAGTAGGGGACCCCTTCCGCGACGGTGGCCAGCGTCAGTACATGGTGCCGCCGGAGAAAACGCACGAAACGTTCGTTTATTGCTTCGCCGCAGCCGCTCGTTTTTGCCGTCCCGGATTCCGCGCTTCCGGGCGTTTCCGCAACCGGGGTGTTCCTTTCCGCAGCCGAGGCGCTTCCTTCCGCAACGGCAGCGTTCTCTTCCGCCGCCGGAGTGTTCCCCTTTGTAGCCGGAGTGTTCCCCTTTGTAGTCGGGGCGCTCCCTTCTGCAGCCGCAGCGTGCCCCTTTGTAGCCGGGGAGTTGCTTTCCGCAGCCGGGACGCTCCCTTTCTCAGCCGGGGCTTCTTCCGTTTTCGTTTCCTGAGCCTTGTGTTCCGTCCCCGGTTTTTCCGTGTCCCGCCTCTCCGCCGCTTTTGTTGCGACTGCCGGCTGCACCTTTTTTCCGTCCGTTTCCGCTGCCGCCATATGCGTTATTTCGCTGCCGTGGTTTCGCCTGCCGGGGCGGAAGCCGCCGGAGCCTGCGGAATTACGAGCGAATCCAGCTGCGTGATGCGCTCTTCGTCCTTCACCTCGCCGTTCAGCTCGGCCGCGATGCGGTCGCGTACGAATTCGAACGTCGCCCGGTTCTCTTTTGTGATCGGCTCGGCGGGTTCCTGCGGAACTTTCAGCGGGTCGATCGGCGTGCCGTTTTTCCAGATGCGGTAGTCGAGATGCGGTCCCGTCGAAGCGCCCGTCGATCCGACATAGCCGATCAGCTGCCCCTGCGATACGCGCGAACCCTTCGAAATGCCTTTGGCGTAGCCGCTCAGGTGCAGGTAACCCGTCATCAGGTTGCCCGCATGCTTGATCTTGAGCGTGTTGCCGCCTCCGCCGCCCCAGCCTTTGAAAGTGACCACGCCGTCGGCGACGGCATGCACGGGCGTGCCTTTCGGTGCGGCGTAATCGACGCCCGTATGCGGGCGGTATACCTTGTAGATCGGATGTTTGCGGGCGTAGGTGAATTTCGAGCTGATGCGCGAATATTTCAGCGGCGCCTTGAGCATCTGCTTGCGCAGGCTTGCGCCGTCATATTCCCAGTAGCGGATTTTGCCGCCCTGCCGGAACGGAATGGCGTAGTACTCCTTGCCGCCCTGACAGAATTTCGCGCCCCAGATGCGGCCGATGCCGACCGAGACGCTGTCGTCGATGAACCGCTCGTCATAGATGACCGTGAAGTTGTCGCCTTTCTGGATGCCGAAGAAGTCCACCGTCCACTGGTAAATGTCCTCCATTTCGGCGGCCAGCGCATAGGGCAGCTCCTGCTCCATGATAGCGCCCCAGAGCGACGAGTTGATCGTGGCGCTCTTCTTGGTGCGGCGCACGGTAAACTGTTTTTCGCCCGTGCGGACGCTCACCGAGTCGTCGTGGAATCCGAAGACCACGTATTCGGCGACGTTGCGTTCGTAAACCAGATAATCCAAGTGCGGGGCATAGAGCGAATCCTCGTGGATGAAGGCCGTGTACTTGTGTCCCGCGCGGATGTTGCGCAGCGGGAAAATATCCTTCGAAGCCTTTCAGGATTTTGCCCAGCGTTTCGCCGCTTCCCACCTCGCCGGTCTCGGTGCGGTAATTGTCGGCGTTGATGCCGTATACGATGTTGTGCTGCTCGGCGGCTTCCTCCCCGGCCGTCTCCTGCTGCTGCGTTCTGCTGCACGCCCCCGCCGCAACCAGCAGCAGGGCGCATATGGGTAATCTGAGACTTTTCATAATCGAAACAAAGATATAAAAAAACGACTCTTCCGCCAATTTTATTATTCGTTTGTCAGTGAGGCCTGAGATTTGCTTTTTTTTGTTTTGCGTTCCGAAGATTTATTTCTACCTTTGAAAAATTGTGTAGATAAACAGACCGAAGATGTTGAAATGCCTGCTTGCACCTGCAGCTCTCTTATATAAAGCGGGGGTGACTTTCCGTCACCGCTTGTTCGACTGGGGAGTGCTCAAAAGCGAGAAGTTCGACATCCCGGTCGTCTGCATCGGCAACATCACCGTCGGCGGTACGGGCAAGACCCCGATGGCCGAAATGGTGATCGCCTACATGTCGCAAATGCACAACGTGGCCCTGTTGTCGCGCGGCTACGGTCGCCGCACCAAAGGCTACCGGGAGGTGAAGACCGATTCCCACTACCGCGACGTGGGCGACGAACCGCTTCAGATCAAACTCAAATTTCCCGGCACGGTGGTCGTCGTGTGCGAGAAACGCGCCGAGGGCATCCGCCGCATCCGGGCCGAACACCCCGAAGTAGACCTCATCATCATGGACGACGGCTTCCAGCACCGTTATGTGGAGCCGAAGATCAATATCGTGATGATCGACGCGACGCGCCCCATTCAGCATGACAGGATGCTGCCGCTCGGAACGTTGCGCGACCTGCCCGAAGAGCTGCACCGCGCCCACTATTTCGTGGTCACGAAGTGTCCTGAGAAGATGGCCCCCATCGACCGGCGCATCATGCGCAAGGTGCTGATTCAGGTCGCCTACCAGCGGGTGTATTTCACCCGTTTCGAGAGCTTCATGCCCCAGCCGCTCTATCCCGATGCGGCCCCGGACGAACCGCTTCTGCACGGGCGGCAGGTCATCGCGCTTTCGGGCATCGGCAATCCCAAGCCGTTCCTTGCGACGCTGCGCGAACGCTACGAGGTCGTGCAGGAGATGACGCTGGAGGACCACCATGTTTACAAGGTCCGCGACCTGAACCGGCTGCGGGACCTGCTGGGCCGCTGTCCCGGTGCGGTCATCGTGACGACCGAAAAGGACGCTGTGAAACTGACCAACCGCGCCAAGATCCCCGAAGAGATCCGGCGCAGCATATACTATTTACCGATAAATATTTCATTCATAGAGGATTCGGCTACGGATTTTCTGCAAAAACTAGAAGAAGATGTTAGAGGAAATTAAAAAAACGGCGGCTTTCATCGACGCCGCCACCGACTCTTTCGCTCCCGAAGTGGGCGTCATCCTCGGCACCGGTTTGGGCGGCTTCGCCGATAAGATCGAGACACGCTTCGCCATCGAATACAAGGATATTCCGGGATTCCCCGTCTCCACGGTCGAAGGACACAAAGGCCGTATGATTTTCGGCATGGTCGAGGGCCGCAGGGTCGTGGCCATGCAGGGCCGTTTCCACTATTACGAAGGCTACGGCATGCAGCAGGTGACGTTCCCGGTGCGCGTCATGCGGCAGCTCGGCATCAAATACCTTTTCGTATCGAACGCTTCGGGCGGCATCAACACCTCGTTCCGCGTCGGCGACCTGATGGTCATCACTGACCATATCAACTTGATGCCCAATCCGCTGATCGGCCCCAACATCGCCGAACTCGGTCCCCGCTTTCCGGATATGCACAACTGCTACGACAAGGAGCTGATCGCCAAGGCGACCGCCATTGCCGAGGAGGAGAATATCAAGCTCCAGTACGGCGTGTACGTGGGCGGCACGGGGCCGACGTTCGAGACGCAGGCCGAATACCGCTATTTCAAGAATATCGGCGGCGATGCGGCCGGCATGTCCACCGTGCCGGAGGTGATCGTGGCGCGTCACATGTCGGTTCCCGTCTTCGGCGTCTCGGTCATCACGAACTGCGGCCTGTCGGACGAGGCGGGCGACCACGAGGACGTGCAGCGCCAGGGCCGGAAGGCGGGCGTGAAGATGCAGACGCTCTTTTTGCGAATGATCGAAAATCTGGAATGATATTATGGTAAACAAGGTGATTCTGGTGGGCAACGTGGGCATCGACCCCGAAGTCCGCACGCTCGAGGGCGGCGCGAAGGTCGCCCGTGTCCGGCTGGCTACGACCGAGCGGCTGTACGACCGTGCGTCGAACGAGACGAAGGAGCATACCGAGTGGCACACGATCACGCTGTGGCGCGGCCTCGCGGATGTCGTGGATCGCTATGTGCGCAAGGGCACGCAGCTCTATATCGAGGGCCGTCTGCGCACCCGCGAGTGGATGGATAAGGACAACAACAGGCGTTATACGACCGAGATTCTGGCCGACACGATGAATCTGCTGGGTCGCCGCAGCGACAATCCCGCTTCGGACGGCGCCGCTCCGGGTTACGGAGCGCAGGGGCAGGGTTCCTCCTACGGCCAGCAGGGCGGGGGATACCAGCAGGGCGGCTATGCGCAGCCGCAGCGTCCCGCCGCGGCTCCCCAGCCGCAGCAGCCGGCCGCACCTTCGGTCCCGGCCGACGATCCCGACGATTTGCCGTTCTGACCGGACTCTCCCGGCCTGCGCGCCGGCCGTCGGGCCGTGGCTGCGGGCGGTCCTGCGTTCGCACCGCATCTGTTGCCGTTCGGGACGCCGCCGGTCCGCAGCGATCCTGCTCCGCAGGAGGCTGTGCCGCGCCGCCGCGGGCGATCCGCATCCCGTTCACCCGAAAGGGCTCCGTTTCGTTTGAAGCGAAACGGAGCCCTTTTTTCCGTGGTGGCGGCGCCCTCCCTGTGCGTCCGGTTTTACGGCCGGTCCCGTCACGGAGTTTTCGG
>OMEQ01001222.1_pt1 | contig 12786 bp, 10 predicted proteins | sample 1645451 | NCBI WGS metagenome assembly OMEQ01 (sample SAMEA103958142, study PRJEB25191) | human gut metagenome | biome: human-associated habitat [ENVO:00009003]; feature: intestine environment [ENVO:2100002]; material: feces | place: Germany | collected 2013/2015
AATCCATCTCATTCTCCAAAATAATGCGGCAGAGGAGCATTAAAATTCCTCCCCTGCTATGTGTAGTATTACGTTCCCATAAAGGAATATAAGGGAAATGCCCGAAGGGCGAAGGGGTTAAACTCTATAATCAAAGGGAAAAAAATCTACTTATAAAGTAAAAAAATGGCAGGGGTTTTCTGATAATCATACTTCGTCTTCGCCCACTCACCCAACGAGAGCGTACGAATACTTTCATCGGGGCAAGAAATATCCGCCGCCACGCACAACCTCGTATGAGGACGACAGGAACGCACCAAATCCTCTATCATCTTATGATTACGATAAGGCGTTTCGATAAATATCTGCGTCTGCCCTTCGGCATATACCCGTTGTTCGAGCTGCTTGATTCTCTTTATCCGTTCTCCCGCCTCGATAGGCAGGTAACCCTGAAAAGCGAAACTCTGCCCGTTGAATCCCGAAGCCATCAGCGACATCAATATCGACGAAGGGCCCACCAATGGAACCACAGGCAAATGTTCCCGTTGGGCGATCGCCACCACATCGGCCCCCGGGTCGGCCACAGCCGGGCAACCGGCCTCCGAAATCACGCCTGTCGCATATCCCTGCCGCAACGGTTCGAGAAATCCCGACACCTCTGTCGCCTCCGTGTGACGGTTCAATTCATAAAACGTCAAGTCGTCGATACAAATATCGGGATTCGATTTTTTGAGAAACCGTCGGGCCGAACGCACATTCTCTACGATAAAGTGACGTATCCCGGCTATTACTTCGCGGTTATAAGAAGGCAGCACCTGCTCGACTGGTGTATCGCCCAGAGGAACAGGAATCAGATATAATGCGGTTTTGAGCATACAAATTCGATTTATCGGCAAAACCCATTTTCACCGTTCGACAAAAATAGGTATTTTTGCCCAAAGAGAAAAACAGAAACTGTTATGACAGACCTGCCTGCCCCATTTATCGAACGCACCCGCCGATTACTCGGCGACGACTATCCCCGCTTTGCCGAGGCCCTCGAATCGGAATCTCCGACAAGCATACGGCTCAACCCTTCGAAAAGCACTCCGACAGGCACGATAGGCGATCCGGTTCTCTGGGCTCGACATGGGTTCTATCTCTCTTCCCGACCAACGTTTACCTTCGACCCCCGGCTTCACGCCGGAGCCTACTACGTACAAGAAGCGGCATCGATGTTCCTCAATCGGGTAATCCGGCAATACGTTCATGAGCCGGTCCGTTATCTCGACCTTTGTGCCGCACCCGGTGGAAAATCGACCGATGCCGTTGCGTCGCTTCCGGTCGGCAGTTTAATCGTCAGCAACGAAGTCATACCCAACCGGGCGCATATCCTCGCCGAAAATATTGTCAAATGGGGATCGCCCTATTGCATAGTCACCCGCAACGAAGCCTCGGCATTCGGCGCACTCGAAGAATACTTCGACATCATTGCCGCCGATGTCCCTTGTTCGGGAGAAGGCATGTTCCGCAAAGACCCCGCCGCCATTACCGAGTGGTCTGCGGCGAATGTGGCGCATTGCGCCGAACGACAGCGCGCCATTCTCACCGATGTGTGGAACGCTCTACGCCCCGGCGGATTGTTCATTTACAGCACCTGTACCTACAACACCGAAGAAAATGAGGAGATGATCGGTTTCCTCCGAAAAAAGTTCGGGGCCATACCTCTCACAGTCGATATCGACCCAGCTTGGAACATAACGCCTGCACTCGTTGGCGATCTGCCCGCCTATCGCTTCATGCCCCACCGTACCCGGGGCGAAGGTCTCTTTATGGCAATCCTTCGGAAACCGGGCGAACCCGGTGAAACTCGACGAGAGGCTCTCCTCTCGACAGCCGAAAAGACAGAGAAACGCAACAAAAAAAATAAAACACCCCGAATAGCTATACCCGATGAATGGAGGCTTCTCGTTGCCAACCCCGACCGCTATACATTCATATCCGACGAAGAGAAAATTATCGCTATCCCGGCCGAATATACAACCGATTATAAACTCCTCGACCGACATCTCGACCTGTTGCATACCGGTATCACCGTAGCCACGCTCAAAGGAAAAGATTACGTGCCGCATATCTCGCTGGCCCTCTCCACAGCCTTCGATACGAACCAAGTCGTCCACTACGAGGCCTCCCTCGACACAGCCCTTGCCTACCTCCGACGAGAAAGCCTCTTCCTGCCCACCGACTTACCCCGAGGATATATACTTGTCACCTATGAAGGATTTCCACTCGGCTGGGCAAAACATCTCGGCAACCGAACCAACAACCTCTACCCGCAAGAGTGGAGAATCCGCAGCGGATATACGCCCGATACTCCGTTCGAATTGAACATCGCACCGAAATAACGACATAAATCTTCTCTCGGACTTCCCCTCTGGCACTGCGTGCCACCTCCCCTATGGCTAACGCCACAAAGAGGAGGAGGAACACACACACCTCTCTGTTCCTGTTATCAAAAGTATTCACCCTTCTCCCCTGTGTTTTGCACAGCAAAATATAGGGGAGAGACAGAGGAGCGGTAGCGACGATGAGAGGGGTTAGAAATACTACATCATTCTTGCTTATGGTATTGAAAAACGCCATCATATCAGTCTGCTTATATCGGACATATCCCTTCCTCCCTACTTTTACCCGATACCAATCGGGTAAAAATTCAATCATGCCATAAAATGCGAATGCCCCGACCATACATTTGCCTCAAAAAAAAGTATGGAAACACAAGAACAGAAATTCACCCGGGAACTGGCAAATAGCCGTATGCAAATAGAACTGTTACGCAATCAAGTATTGCTGCGTTATTACGCACAATTGCTCGAACTCGATATTATGCAGCATCCCAAAGAAGTGAAAACGCTCATGAGCAGCATTAACACCCTCGAACGTTATGCTCGCAAATACACCCCCAAAGACTCCGCCAAAGTTACTCCCGTCTCTAACGAAACCCAACCGATGACAAACGGGAAAGAAACGGCAACAAACACAGTTCCACACGAAGGAGAAAAAACCGAAACTATTGAACCGAAAAAAATACAGAATACGGCTGTCGCAAAACCCACCCCACATACGCCGGTCGAACCGCCACACCTCTCATCAGTGACAAATTTCCCCGAAGGAATAAAGATAAAGAAAGTTGTCCATCGAAGTAAAACACACCGAAAATAACCTCCGGGGGAAACACAAAGTCGATTTTTCGACCACACGGTCGTCTCCGGCATCAATTTTCATATATTTAAACTTACCGAATACAAAAAGCACATTCGATATAAAAATAAATAAACTTGTTTGTTCTGCGCTCGACTTTCACTATATTTGCACGTGATGCAAAGGAAATCGAGCCCAGCCGTGCAAAAAATTTTCACATCGGGTCATTTGTTTTTTCTTTGTACAGAAACAACGGGCAGAAGCAGTAACTGCATCGCTCTTTATATTCCTCCTTAAAATACAGCCCTATGAAAACTCTGAAACTGATAAAAAACGACCCGTGGCTGGCTCCCTATAAACAGGCTATCGAAGGCCGGCACAATCGTGCAGTGGAAAAAATTTCGGAACTAACCGGAGGAACAGGAAACCTTTCCGATTTTGCCGACGGCTATCTTTACTTCGGATTACATAAAGAAAACGGCCACTGGGTATTTCGGGAGTGGGCGCCCAATGCCAATGCTATCTATTTGATAGGAAACTTCTCGAACTGGAAAGAACGCCCCGAATATCGGTTATTGGCCATCGGCAGAGGAGTATGGGAAATAAAACTTCCACTCGATACGTTACACCATCTCGACTTTTACAAACTATCCGTACACTGGCCCGGAGGACAAGGAGAACGCATTCCGGCATGGGCCACGAGAGTCGTGCAAGACCCCGAAACATATATCTTCTCGGCACAAATTTGGGATCCCGAAAAGCCTTTCGTTTTTTCAAAAAAGCCGTTTCGCCCCCAAACCTCCCCGCTGCTGATTTACGAATGTCACATCGGTATGGCGCAACAAGAAGAAAAAGTTGGCAGTTATACCGAATTTAAAGAAAAGATACTTCCCCGCATTGTTGCCGACGGATACAACGCCATACAAATCATGGCTATACAAGAGCACCCCTATTACGGTTCTTTCGGGTATCACGTATCCAGTTTCTTCGCCCCGTCGTCCCGCTTCGGGACACCCGACGAATTGAAATCGCTCATCGACGAAGCTCATAAAATGGGAATAGCCGTCATTATGGACATCGTACACTCTCACGCTGTCAAGAACGAAGTCGAAGGGTTAGGTCGATTCGATGGCTCGTACAACCAATACTTTTACGGCGACCACCGGCGAGAGCACCCCGCTTGGGACTCTTTGTGTTTCGACTATGGAAAAAACGATGTAATCCACTTCTTGCTCTCCAACTGCAAATACTGGCTCGACGAATTCAGGTTCGATGGGTTCCGGTTCGACGGCGTTACCTCGATGCTCTATTACAACCACGGTTTGGGACAGGCTTTCGGTTCGTACGACGACTATTACAACGGAGGGCAGGACGACAACGCCATCGTTTATCTCACTCTGGCCAATGAACTCATTCACCAAGTAAATCCGCGGGCGATAACCATCGCCGAAGAAATGAGCGGAATGCCGGGATTAGCAGCGAAATTCAACGACGGAGGAATAGGGTTCGATTACCGAATGGCTATGGGAATACCCGATTTCTGGATAAAGACCATTAAAGAGAAAAAAGACGAGGACTGGAAACCCACGGCCATATTTTGGGAACTGACCAATCGGCGTTCCGATGAAAAGACCATCAATTATGCCGAGAGCCACGACCAAGCACTGGTCGGCGATAAAACCATTATTTTCCGGCTCATCGACGACGTCATGTATTGGCACATGAGCAAGGGAGATACCAATCTGATCGTAGATCGAGGCATGGCCCTGCATAAAATGATACGGCTGGTAACCCTCTCGACCATCAACGGCGGTTACCTCAACTTCATGGGAAATGAATTCGGCCACCCCGAATGGATCGATTTTCCGCGTCAAGGAAACGGCTGGTCCTATAAATACGCCCGTCGGCAATGGGACCTCGTAGACCGAAACGATTTGAAATATCAATACCTCGGAGCCTTCGACGAAGCCATGATTCACATCATAAGCCAAAAGAAAAAATTCGAACGAACCCCTATTGTCAAACTCTGTGAAAACGACGGAGACCAAGTACTCGCATTCCTGCGCGACGATCTGCTTTTCGTATTCAACTTCCACCCGTTCAAATCCTTCAACGGATACGGCATTTTGGCCCCGACAGGAGAATACGAGCACATACTCAGTAGCGACGATCCTGCATTCGGAGGATACGGACTCATCGATATGAAAGTGAAACACCTCACCCGACACGATCCGTTATTCGAAAAAGACAACAAAGAATGGCTCATGCTCTACCTCCCGGCACGGACAGCTCAGATTTTAAGATGGAAAAAGCCCGAACCCGGAGAAACGAAGAATGCAAGTAAATCGAAAAAATCGGCAGGTTCGATAAAAAAAGAGAATAAAAGCAAAAAGAAATAGTCCATCGACAATCCGTTTAGATATGGAAAAGCGTAATAAATGCAAAGCTCGAAATGCAGTAATTCACACAATTGGCATTTATTAAGTAGTAATCTTTCATTCGGAAGCTCATGAAAAAAATACTTGGAACGCTACTGATACTCACAAATATCGTGATATTCTCCGGTTGTACTTTTATTAACGAAGAAGAAAAATTCAATCCGGTCGCTTTGAAAATCGAAAGTACAGATTTGGCACAAACGACCCGAGACGAATATACGATACCGGCGGGAGGAGGGCAGCTAACTGTTTATAGTGCAGAAGAAAAAAATCCTTTTTGCCTCGTCAACTGGTTCGAAGTAAACGGTGTGGAATGCTACCTGAACGGAGTAGAAAATGATTTATACAACGACAGGGCAGACTATTCCTACGACTGGGGAGAAATTATCATCTCATCGGCCACTCTACCGGTCAAAAACAATATTACAATTCGTCCGAATCTTTCCGGGAAAGAGAGGAAAATTCGCATAGGACTCAACTGTTTCAAATACGATTATAGAATTCTGGATATAATCCAACGTTCTAATGAAAGCAAACCTTAACGAGCTTTACAAAATCGAGTTACGACGAAGATAGTCTATTGAGAAAGCCATGATACCGAAAGTAATCGAACAATTACCGAGGACATTTTTGCCTCTTACAGAATCTCCTGCTCGAATTTCCGGCACTCCACCGACGAAAATCGAAGAAAAGAAACAAGATAGATACATGTTTGTAACGCTTCTGTAACATCAATATCGTTTCTTTGCGAGTGAAAAAACATGCAAATTGGACATTATGGAAACGTTCTATCTGATCATCGTTATTTTTATCTTTCTCATCGCCATTTTCGATTTATCGGTGGGAGTCAGTAACGATGCCGTCAACTTCCTCAATTCGGCTATCGGGGCAAAAGCAGCCCCCTTCAAAGTAATTATGGCGGTCGCCGCAATAGGAATCTTTGTAGGAGCCTCCATGTCGAACGGTATGATGGATATCGCACGGCATGGAATATATCAGCCCCAATATTTCTACATGAACGAAATCATGAGTATCTTGTTGGCGGTCATGCTCACAGATGTAGTTTTACTCGACATATTCAATACGATGGGACTCCCCACATCGACCACCGTATCGATGATATTCGCATTGTTAGGCGGCACATTTGCTTTGGCTATCGTGAAAACGATAAATAGCGCAGGAGCCTTGCAAATGGGAGACCTCATCAATACAGACAAAGCTCTGCAAGTAATCGTAGCCATTTTCGTATCCGTAGCCATCGCCTTCTTCTTTGGTGTTTTGGTACAATACATCGCCCGCTTGATTTTCAAATTCAATTACCAGAAACAGTTAAAATACTTCGGTGCGCTGTTCGGCGGATTCGCGGCTACCTCCATCATCTATTTCATACTTATCAAGGGATTAAAAGAGTCCACGCTGATGACCCCCGAAAACCGCCAATGGATTCACGACAACACACAAATACTTTTAGGCTGTTGCTTCCTATGCACGACAATACTCATGCAGGTACTCATGTGGTGTCGCATAAACATTTTGAAAATAGTCGTCTTGTTGGGAACTTTTGCTCTGGCATTAGCTTTTGCGGGAAATGACTTAGTCAACTTTATCGGTATGCCTTTGGCCGGGTATTCGACCTACCACGACTACATCACCAACAGCAACGGCGTCAGTCCCGATCAGTACTTGATGACCTCTCTTCTCGATTCGGCTTCAACGCCTTCCATATTCCTCATCGGTTCAGGCATAATTATGGTTGTCGCCCTGCTCACCTCCAAAAAAGCACATAACGTAATCAAAACTTCTCTCGACCTATCCCGCCAAGAAGCCGGAGAAGAAAGTTTCGGGACTTCTCCCATCGCTCGTAAATTGGTGCGCATGACAACAAATACCTCTTCTTTTATTGTCAATAACATACCGCCCAAAGCAAGAACTTGGCTCAACGCCCGATTCGACAAAGACGAAGTCATACTCGAACACGGTGCAGCATTCGACTTAATTAGAGCCTCGGTAAATTTGGTGCTTGCCAGCTTGTTGATCGCATTGGGAACCTCGTTGAAACTACCCCTATCCACTACCTATGTCACCTTTATGGTTGCTATGGGTACATCTCTTGCCGACAGAGCGTGGGGACGCGATAGTGCCGTTTACCGTATCACCGGAGTCATCTCCGTTATCGGAGGTTGGTTTCTCACAGCCGGAGCCGCTTTTTTGATTTGTTTTACAGTGACGATGATTGTCTACTTCGGAGGTAGTATCGCTATTATCCTGTTGGGAGCATTAGCCGCTTATATGCTCATACACAGCCAAATATCATACAATAAAAAACTAAAACAAGAAAAAAACAGCTCGCTGGCACAACAGATGGTCGCCAACAAAGACAAGCAAGAAGCACTTGTCTTATTGAGAAAATTCAGCCGGGAAGAATTCGCCAAAGTCCTTGAATGGAGTGCCGACCTATATCATCGCGTCACCACCGGTTTCCTCAACGAAAGTTACAGAACCCTGCGCAAAGCGATGGGCGATATAGAAACGGAACGGCGATACTTCAAACAAGTAAAACGTTTGGGAACCATAGGAGTCTCCCACTTGAATGACAAAGTAGGATTAGAAAAAGGTCTCTATTATTTTCAAGGGAACGATTTCTCTTACGACATTATCCACTCCATAAAAAGAACCTGCGAACCTTGTTTGGAACATACCGACAATAATTTCAATCCTTTGGAGCAAAGTCAGAAAGACAGCTTTGGAGAGATAGCACAATCGATCGTATCGTTCTTGGAGGAAAGCCGGCAATCGATCGAAAAAGATGCGTTCGGAGATCTTGCCGCCCTCTACAATCAAGGGAATATACTCATCAATCAATTAGGTGTACTCAAACGGGAAGAAATACGTCACATGCGGGAACAAGTCTCCTACATCAAAGTAGGAATCGTTTACCTCACTGTCATTCAAGAATCCCAAAATGTAGTAGCTTACACGATAAACCTGTTGAAAATGAATCAAAAATTTCAGGAAGGAAATTAATAATCACATAAAGTCTCAATTTGCATCTTTTAATTTTTGAGAACTTGGGTTGCCTTTTGCGGGAGTAAAGGGCAACTCTCTTTTTATAGACAAAAATAGGGCTTATCATTTCTGAATATGCCCTATCGGTTATAATGGCTCAGTCGATAATTTAGCAAAGATATGACTCCATGGAAAATCAGAAAGAATTATGTTTTTACACATCTAACCCCTCTCCTCAGAAACCATCGATTCTTCGGTGTCTTCCCTATATCGCTAACGCAACTCACCGTAATGCTACGGAACACGGCAAGGGAGAAGGGTAAATGCAATCCTTCTCTTTCGATAAAATAATGTGGCAGAAAGGTATTAAACCTCCTCCCCCGTGTTTTGCAGCGCAAAATATAGGGGAGGTGTCACGTAGTGACGGAGGGGTTAAGCCTTACAATCAAAAACTCCTATGCTATCTTTTCCAATTTTTCGCCGAGGAGACCGGAATGTGTGTGACGACGAGAGATTTATCATTAAAATTCATGCTTACCCCACGGATTTTCTACTGAACCTTAGAAACAGCAGAAACTTTTGAATCGAGAAAAAAGAAAAGGGCCTTCCGATAATGAAAGCCCTTTTGAATATATTTTATTTTTTGTTTTATACGGTGAGTATTTCTTTCTCTTTTTCGGCAAACATATCGTCGATTTTCTTCATGTATTTGTCGTGAAGTTTTTGTGCCGAGGTTTCTCCGTCTTTGGCGACATCTTCGGGCATTCCCTCTTTTTGAGCCTTTTTCAGCCCATCGATGGCATCCCGGCGTGCATTGCGCACGCTCACTTTGGCATTTTCGGCTTCTTGTTTCGACTGTTTGACGAGTGCTTTACGTCTCTCCTCGGTTAACGGGGGGATTGATAGTCTGATGATTTCGCCGTTATTTTCGGGAGTAATGCCTAATTCTGAATCCAAAATGGCTTTCTCGATCACTTTGAACATAGATTTTTCCCAGGGGGTAATAACGATGGTACGTGCATCGGGGACAGAAATGTTGGCTACATTGGAAAGCGGGGCCAAACTTCCGTAATAATCGACCCGTATGCCGTCGAGAATTCGGGGGTTGGCTTTACCTGCCCGAATGTGAGCTAATGCTTCATCTAAGAATTCGATGGCCATAGCCATTTTTTCTTCGGCAGAGTTCAAGTATGTCTTTACGTCGTCCATAATGAATAAGGTTGAAATTTTTCTGTATAATTAGTTTCGTGAACAAATGTACTCTTTTTTTTAAGAATAGCCATATAAGACCGGGTTTAATATACCAGAGTCCCTATGTTCTCTCCTGACAATACTTTTTTCAGGTTTCCGACCGTATCCATATCGAATACGATAATGGGCAGATGGTTTTCTTTGCAGAGGGTGGTCGCCGTGAGGTCCATGACCTTTAATCCACGGGTATAGATTTCGTCGTAGCTGATTTTGTCGAATTTCTTTGCGGTAGGATCTTTTTCTGGATCGGCCGTGTAAATACCGTCGACACGTGTCCCTTTCAGCATGACTTCGGCTTCTATTTCGATACCTCTTAGGGCCGAGCCTGTATCGGTCGTGAAGAATGGGTTTCCCGTCCCTCCCGATATAATGGCTACGGTTCCGTTTTGCATAGCCTCGATAGCTCTCCATTTACTATAATATTCGCCGATGGGGAACATATTGATTGCTGTGAAGACTTGGGCTTTTTGTCCGATTTTTTCCAGTGCGGAGCTTAATGCCAAACTGTTGATTACAGTCGCGAGCATGCCCATTTGGTCTCCTTTTACACGGTCTACCCCTTTGGAAATTCCGCTCAATCCGCGAAATATGTTTCCGCCGCCGATGACGATACCTATTTCTATGCCCATGTCGGCGATTTCTTTAATCTGTGTGGCATATTCGGCTATCCTTTTTTCGTCGATGCCATATTGCTTTTCGCCCATGAGCGATTCACCGCTCAGTTTCAGGAGAATCCTTTTGTATCGGTTATTCATAATCAGATTCGTTCTTTTAATTAAACAGTCGCATTTATGCAAAAATAATCAATTTTTATGGTTCACGTAACCTTTGAAAAGAAAATAATATCCGATTAGTGATTATGAGAAAAGCCGAGACCGGCAAAGTAAGTCTACCTTGCCGGTCTCGATTGTGTAGGTGATTTCCTATTTCCGATGATTTATCGGGCGATGACTTTAAATATCTTGCTTCCGACTTTTACGATATAAATATTGGCAGTAGGGATAGAAACGATATTTTCTCCCGAGGTTCCATTTATGGTTTTTACAAGTTGTCCGTTGGCAGTAAATATTTGTATGAGTGCCCTTTCCGATAGAACTATGTTGATTGAGTTTTCGGAAGCGATTACTTTTACGTTTTGAGTTGTGTTACTTTCTATTCCCGAATGTATCAACTGCACGGTAATGAGATTAGACGTTTCGGAATATTCTTCTCCCTCATAGTCGTTGTAACGCATGCCGGTCACTTCGTATCCGTAGTTTCCATTCGTTTCGAGATCTGTGAAAGTATAAGAAGTTTGAGAACCGTCCGAAATGGTTACCGGAACGAGAGGTATTCTCGTAACCTCTCCGGCCTTGCTTTCTTGTATGATGGTGATTTCGTCGATGAAAAATCTTTTTAGTTTGTTTTCTTCGATGGAGAGTTGCATGTTTTCAGCACCGTCTTCCATTTCCCAAGTTTCTTCGGCGTATCCGTTTTCGTCGAAAGCCGTTACTTTATGGATATTAAGGGCATCGGGTTCTCCGTCTCCGTTGCTGTCTATCATATAACCTATTCGATAAATCGACAGATAATCTCCGGCTGTTCCATGGGCTTTGATGTGGATTTTGTATTTACCGTTATTCGATGACAGGTTCATTGTGGGAGTCCATAAATAAGAGAGGCTTACGGGAAATCTTCCGTTGTCGGCTCCGAGCATACCGTTGGCTGCCAGTATGTTTTTCCCGCTCCAACCCGGAACTGCGGTGTATAAGTCCGGGTCGGTAACAGAGATCGGATCGTCCATAGTACCCTCTGTCGATTTTTCGAAAGAATCGTCGAGTATTTTCTTCTCACTGTCTTGTGTTGCGGTGTGATATTGATACGCTTGCACGATGTATCCTTTTGCTTTGGGCAGTCTTTCCCAATTTGCCGTGAACGAGTTTTCCGATGTGCCGGTTGCGTCTAAGGCTTTGGGAGTGAGGAATTCATTTACTCTGATAATGTTCGATGCGTCTGTCGTTTTTCCTTCCACCGAAGCAGCGACGTAGTAGTAATATTCCTTTTCCGGGTCGAGGTTGGTTACAGGATAAGAATTTTCGGCCGTTTCTTGATCTTTCAGAATATACGAAGGCTCGGTACAAGAGTAAGAGATAGAGTTTATCATGAGGTCTCCAATTTTTCCGTCACCTTTTTCGATAGATATTTTTATGCGCCCGATGTTTGCTTGTGTGTATCCGAAGCCGTCGAAAATATTGAATTCGGTTATTTGGGCAAAAAGTAAAGTTTCGATTGTTCCGGTGCTAAGAAGTATACCTGCTTTGTCGAATATTTCAATCTTGAATAAGCTTGAATTTTCTTGGGTGATATTTTCTGCATTGATGAGGTTGGCGTTAACGATATATTTCCCCACGCCGGTTCCGATAATTTGTTCGGTGCTTATGTAGTCGTCTGTCGCATCGAGGATAATTTTATTTACACCTTCGTAGACGACCATATCGGTACTGCCGTTTTCACTCACGTTTATCTCCCAGCCATTCGGGTAATTGGGCGATTGCAGGTCTATTTTCCCATTGGAGTGGTTGATGTTGCCAAAGGTTTCATTTACGTTTTGGACATTGGTCCCGTTCGTGTAGACATTGAGGAAATACTTGTCTGCTCCCGATACTTTGTCCCAGTTGGCTACGAATGAGTCTCCGGTATAATCGCTGTAATTCTGAATGACGGGAGCATCTTGTGCCCAGACAGATAGGCTGTAAAAACCGATAGTGACTAACGTCAATAGTTTTGAGTAAAGTTTTTTCATGATGGAATTTTTCGGCTCGGATTGAAAATAACAGTACAGGAAGACGAGCCTTTTTATCTTAATGGACTGTTTTAATTACTGTTACAAAGATATGGGAATAATGCTATGTATAAGATTATAGTTTATAAATATAATATTACTTTATTTCGT
>OMEQ01001223.1_pt1 | contig 12769 bp, 16 predicted proteins | sample 1645451 | NCBI WGS metagenome assembly OMEQ01 (sample SAMEA103958142, study PRJEB25191) | human gut metagenome | biome: human-associated habitat [ENVO:00009003]; feature: intestine environment [ENVO:2100002]; material: feces | place: Germany | collected 2013/2015
CGCCGAGAGCGGCGATGTGGTGACGCTCTCGCCCGCCTGCGCCGCCTTCGACTGCTACGCGAACTTTATGGAGCGCGGCAGGGTCTACAAGGAAATGGTGAAAAAGCTCGGCGAATAGGGAAAAGCCGTGGGCGCATAGATTCTCCCGAAAGGGGGAACGCCCATGCGCCGCTATATGCGCCGCGGCATGACGGGGCGGGAGAAACGCCGGCTGCTGCTTTTCCTTGTCTGCGCCGCGCTCATCGCGCTCGCCGTCACCGCGATGACGCAGCTTCGGCCCATTCTCACGAGCCTTGCCACCGCGCGCGTCTCGAACGCCGTCACGCGCGTTGTGAACACCTCGGTGAACGAAACGCTCTACGACGCCGGTGTGGACTACGACCGCCTGATCTCGCTGGAAAAGGACAACGAGGGACACATCACGGCGGTCAAGAGCAACATGGCGGAGTTCAACCGATTGCAGTCCGCCGTGCTCGCGGACGTGCTGCAAAGGCTCTCGGAGGTCTCCACGCGCGAGCTGGCCATCCCGCTCGGGAGCCTGACCGGCTCGCGGGCCGCGGGCCGCTCCTGCACATCAAAATGCAGTCGGTCGGCTCGTCCTCGGCGCACTTTGAGAATGCCTTCGCCTCCGCGGGCATCAACCAGACGCGCCACGAGATCCGGCTGGTGGTGGACGTGTATGTGAGCGTCCTGCTGCCGGGCTTTTCGACCGTCACCAAGGTCACCAACCGCTGCGCCGTCGCCGAGACGGTCATCGTCGGCTCCGTGCCGGATACCTACACCTACTTCGACACACGCGAGGATATGTCCTCCACCGCCGAGGACTTCATTATGAACAACGCCGGATAAAAGGGGAGAACGCCATGGACTACAAGGAACGCATAAAGGAGCTGCGTGACACGCTCAACGCACACTCGTACCGCTACTATGTGCTCGACGAGCCGAGCATCAGCGACTATGAATACGATATGCTCCAGCGCGAGCTGGCCAATCTGGAGAAGGAGCACCCCGAGGAGATCACGCCGGACTCGCCCACGCAGCGCGTGGGCGGCATGGCGCTGACGAAGTTCGAGCCGGTGACGCACGCCGTCCCGCTTGAGAGCCTGCAGGACTCCTTCTCCGACGCCGAGGTCGTGGACTTCGACGAGAAGGTGCGCGAGCAGCTCGAGCACGTCGAATACAGCGTGGAGCCGAAGGTGGACGGTCTGTCCGTCGCGCTCGAGTACCGCGACGGCGTGTTCGTCCGCGGCGCCACGCGCGGCGATGGGCGCGTGGGCGAGGACGTGACGGAGAATCTGCGCACGATCCAGTCCATTCCCATGGTGCTGCCGGAGAAACTGCCGCGCCTCATCGTACGCGGCGAGGTCTACATGGCGAAGAAGGTCTTTGCCGCGCTCAACGCCGAGCGCGAGGAGAACGGGGAGCAGACCTTTGCCAATCCCCGCAACGCCGCCGCCGGCTCGCTGCGCCAGCTTGACCCGAGGATCGCGGCGAAGCGCCGGCTGGATATTGCCGTTTTCAACCTCCAGCTCGCCGAGGGACGGACTTTCACGACCCACGCCGAGACGCTTGCTTATCTGCGCACGCAGAAATTCAAGGTCATCGGCAACAAGGTGGTCGACAACGTGCAGGACGCGCTCGCGGAGATCCGCCGTCTCGGCGAGGAGCGTGCGGAGCTGCCCTACGATATGGACGGCGCAGTTGTAAAGCTGAATAGCCTTACAGACCGTGAAATTCTCGGCTCAACGAGCAAGGTGCCGCGCTGGGCCATCGCCTACAAGTACCCTCCCGAGGAGAAGGAGACCCGCGTGACAGACATCGTCGTGCAGGTGGGGCGCACGGGCGTGCTGACGCCGAAGGCGGTCTTTGAGCCGGTGCATTTGGCCGGAACGACCGTCACGAACGCGACGCTCCACAACCAGGACTTCATCGACGAGAAGGACATCCGCGTCGGCGACGCCATCGTGGTGCGCAAGGCGGGCGAGATCATTCCCGAAGTCGTGCGCGTGCTGAAGGACAAGCGTCCCGACGGCACGCAGCCCTACCGTCTGCCGGACCGCTGTCCGGTCTGCGGCGCGCCGGTCTACCGCGCCGAGGGCGAGAGCGCCACGCGCTGCACGGGCGCGGAGTGTCCCGCGCAGCTGCTGCGCAACCTCACACACTTCACCTCGCGCGAGGCGATGGACATTGACGGCGTCGGCCCCGCGCTGCTCGAGCAGCTGGTGAACGCCGGGCTTGTCCGCAAGGCGTCCGACCTTTACAGTCTCGACGTACAAACGCTTGCACAGCTCGACCGCATGGGCCTCAAGAGCGCGCAGAACGCCGTCGCCGCCATTGACCGCTCCAAGCAGAACGATCTTTCCAAGCTGCTCTGCGCCCTTGGCATCCGCCAGATCGGCACAAAGGCCGCGCGTGTGCTCGCGCAGCGCTTCGGCTCGATGGACGCGCTGATGAACGCCACGGTCGAAGAGCTGACCGCCGTGGATGACATCGGCGAGATCACCGCGCAGTTCCTGCAGCGCTGGTTCGCGGACGGGCAGTCCCGCGACCTCATCGAAAGCCTGAAAAACGCAGGCGTCAACATGACCAGCACGGAAGCCCCGCAGGATCTGCGCTTTGCGGGCAAGACCTTTGTGCTCACCGGCTCGCTCACGCGCTTCACGCGCGACGAGGCCGAGGCGCTCATCGCTGACCACGGCGGCAAGGCCGCCGGCTCCGTCTCCAAAAAGACGAGCTATGTGGTCGCCGGAGAGGCCGCCGGAAGCAAGCTGCGCAAGGCGCAGGAGCTGGGCGTTCCGGTGCTCACGGAGGACGAATTTCTGGCGCTGCTCGGCGGCAAGGCCGAAGATGATCCGGAAAACGGCGAAAGCGGCGGACAGCTCGGCCTGTTTTCCTGAAAAGGAGAGCATTTGATGAACATTCGCACGGCAGAGCGCCGCGATCTTTCCGCGATGCTCGACATTTACAACTACGAGGTGAAAAACGGCACGGCGACCTTCGACGTAGAGCCCCGCGCGGGCGCGGCGGGGGAGGCGTGGTTCGCCGCGCACAACACCGGCAACCATCCGCTGCTCGTGGCGGAGGAGGACGGTAAGGTCCTCGGCTACGCCTCGCTCTCGCCCTACCGCGACTTCGACGCCTATCTGCAAACCGTTGAGCTTTCCGTTTACGTCGCGCCCGAGAGCCGCGGCCGCGGCATTGCGAGCGCGCTGATGGAGGCCGTTCTTCGTCTGGCGCGCGAGGACGCGGACACGCACACGGTCGTTTCCGTCATCGCGGGCGGCAACGCGGCCAGCGTCCGCCTGCACGAGAAATTCGGCTTCACCTACTCCGGCACCCTGCATGAGGTGGGGCTGAAATTCGGCCGCTACCTCGATATCGTCAACTACGAGCTGCGCGTGGGCTGAGCAAAACGCGCCCGAAAAAAAAACATCGAAAAATCCGGAACTTTTTCTGCTTTCCTTCGTCTATTCATGCAGGGCCGCGGCACGCGGTCAAAAGAACGATCTATCAAGGAGAACCATTCGCATGAAACGAACGCTTTCCCTCATTCTCATCCTCACGATGCTGCTGTCTCTCGCCGCCTGCGGCAGCAAGGACGCCGCGCCGACCGACGATGGCAACGTGCCTTCGCAGGAGCAGGGCGGCGGAGAGGAGCAGTCCGGCGGAACGACCGGGACGCCCGACGAGCCGGAGCAGCCCGAGCAGACGCAGCCGGCAGAGCAGGAGCCGGCGGACAGCAAGCCGGAGCAGACGCAGCCGGCTGACAACAGCAAGCCCAAGCAGGAGCCTGCCAAGCAGCCCGAGCAGAAGCCCGAGTCCAAGCCGGCTGAAAAGCCTGCGGAGGGAACGAGCGCAGAGCCGCCGACCGAGACGCCCGAGCCCGAGGACCCGGCGGTGAATAAGCCCGCCGCGGCTGTCGACGACGCGCTGACGATCCTCAATGCGATCTGGAATACATACAGCGATGAAGAAAAGTTCCCTGCCGCCGGAGGGGATTCCGAGCACGCCGTAGACGGCGCGCCCGGCAGCTTCGACGTGAGCAATGCCGACAGCCTCAGCTATCTGCTCACCTTCCCGGCGGACGACGCTTCGCTCATCGACAGCGCCGCCTCGCTCGTTCACATGATGAATCTGAACACCTTCACCTGCGGCGCGTTCCACGTCGCCGACGCGAACAACGTCGCCAGGCTCGCGGACGACCTGCGCACGACCATTCAGGCCAAGCACTGGATGTGCGGCTTCCCGGATAAGCTGGTCATCGTCACAGTCGGGCAGAGCGTGCTCTCCGTGTACGGAAGCGAGGAGCTGGTCAACACCTTCCGCGATAAGCTCCTGGCGAGTTATCCTACCGCTGCCGCCGTCTATGACGAGGCCATCAACGCATAAAACAGCAGAGAAGAAAAGAGGGATGCCGCGCATTCCTCTTTTCTTTTTGCCGCTTGCGAGCGGGCCGGTTTTCGTATAAAATATGCTCAGAGCACATCGCCGCACGGAGGAAGCGCCATGCCGAAGCCAAAGTGGAAGCTGAACACCATCTACATATCCGAGCGGCTGCAGGAGAGCCTGCGGCCGATCTCCCGCTGCGCGCTGACCACCGTGGTCGCCCCGATGGGCTACGGAAAGACCACCGCGGTGAACTGGTATCTGGAGGAGCGCGCAAAGGCCGGGCCGCTGCGCGTCGTCCGCATCAGCGTGTATTCCGACAATCTTGCGATCTTCTGGCGGAGCGCGCAGGACGCCTTTGCCCGCGCGGGCATCGACCTGCTGCGGGAGTATGCCTGTCCCACGGACGCCGCCGGCGGCGGGCTGCTGGCGGACGATCTCTGCCATGAGCTGGCGGGGGAAACGCCCTGCTATCTGTTCATCGACGATTTTCACCTGCTCACAGACCAACGCGTGACCGCCTTTCTCTGTATGCTTGTGGGCCGCCTGCCCGCCAACGTCCACCTGATCATCGCCAGCCGCGACCGCTTTCTGCCCGCCGCAGAGATCGTCCGGCTGGGGGCGAGGGTCTACCGGCTCGGCACAGAGCAGCTGCGGCTGAACCATACGGAGCTGGCCGTTTACGCGCACCGCTGCGGCACGGAGCTTTCCGACGCGCAGGCGGAATCGCTGCTCTACTCCAGCGAGGGCTGGTTCTCCGCCGTCTACCTGAACCTGCGGACGCTCTCCGAGCATGGGGCGCTGCCCGAACGCGATTCCGATATTTTCACCATGTTCACCGCCGCCATGATCGAGCCTCTGCCGCAGCGGCAGCAGGAATTTCTCGCGGTGATGGGTCTTGCCGACGAATTTACCGCGGAAATGGCGCGCTTTGTCACCGGGGACGCCGACGCGGAGGAGCTGCTCGCCGTGCTGACCGCGCAGAACGCCTTTGTCAAGCGTCTGCCGGACGGCGTGACCTACCGCTTCCACCACATGATGAAGGAATGTGCGGAGCGCACCTTCCGGACGCTGGACGCGGAGACGCAGCGGCGCTGCCGGGAGCGCTACGGCGCATGGTACGAGGGGCGAGGGCAGTATCTTCACGCCATGGCGGCCTACCGGCGCTGCGGGGACTACGACGCGCTGCTGCGCGTGGTGCAGGAGGATGCGGGCATCCTGCTCGCGTCGCTGCCCCCGTCGGAGGTGCCGGCCGCTCTCGACGAATGTCCCGCCGATGCTCTGAAGGCGCACCCGTTCGCGCTTCTGGTGCTGATGCGCAGTATGTTCAACTGGCGCAATATCCCGAAAATGCTGGAGCTCAAGGCGCTCCTGCTCGCCGCACTGGAGGAGCATCCCGAGCTGCCCGCGGAGGAGCGCGGCAACCTGCTGGGCGAATGCGACCTTATCATGAGCTTTCTCTGCTATAACGACATCAGCGCCATGAGCCGTCTGCACCGCAGTGCCAGCGCGCAGATGTCCCGTCCCGCCATCAGCATCCGCTCGGGCGGCGGCTGGACCTTCGGCTCGCCGTCCGTGCTGATGATGTTCTACCGAGCCCCGGGCGAGCTTGCGGGCGAGCTTGCCGAGATGGCCGAATGTATGCCGCACTACTATAAGATCACCAACGGTCACGGTCAGGGCGCGGAGGCCATCATGCGCGCCGAGGCCGCCTTTGTGCAGGGACGCTTCACCGACGCGCATATCGCGCTGGAGAGCGCCTATGCGCAGATCGAGGGCAACGGGCAGGAGAATATGGCGCTCTGCTGCGACTTCCTCGCGCAGCGCCTCTCCCGGTACGCGGAGGTCGGGCCGCACCGCAGCTTTGCCGAGCGCCGCACGGAACTGCTGCGGCACCACAACGCCTCGTGGCTCAACCTCTGGAACGCCGTCAGCGCCTTCTGCCACGCCCTGTCGGGCGAGATGGAACAAATTCCGGAGGTCTTTGCCGAGCACCGCCTCGCCTCGGTCAGCATCCTCGCGCCGGGCCGGCCGATGATCGAGATGATCGAAAATCAGGTGTATCTTGCCCAGGGCGCTTACGCCAAGGTGATCGGCCGCAGCGAAGGTCTGCTCGCCCTGTGCGAGGGGATGCACTATGCGCTCGTCGCGCTGCACGTTCGCCTTCAGACCGCGTCGGCCTATGAGCGGCTGGGCAAGCGCAGGGAAGCCGAGGCGCTGCTGGCACAGGCGCTTACCGACGCCGCACCGGACGGCATCGTGATGCCGTTTGCGGAGAACTACCGCTATCTCAAGCCGCTGCTTGCCGCAGGACCGCAGACCGCGCTCACGGCACGGGTGCTCGCGCTGGGCGAGGCAGGGGAGCGGCGGCAGAGCGGGACGGTCCGCCCCGCAGCGTTCGCCGTGCTGACGGAGCGGGAATATGCGCTGGTGGGCCTGATGGCACAGCGGCTGACGAACCGGGAGATCGCGGAAAAGCTGTTTCTCTCCGAGGGCAGCGTCAAGCAATATGTAAACCGGATCTATTCCAAGCTCCACATCGAGGGCGACCAGCGCACGAAGCGCAGGCGGCTCGCGGAGCTGCTCACGCAAAAGGCATGACATCGGGAGGACGTCCGCAGGGACGCCCTCCCGTTCCTTTATCGGTCGAAGCTGGGGTTGACGAAGTAGACGTTCTTCTCGTCGAGCTTTTCCTTGGCAAGCCGCAGCCCCTCACCGAAGCGCTGGAAGTGCACGATCTCGCGCGCACGCAGGAACTTGATGACGTCGTTGACGTCGGGATCGTCGGAAAGGCGCAGGATGTTATCGTAGGTCACGCGCGCCTTCTGCTCGGCGGCGAGGTCCTCGGTGAGGTCGGCGATGGTATCGCCCGTGACCTGCATCGTCGCCGCCGACCACGGATAGCCGGAGGCGAACTGCGGGAACACGCCGGTCGTGTGGTCGACGAAATAGGTATCGAAGCCGGCCTCCTTGATCTGATCTACCGTGAGGTTCCGCGTGAGCTGATGGACGATGGTGCCGACCATCTCAAGATGCCCCAGCTCCTCTGTGCCGACTGTGGAAGTCCAAGGGCCACAAGCACGAAAAAACCTTGCGCTGCAAGGGTTACAGGCCGAAAAAGAGAGTGAAAACGCGAATGTGCGAAATGCCGGCTGGCTCCATTCCTTTGACGCGGACTACCACTATCGCGGCTCCGACCTTCACTACCATGTGAATGTGTCCGCCGCGCTTTCGGAGGGAGGTGCGGCATGGTGAAGGAGTTTATTTCAAAGCTCCCGCCGGACAAGCTGACACCCTTTAAAAAGCACCCCTATCAGGTGCGGGAGGATGCCGCTATGGACGAGCTGGTGGAGAGTATCCGTGTCCACGGCGTTCTATCGCCTCTGTTGGCACGGCCAAAAGGGGAGAGTTACGAGTTGGTCAGCGGGCATCGGCGGCGTCTGGCGGCGCAGAAATTGGGCTTGCCCACCGTGCCGGTGCTGGTGCGGGAGATGAGCGACGATGAAGCGGTGATCCTGATGGTGGACAGCAACCTTCAGCGGGAAAACCTGCTGCCCAGCGAAAAGGCGTTTGCTTACAAGATGAAGTTGGAGGCAATGAAGCGGCAAGGGCAGCGAACAGATTTAACTTCGCCGCAAGTTGCGGCAAAGTTGAGGACAGATGATGAAATTGCAAAACAGGCTGGTATAAGCGGCGATACGGTACGTCGCTATATCCGCCTGACCAACCTTGTCCCGCCGCTGCTTCAGATGGTGGACGATGGCCGCATTGCCTTTTCACCCGCCGTGGAGCTGTCCTATCTTACCCGCGACGAGCAGGCAGAGCTGTGGGACTTGATCGGGCAGGAGGACGCCACACCGTCGCTGTCACAGTCACTCCGCATGAAGCAGCTCTCCCGCGAGGCAAAGCTGACGCCGGAGGTGCTGTACGCCATTCTCACCGAGGAAAAGCCCAACCAGAAGGAGCAGATCCGCATCAAAACCGAGTCGCTGCGGAAGTATTTCCCGCGCAATTACTCTGCGCAGCAGATGGAGCGGGAGATCATCAAGCTGCTGGAGGCCCGTTACCGCGCAAAGAACAGGGAAGAGCGATGATTTTCGTATACTGGCGCTATACGGATTTCTCCCATACAATGTTGGCAGAAAGGGGAGAGCTTTATGGAACAAAATTTACCGCCATTGTCGCCGGTCATTTTTGAGAACGGTCTTTACTACGAGCTGCGGGGCGAGCAGTATTATCCCTGTCTTTTGCCACCGGAGCCGGACACCACAGAGGACAAGCTGCTGGAAACCATCATCCGCCAGATGGCAGAGGCACAGGGCGTAAACGAGGAGCTGAAAGCACGGAACCAAATGGCGTGGGTAGGTGCGATGAACAACATCAAAAGCGCCGCGCTTGAGATCCTGCGAGAGTCCAAATAATGCCCCAAAAAGGAAACAAAAGCAAAAAATCAACGCAAGCGGAGACAGGTCAAATGCCTGCCTCCGCTATTTTTATGCCCCAACGGGCAAGGAGGAACAATATGGATTATTTCTACGAGCATGAATCAGAGCTATTTACATTTTACCGTGTTCCAAAGGTGCTGTTTACGGAGGAACCATTCAAAAGCATGAATTGTGAAGCAAAATTACTTTACGGGTTATTGCTGGACAAAATGGGACTTTCCCGCAAAAGCGGGTGGTTCGATAAGCAAGGGCGCGCCTTTGTTTACTATGGCATCAGCCACATTATGGAGGACTTGGGCTGCGCCCACAGCAAGGCGGAGAAGCTGCTATCCGAACTGGAGCAAGCTGGCCTGCTGCGCCGGAAACGGCAGGGGTTGGGGAAGCCGTCTATGCTGTATCCCCTGAAATTCGAAAATCGAATTTCTTGACTTTCGATTTTCGAACTTCAAGAACGCTGAAAATCAGCGCACCAGAACGCTGATTTTCAGCGTCTAATAAGACTGAGTAGAGCGATACTGAGATAAATATATACCAAGCCGAAAAAAGAATAATAGGGAGGATCATCAGATGAAGAACAAAGAGAACTTACGGGAAAAGCAGGTAAATCTCCGCTTGACGCAGGCAGAATATGAGCGGCTCACCCGCACCGCGCAGGACCACGGCATCGGGCGGGCGGCGTATCTCCGCATGGTGCTGCGGGGTGTGTGGCTACGGGAGAACGGCAGAAAATCAGAATAACTTTTTCCGCTGGAATTTGATGCAGGCCGTCACACGGTCACGGATATAGGGAGCATCCCGCTTGGCGTAAAACTCCAGCGGCTCTGAAAGGGCCGCCATGATCTCTTTTTCGGCAAAGTCGCAGCGAAGCTGCGGCCCGTATAGATTTTGCGCCGCGTGGACCTGTCGGACAAAGCCCGTTTTCATGGGCTGAGCCTTGAGCTGACGCACCAATGCGGCCGGTTCGATTTCCATGGGATAGTCCCGTGTGTTGGACAGCAAACCCGCGCCGAAGTCAAAGACGGGGCAGTAGTCAAAGCCATCACCGCAGCGCAGCACAGCGATGTTGTTCAGATGCCGGTCCTCGTTGCCGAACAGCATATCCACCTCGAACAGCAGCGTCAGATAGGTGCCGAAGCGGTCAAGTCCCGTCAGCCGCTCAACCTGCTCCACCAACCACGCAAGGCGGCTCTGAAGATTGGGCAGGCGGTTTACCGCGGTCTGCCAGTCCGGGCCAACGCCTTTTCGCAGCAGCTCCGCAAGGGTCAGGATGGCCTCGCCCTGACGTAGAAAATTGGCACTGGAACAGCCGTTGCGGGTATGATCGTGGACTTCCAGCCGCTCCATGCGGTAGGTCACATAGCGAAAGCCCAACGCATCGGTATTGGTTTGTGCCAGCAGCGCAGAGGTTACGGTTTCTGCCAGCCCTTCATAGCCGAACAGATCCAGCTTGTACCAGCGGCCATCTGCCAGCCATTTTTCCTGATTGCCCTTAGACGAGGTTTCCGCGATGCGGCTTCCCGTTGTCAGTCTGATCGACATATTCAGCCCTCCACAATTTTGATCCAGCACGAATCCTCTGCCATGCGCCCTTCGGTCTTGCGGATGATCGCCAGCGGGTCATAGCAGTCCAGTCCCAAGTCAGACAGGTAATATTTCAAACCGTCCCGCTCCTGCGGCACACAGCGGTCTTTCAAGAAGGTTTGCAGATCGTCCCATGTGGGCTTGCGGTTCACGCCGAAAGCGGTGGAAAGGGGAGAACTGGCCTCGTTTTCGATGGCAAGTTGATGAGTGGTTTGGTCAGCGCAGATCTTCGTACAAAGCTTGTTCCCATCGTAGTAGTACAGGATCAGGAGGGCATGAGCGCTGCTTCGGGCATTGGCCAGAAAGGCATCGTAATCAGACACGGCAGGGCGGCGGATGGTGATGCTTTCCCCATCGAATTGCAGCGTTACGGTGCGGCTGCCCTCAGAGATGCCTAGGGCCTTCATCCAAGCAGATGGCAGAGCCACGCGGTAGCCCTTGGCATCCGGACCAGCGTTTCCACCCGCCTTGTTGATAAGAATATTTGCAGTTCGTTCCTCGTGTAGCACGGTCATTCACCTCAAAAGTTTCTCGCAATTATTATACCTATTGGACACCAATAAATCAAGAAGCTAATTTTACAACAGCATTGTCACGAAAATGAAACCGCTATACGGAAGCAGCTTTCGCAAGCATAGCATTTGGCCGTCCAAATGCGCTTGTTAGGGGAAGCAATTCCCCTATAACCCCTTATGAATTGAAAGGAAAAACGATCATGAGAAAACGACCAATCAAAATATCGCTCCGTTTGAATGAGCAGGAGCATGAACATTTGAAACAGCAGGCTATGCTCTCTGGCTTCCCAATGGAAGTATTCCTCCGTGCGCTGATCTCTGGCATGAACCTCCGATCCCAACCACTCGCTGAATACGCCGAAATCCGGCGTCAACTCGCCGGCATTGGAAATAACATCAATCAAATCGCTCATGTTGTCAACACCCGCGGCTTTGCCACGAAGGAAGACATTGCCGCAGTCACGACAGCACAGCGGGTGATCTGGCAGATCGCAAAGCGGCTTTGAGATAGCTTATTCCAAGATATATGCCGTCTGAACAAGGCCAACGACAAAAAGCAGAGCGCGCAGCCTCCTTTCTCAAGGCTGCGCGCCCGTTTTTGTTATATCGATCAATTCCCGCTTCTGGGACGCAAGCATCGAAATATTGCTTGTGAATACAGCGTTTTATGGTATAATTACTTTGTAGAATTGTAGGCGGAGCGGTCAGCGAGCTTGAAGGCTTATCGAAGGAGTTGGTGTGATGACAAAGTACGGAATTGATTCAACAGTTATTCACCAAATCATTAATCTGGCAAATAGGCATCACATCCAAACGGTGATTCTCTTCGGCTCCCGCGCGCGAGGGGACTTCCACCGCACAAGCGATATTGATTTAGCTGTGCAGGGAGGCAATGTATGCCGTTTCAGACTGGATGTTGAGGAAGAAACGCATACATTGCTGACCTTTGATGTGATAGATTTATGTTCTGATTTGTCCTCAGAATTGCGGGAAGCCATCAGCAAGGAGGGAGTATTGCTCTATGAAAAAGTTTGATAACTACCGTAAAAATTTAGACGTTCTGCGGCGCTCTGATCAACAGGATCTCAACAATGAATTTATCATTAGCGGCATCATTGATAAGTTCTCCATTCAGTTTGAATTGGGCTGGAAGGTCTTAAAAGAGCTACTGACTTACGAAGGCATTGATGCCGCTAAAACGGGTTCCCCGCGTGAAATTATCAAGCAGGCATACCAGTATTACCCTTGCATAGAGGAAGATGTATGGCTGGATATGCTGTCCCAGCGCAACAATATGGCGCATATTTACGATGGAAATGCCGCGAAAGCACTGGCACAGGAGATCATCAGCCGCTTTATTCCGGCTTTTGAAAAACTGGAAAAAAGCATCTGTGAGCGATATGCCGATCTTCTGGATACGCTCTGAGAAACTATTTTACAAACACATGGAGGCCCACGATGGCACTTGAAAATAAACTTGGCATCACCAACTCCGCCGAGCTTGCCCGCGAGGAGGAGCGCATCAGCAAAAGGAAAGCCGTGGAACTGTTTGAGAGCGGTGCTCTGGACAAGCTGGCCCCCGGCAGATTCGCGTCGCTGCAAGCCATTCACAAGGCGCTTTTCGAGGATATTTATGACTTTGCCGGCGAACTGCGCACGGTGAATCTGGCAAAGGGCAATTTCCGCTTTGCGCCGCTGATGTATCTGGAGGCGGCGCTTGGAAACATCGACAAGATGCCGCAGTCCACCTTTGACGAGATCATCGAAAAGTATGTGGAAATGAATATCGCCCACCCGTTCCGCGAGGGCAACGGCCGCAGTACCCGCCTGTGGCTTGACCAG
>OMEQ01001230.1_pt1 | contig 12668 bp, 8 predicted proteins | sample 1645451 | NCBI WGS metagenome assembly OMEQ01 (sample SAMEA103958142, study PRJEB25191) | human gut metagenome | biome: human-associated habitat [ENVO:00009003]; feature: intestine environment [ENVO:2100002]; material: feces | place: Germany | collected 2013/2015
AAATGAATTAGTTGCCTTGTATTTTGTAATTTACGGAATATCTCCGAAAAAACAGGCAGTAGGTTATCACCACTGTTTCTGTCTTTGTTTTTTTACTCTTCTTTTATTTAAGGGGAAATATTATAGTTTAGGTCCTTTGACACAACGAGTTGTGTATGCCATTTTCTTTGGTGTGCTATTGACATCGGTTTTACCTTCTCCGGGAGATATATCCAATCTATAACAATCATTAGTATTAATTGATTCATCTGTAAAATATTGACCATACGTTCCAGGCCAGTCTTCTGCCGTTGTTCCCGAGTTAGTATTACGCCAGCCACCTAACGGTAAAAAAATACCGGTTGTGGCATTTAGGAACCACACACCATTCACTCCATTAGAGACCTTTTTTACATTATTGCATCTTCCCAATCTTTCTAATTCATTGCGTGTAGGCAGCCGCCAACCACTACCATAAGTTGTGGGATTTAGTCTGGCACATGGATCGATGTTGTTTCCATTATAGTCTTTTTTCCATTGGTAATAGTAGCCATATTCTTTGTTGGTTGCCCATACATAATTGTTGCTTGCACCGGTACTTTTTAAATTGCCGTCGGCAAATACCAATTTTGATAACTTTTGCTTATCATCATTGGTACATGCTTTTTTCGGATTGCTCAGATTGATGCTACCTGCCGGAACATTTATTCCGGGACTTCTCTTAAACTGGATTTTCATTGTATAGCTCATTCCCTCTTTCAATTGGACACTCTGAGTTGAAGCAATATCGATATTATCCGCATTATTAGCAATTAGATTTCCTACTGTCAGCTTGTTGAAGTGTACTGTTATTGTCCGGGAACTTGCGAAAGGAACCATGTGTATCGTAGTAGTCTGGTTAGTGTTTGGGTTGAATGAAGCTGTGTTGCTGGTATTAGCAGCCACTGCCGAACTGCCAATTACCCACGAGGTTGAATTACCTCCCTGCTTTACGTATACCCCTGTACACCCGCTGATGGTATTACTTGTGAAGCCGGTTACACTAATGCTTATTGTCAGTTTACACAGTTTCTGTTTGAATGTTACCGGAAGATTGTAATTAAGACTGTTCACATTGGCTATGTCTCCTGAATCATAAGTCATAAAGTCATTATTCATGTTGGGGATATCTATCTTGGTGGTATTATATGTATATGATGCGGGGATATCCCCCAATGCCGCAGTTGTATTGAATGAGTATCCGATGACCCGGATCGTTCCTGAGCGTGTGAGTAATTTTCCTTTCTTCAGTACAGGTGAAGAAGCACCATTTGAGGTATAGTCTGCAGCCGATTGGAACACATAGTTATTCCCTGACTTTCGGAATACGATCAGACGAAAGTAAACACCTGTAGACAGAGTGTTTGCACGGGTAGTTAGGGTGGAAGGAGTATTTTCTGTCAGTTCCATAGATGCGATTCTGGGGCCATTATATTCCGGAGATTCTTTTGTACGGGTACGGCTTAGAGTTTGTACTCCTGCCCATTCGGCAATCAGAGGAGCATTGTAACGAGGAGCCATGTCGTTTTCCGGAGTATAGGAATCGTACTCTCCATTTTCAGCCATACTGATTTTAATAGGGATTACAGTACCGGAATCATAACCTTTTTCCGGAAAAAATGGATACTTTTCTTCTTGCGTGCATCCGCTCAACCAAAGGCTGGATGCCGTCATTACTCCGATCCATAGGAGGTGTGTCCGCATAATCAAAAGTTTGTTCATTCTAAATTTATTTAATGAATAATCAGATCAAAATCTCTTGCCCGACTTATACATAAGGGTATAAGTCGGTAAAGACTGTTTGATACAACTTTTATTATGCGTAAGTTTGTGTATTCCAATCAGATATAACTGTCTTGAATACACAGGTGGTGTTTCAAAAGACGTTCGTCTTTTGAAACAGGATTCTTGCTCTCTGTACAAAATGCAAAGGGAATAGATAAATGACTGATAATTAAAACGATGCGAAAAGATTTGCACAAGTAAAAAAAGCATCTTATCTTTGTTATTTTGATTCTGTTTTTAATAAAAAAGGGGACAAAGTCCCCCTCGACTTTGCCCCTTCCCAATCTTTTCCCCGCAACTAATACGAAGAAAACCCACTAATTAAAATTTATACCTTTGTGTGTCAGAAATTTCTTCCGGTGTCCCACCACAGGCGAGTGCCGCAGTTGTCGATTCCGCCCAATGCATTTACCAATTGGGTATATTGCTCGGGATTGGTCGTTTTGATACCTACGAAGAAGTTCAGTCGACGTGGTCCGAGGTTGGTATCTACCGTACCTTCACTTTGGTTGACCAATACAGGGAATAGTCTCGGATAGCCTGTACGACGTTGTTCTGCCCAAGCTTCTCCTCCTTCAGGGAACATGGCAAGCCATTTCTGTGTAATGATGCGTCCCAGCTTGTCTTCATTGCCGGCGGCATCGTCCCATTTTGGGGTCAGTGTGTTGACTGCTTTCACATTATTGGCTGCTTTGAAAGCGTCTACATAGTCGGATGGCTTTCTGTCACTCTCCAGATATGCTTCGGCACCGGCAGCACCCCATTGTGCAAATGATGCTTTTACGCCTTTTTCATAGCAATCCTTCACCGATTCGCTGCTCCAGCCTCGCAGAGCTGCTTCGGCACGCAGGAACCATACTTCGGCAGGAGTCATCAGTACGGCGTCTGTCTGTTGGGTAATGGTACTTTTTGAATGTCCGTTGTAGTTTTTATGACTAAAGCCTGTTCCTTGGCGGATACCTTTGTAAGTACCTTTATAGTCGATAAGGCTTGTTGCATCAGAGCCGGTTGCTTTATCAAAATACTTTTCCATGCGGGGATCTTCGTAACCCACTAATAGAGACTCCATGTTGGCGTTCATAAACACTTCGCCCCATGCTTTATTGATTTCTCCGAAAGGATTAGTATAACCTGAAGAGGTAGAAACGGCTACGACTTCATCATTGCCTTCCAGCAATCCTTCTTCATCCGTAAGTGCTTTTTGGGCTTCTGCCACAGCCTGCTTAGAGTCCGCCATGGCAATACGGACAGCCAGGCGCAGACGGAGAGAATTTGCGAACCGTATCCATTCGCTGAATGTGCGTTTTCCCTGCGGCATCAGGATATCGAATTTTGCAAAACTCTCAATGTCCGGATTGGCTTTCTGATATTCACGTATCTTGGCAATACCTGTATCCAGGTCATTGAAGAAAGCTTTGTATGCTTCTTGTTGTGTATCGGGTGTAGAACCCGTTTTTGATCCGAACTGAGTATAGACGATCGGTCCATACAGGTCGGATAAGCGGTGCATTAATTCCACTTTCAGTATCTTGGTAATACCGAAGAATCCTATATTGTCTTTTTCATTAATAGTCTCTGATTTCTGTACTTCCGGCATAATGTATCCATAGGTGTTATCCCATGTAGAACCGTTCCAGCCGTCCATCATGTAGTAAGTGCTGTTGTTCTTTCCTTCGTTGAAGGGATTGAAGTCATGCACATATCCCGAGAATAGATCTGCCCCCAGGTTTTGCATGGTCTGAAAAGGCCAGTTCTTGCCGCTTCCCCAGTCGTAGTTGAAGTAGATTCCTTGCTGAATGATTCCCAAAGGGATGCCATAATAATTGAAATCCTGTTTTTTACTATCATTATCGAATCCTGCTTCGTTGGTGTTGAACGACTCAAAAGAATCAGTACAAGCTGAAAATCCGATCAATCCTCCTAAGAGTATGCCTGCTATATATTTGATATTGTTTTTCATGATGAATCTCTTTTAGAATGTGAACTTAATATTGAAACCTAAGCTACGGGTAGTCGGCATGCCGAATACGTCAATACCCTGATTATCGTTACCTGTCGAAAGAACGGCATCCGGATCGAACGGAGCTTTCTTTGAGATGAAGAACAGGTTGCGGGCTACAAATGACAACTGGACATCTTTAAATGCACCGCCGGCTTTAGCCAACCAGCTTTGAGGGAGTGAGTAGCCCAAAGAGAGTTCGCGGAGGCGAATATTGGTAGCGTCGTACATATAGTACTCCGTACATCCGTCACGTCCACTGACTGCGGTGTAGAATTTTCTAGGCTTCACTTGTGTTCCGTCAATATTGATATATCCTGCATCTCGGGCTTTACCGCTGTTCAGGCTGACACCTCTTTGGTCGAGTTCGGCCTGAGTCTGTGAGAGTACATCGCCACCAAAACGCCCGTCGATCAAGAAGTAGAGTGAGAACCCTTTGTAAGTGAATGTATTGCTCCATCCTAACATAAAGTCCGGATTACAGTTGCCTACTTTTTCTGTATTGCCGCCACCGATAACGTTCGGGATCTTGTCTCCGTCTTTATCTGTAGTAAATGCCACTCTGCCATTTTCGTCACGTTCGAATGCTTTACCGTAAATGTCGCCGAATGAACCTCCTTCTACCAGACGCATGGAGTAAGAAGAAGAGAAGCTTTCGTCACCATAAACGAATGTCTTGAGATCCGGATGAAGCTTGATAATCTTGTTTTTGTTGGTGGAGAAGTTGAATTGGGTTTTCCAACGGAAAGCATCGTTCATTACCGGAGTAGCTCCAAGAGTGATTTCAACACCTTCGTTTTGTATATTACCGGCATTTACCATGTAGTATTTATAGTCGGCACCTGCTGATGAAGGCAATGTGAATAACTGATTTTTGGTATTGGTGCGGTAATAAGTAATATCGAAATCGAGCCGGTAATTGAAGAATCTCCATTCGGTACCTATTTCATAAGAAGTACTCATTTCCGGTTTCAGATCGTTGAAGGGAGCTTTGGAGTAAGTCACGATGGCACCACCTGCTCCGATGATATCATTGCTGCCCGGGATCGTGTTGCTGATGAACAATGGAAGGTCATTGCCAACTTTAGACCAAGAGCCTCTGATCTTCCCGAAAGAAATCCATTCGGGAAGTTTCACTGTATTGTTCAGTACCCATGACAGACCTACCGAAGGATAGAAGAAACTGCTGTGCTTGGTATAGGCCAGTGTCGACGACCAATCGTTACGTGCGGTAACATCCAGGTACAGACTCTCTTTCCAACCCAACTGAGCGGTTCCGAACAAAGACTGCAACACTCGCTTCTGATTCATTTGTTCGTCGATGTAGGCAGCCTGTGTCATTTTAATGTTGGCTACCGTAAATACATTCGGATAGTACAGGGAAGCTGTTTTAGAATCCAGTCTCAGGGAGTTTACGTTTGTACTGTTGATACTGCCGCCGATGGCTCCGTTCAATGAAAAGTCATTCCATTTTTTGTTTACCATAGCCATGACGTCGCCGTAATACAATGTTTCAGTATGATTCAGGTCGATGTAACGTCCGTTTTGTCCCGCTAAGGCAGGAGCGGTAGAGGCATACATGCGCTGTTGATACTGGTCGTGTGTGTAGTCGGCTGTACCGCGTGCCTGGATATTCAGCCAGTCGGTAATTTTTACGTTGGCTGTTAGTGAAGCGATCGCACGTGTGCGTTTATCATTACTGTTGATGCGGTTGGTAATCCAGTAGGGATTTTGTTCCATGTCCTGATAAGAAGTATACCAATTCTGTACGTTCATGTTACGGGCAGGATCGAAGACTTCGAAATTATTCTTGTATTCAGATAAATCTTCACCTCTCGGGAAACCGTAGAGACCTACCAACGGATTCATATAATAGCCACCGGAGGTGGGACGGTTTTTGATAGTTTGTGTCATCAGGTTCACGTTGGCATCCAGCTTCAGGTAATCATTAAAGAAGTTAGCCGTTTCGCGGAAGTTGAGGTTGTGTTTTTGCATCTTATTTTTCTCAACGATACCTTTGGCTGTAGTATTGGCATAAGAGAAGTAAGTTTGCATCTTTTCGCTGCCGTTCATAAAAGATACGGAGTTGATGGCTGTTACACCATTCTGAAAGAAATTATCGGCGTTATTATAATCTTTCAGTGTTTGATTCTTTCCCCAACTGTTTTTGGCTTCAGGGTCCATGGCGTAATTGTTCTGGAATTCGGGCAAACAAATGGCGTGGTCTACAGTCAGATTAGAAGAGAAAGTGATTTTTTGAATACCGGCTTTGCCTTTCTTTGTGGTAATTAAGATCACACCGTTGGCAGCCTGTGAGCCATAGAGAGCTGCTGCAGAGGCTCCTTTCAGGATACTCATACTTTCAATATCGTCCGGGTTTAAGTTTGAGATACCGTCACCGCCATCACGGTTACCTGCATCGGCTGTACCACCAATAGCTGTGGAAGCTTGTTCATTGCTACTGTTCAGCATCGGTACACCGTCGATAACATACAGAGGTTGGTTGTTTCCACTGATCGAACGGCTACCGCGAATGGAAACTTTGGCCGAACCACCCAGTCCGGATGAACTTTTAGTGATTTGTACACCTGCTGTTTTACCGGCAAGGGCATTAATCATATTCGGATCTTTGGCACGGGTCAATTCGTCACCGCCCACTTGTTGGGTTGAGTAAGTCAAGGAAGCTTCTTTCTTCTTGATACCCATAGCGGTTACCACTACCTGTTCCAGTGCCATGGCTTCCTCTTGCAGTTTAACGTTGAAACTCTGCCGTCCGTTCACCTGGATATTTTGTGGCTGATAACCGATATAAGTGATTGCAAGAGTGGCGTTACTGGGTACATTGAGGGTGAAATTGCCCTCCATATCGGTGATACAGCCATTGGTAGTACCTTTCTCAAGTACATTGGCACCTATGATGGGGTCACCATTCTGATCAGTAACAACTCCTTTTACGGTTACTCTGTCCTGTTGTGCAGTTATGGCATTATCATTGTTTCTGGTCAGAACAATGTTGTTACCTTCCATCACATATTTAATGTTGGTACCTTTGAATGCTTGGTCGAGAACTTCGGATACAGCTTTGTTATCGGCTTGCACGTTTACCCAGCGTCTGGTGTCTACGTTTTTTTTATTGTAGACGAACAGGTACTCTGTCTGAGATTCTATTTTTGATAGTAATTCGCTTACTTTCAGACTAGAACGCGGTATGCTTATTTTAGTGCTTTGAGAGTATCCATTCTCACTGTAAGCTTGGAATGCTACGAAAAAGAGAAGGAATAAAGTGATCTTCATGGCTAACAATATTTGTTTTGAAACAAAATTTTTTGGGCATAAATGCCTCGGCAAAGAAATTTTTCTCATATCTTTGTAACGTGTTAAGTTAATAAATTGATTAAGGTCGATTTTTGACTGTTTCGAATCGGAAAGTATGGGGGTACTTTCCGATTCTCTTTTTTTGAGAATAATGGACTTTCTTTTCTATTTTTTCATGCGTATCTGGTTTTTAATGGTTCGTACTAATTTAAGGTTTATATTGAGCTCTTTCCTTATTTCTATTCAATGATGATGCTGTCTTTCTCTTCGTTGATACTATAGGTGAACTTATGATCTTTCTGAATAACTTTCAGGATATGTTCTATGCCATCCTGTTCTTTAAACTTACCGGTACAACGGTAGTTGAGTATGTTCAGGTTTCTCACGCTGATGTTCACATTATAATATTTTTCCAGTTTGTTGAGCAGGCTGTTAAAGGGTGCATCATCAAAACAGTATAATCCCTCTTTCCATCTCAGATATTCGTACGAAGGCAAAGTGGTCTTTTTATATTTTCCATTGTACGATCCGAAAAATTCGTCTTTTGTCAACCGGGTAATTACCTGATCACTCCCTATCGGATAGATGTCGACAATTCCCTCAATTAAAGTCGTTTCAAATTCGTTGCTGCCTTTGTAGGCGCAGACATTGAAATGGGTTCCTACCACTTTCACCCGATTAATCTCCGTATTGACGAAGAATGGTATTTTTTTATTCTTGGCTACTTCAAAATAGGCTTCTCCATCCAGCTCTACATTTCTTTCTTTACGACCGAAGTTGGATGCATAGGTTAAGGTCGATTTGGAGTTCAACCATACTTTGGTTCCATCCGCCAGTGTGATTTGTGCACGTTGTCCGGCAGGTACTGTTATGGTTTGTTGGCAGGCTGATTTTTCATACTGATAGTTCTTAAACAAGAATCCGAAACTGATGGCTACAATGACTACGGCGGCAATACGTGCACTCCACCTCAGCATAGGGATGATCCGGGCTTTTCTATCTTTCCGGTTCATCTGTTTTTCGTCTGTGAATAAGGCTATGTCATATAGCATGCGTTCTTTTTGAAATGCTTTCCGATTCTCGGGGGAGGCATCCACCCAATCCAGAATCAGCCTTTCTTCTTCTTCAGAAGTGGTTCCTTTAAAATACTTGTATAGCAGTTCCTGTTCCATAAAATGTTTTTAGTTTATGTATTGTCAGAGGCTTTATTTCCTCCTTCTGTATATATAACAGGATACCCTGGGACAACCCTAAAAGAAAATGAAGTTTTTTTTAAAAAAGTAGGGATATAAGATAATCTTTGAGTTCGAGACGCAACAGTTTCAATGTTTTGGTGATATGAAATTCTACACTTTTGATAGAAATGCCGAGTTGTTCGGCTATCTTCTTATTGGGAGTATTGTGATAACGGCTTAATATGAAAATGTGGCGGCTTTGTTCCGGCAGCTGTTCAAGTGTTTTATATACGATGCGTTGTATCTCAGTATCGAAAATTGTCGCAGGTTCGCATGCTTCCAAGGTGGAGATACGGAGATCGAGTTCACGTTGCTTATGTGTATTGATCGCCTCTTCAGCTTTCATACGCACTTGTTCGTGTTCAAGATAATTGAGTGATTTGTTTTTGATGATAGTAAGCAGCAATGCATGCAGGTTGGAATCTTTTTCCCATTTTTCGCGATTCTCCCACAGGCTGACCATTGCTTCCATCAGAATATCTTCGGCTGCGGCTTTATTTCGGGTGTATGAATAAGCAAACGACAGAAACTTCTTCTGGTTTTCTTGAAAGAACTGGCTGAATAAGTCCATGGTGTGAAGGCTGTTGTTGCTTGGCATGAATAGATTTTAAAGGTTAATTGGATTTTCTTATGACAAAGCAACATAAACTTTTCGTAATATCAAAATGAAAGAATGACTTTTATACTGATTGTCCATAAAAAAATAACCTGACTATTAATAATAGCCAGGTTATCACTCTGTCAGTAAAGACTAGTGTTATTTATTTCTTTTCCGGACGTGGCAATAAAACTTTTCTTGAAAGTTTGAATTTACCTGTCTTCGGGTCAATATCGATCAATTTCACTTCGATCTCGTCACCCTCTTTAATGCCGGCTTCTTCTACAGTCTCAAGACGTTTCCAGTCAATCTCAGAGATATGGAGTAAACCGTCTTTTCCCGGAAGGAATTCAACAAATGCACCGTAAGGCATGATAGAGCGAACTTTACCTTTGTATACCTCACCTACTTCGGGAACAGCAACGATACCTTTAATCAAGCGGATTGCGTCATCAATCGATTTCTTGTTAGTTCCTGAGATCTCGATGCGACCCACGTTGTCGATTTCTTCGATAGTGATTGTTGCACCTGTTTCTTCCTGCATTCCCTGAATGATTTTTCCGCCCGGGCCGATTACAGCACCGATGAATTCTTTCGGAATAGTCATTGTTTCGATACGAGGTGCGTGATCTTTCAGCTCAGTACGTGGTTCGGAAATTGTTTCTTCTATTTTACCGAGTATGTGCATACGTCCTTCTTTTGCCTGATTTAAGGCGCGTTCCAGGATTTCGTAAGACAGACCATCTACCTTAATATCCATCTGGGTAGCTGTGATACCGTCTTTAGTACCTGTCACTTTGAAGTCCATATCGCCCAAGTGGTCTTCGTCTCCAAGGATGTCAGACAACACTGCATATTTTTCTTCACCTGCGTTTTTAATCAATCCCATAGCGATACCCGATACAGGTTTTTTAATTTTCACACCGGCATCCATCAGGGCCAAAGTTCCGGCACATACGGTAGCCATCGATGAAGAACCGTTTGATTCAAGGATATCTGAAACGACACGTACTACATAAGGATAGTCTTCCGGAATCATTCTTTTCAATGCTCTGTGAGCCAGATTTCCATGTCCGATTTCACGACGTCCTACACCGCGTTGAGCCTTAGCCTCTCCTGTAGAGAAAGGAGGAAAGTTATAGTGTAATAAGAAGCGTTCTTTTCCGTGAGCGAGAACATCGTCGATGATTTTCTCATCCAGTTTAGTACCCAGAGTCACTGAAGTCAATGATTGAGTTTCACCACGAGTAAAGATAGCCGATCCGTGAGGTCCGGGCAGGTAGCCTACTTCGCACCAAATCGGGCGGATTTCCGTCACGCCGCGGCCGTCAGGACGAATGCCCTGCTCGATAATCTTCTTGCGCATGACTTCCTTGTTCAGGTAGTACAGCGCATCGGCGATTTCGGCTTCGCGCTCCGGGAACTGCTCCGCCAGCGCTTCGATGGTTTCCTGCTTGACCTGCGCTTCACGCGCCTGACGCTCCTGACGGTTGAAGGTGTCGAACACCCACACGCACTTGTCGTAGGCGAATTCGCGCACGGCCTGCTTCACGTCGTCGACCTTTTCCTTGCCGATTTCCGCCACAATCTTGTCCTGGAACTCGACGAGCTTCTTGATATACTCATGACCGAACATGATGGCGTCGAGCATCGCCGTTTCGCTGACCTCGTTCGCGCCCGCTTCCACCATCATGATGGCGTCCTTCGTGCCGGCGAGGTAAACGTGCATATCGCTCTTTGCGCGCTGCTCTTCATCGGGGTTGATGACGTACTGCCCGTCTACGCGGCCGACAACCACCGCGCCCGTCGGGCCGTTCCACGGAATTTCGCTGACCGCCAGCGCGATGGACGAACCGATCATCGCGGGGATTTCCGGCGGCACATCCTGCTCAACGCTCAGCACGGTCACAACAACCTGCACATCGTTGCGCATTCCCTTGTTGAACAGGGGGCGCAGCGGGCGGTCGATCAGGCGGCAGGTCAGGGTCGCCTTTTCGGTCGGACGGCCTTCACGCTTGATGAAGCCGCCGGGAATCTTGCCCACGGAGTACTGCTTTTCCTCCACGTCCACAGCCAGCGGGAAGAAGTCCACGCCGGGACGGGGGGTCGGCGCCATCGTCGCGTTCACCATCACGACGGTATCGCCCAGATGCACCCAGACGGAGCCAGCCGCCTGTTCGCAGTATTTGCCGAATTCCAGCGTCAGCTCGCGGCCCGCCAGATCCATGCTGTACTTTTTGCTTTCCATTGAGAATCTCCTTATACTCAGTCGTAGGAAGGCGGATGGCTGCCTTCCTGAACCGCCCGGAGATGCTATCATATGAAAACCCCCTGAATCAGGCGATTCGGGATTTTCAAGGGATAACATCTCCAGACCCTGCCCATGTTCTGCGCCGCCTTGCCGCAAAAAGCCGCCGTGAGGAGGAATGCACAGGGGGATTCTCCCCTGCCGCGTGTCTCCAGACGGCGGCTCTTGCGCGCAAAGCCGCCGAGTTCTGCGATAATTACTTACGCAGGTTCAGCTTAGCGATCAGCGCACGATAACGCTCGATGTCGGTCTTCTTCAGGTACTCCATCAGACCACGGCGACGGCCGACCATCAGCAGCAGACCACGGTTGGAGTGGTGGTCGTTGCGGTTGGTCTTCAGGTGCTCGTTCAGGTGGTTGATGCGGTCGGTCAGCAGGGCAATCTGCACTTCGGGAGAACCGGTGTCGCCTTCATGCTGGGCGTAGGTGGCAATGATTTCGCTCTTGGTCATGGAATTTCATCCTCCAAATTTTTATTTCGGGCAATGCCCGTGGGCAATCGCCTGTTCACGCAGTACGCCGTCGGAGTCTTCGGTCGTCCGCGCAAACGGTTCGCAGACCCATCCATTATTGTATCAGATTTTTTTCCGTTTGTAAATGGTTAATTCGCGCCTTTCGGGAAAATTTCAGGCAATTTGCTGGGAAAATTAGTACGCTTTCGCGAAATACATGACCTTCTTCGCCTTTTTGCCGCAGCAGACGCAGGTATCGCCGAACCATTCCTTTTCCTGGTCAAAGGGCATATTGCGGGAGGAGGCGTTGAATTTCTCCTTGATTTCGTCCTCGCACGCGCGTTCGCCGCACCACATGGCCTTCGCGAAGCCATTTTCGACGGCCGCACCCAGCTCCTCCATGTTGTGGACGACGTGGGTCTTTTCGTCGCGGAACTTCTTCGCCTGGTCAAAGAGCGTCTGCTGAATATCGTCCAGCAGCGCCTTCAATTCGTCCGCCAGATTTTCCAGCGGCAGCGTCACCTTTTCGCACAGGTCGCGGCGGAACACGGTCACGACGCCGTTTTCGAGGTCGCGCGGGCCGACTTCCAGCCGCACCGGCACGCCTTTCATCTCCCAGTCGTTGAACTTGTAGCCTGCGGACACCGTGTCGCGGTCGTCGAGCTTGACGCGGATGTCCGCCGCCTTCAATTCCTCAAACAGCTTCTCGCACGCCTCCATCACGCCCGGCTTGTGCGCCGCAATCGGCAGGATGACCGCCTGAATCGGGGCAACACGCGGGGGCAGGCGCAGGCCGCGCTCGTCGCCGTGGGTCATGATAATCGCGCCAATCAGGCGGGTCGATACGCCCCAGCTCGTTTCCTCGGCGTAAGTCAGCTTGCCTTCCTTGTTCTGGAACTGAATGCCGTACGCCTCGGCGAAATTCGTGCCGAAGTTGTGGCTCGTGCCTGCCTGCAGCG
>OMEQ01001234.1_pt1 | contig 12628 bp, 10 predicted proteins | sample 1645451 | NCBI WGS metagenome assembly OMEQ01 (sample SAMEA103958142, study PRJEB25191) | human gut metagenome | biome: human-associated habitat [ENVO:00009003]; feature: intestine environment [ENVO:2100002]; material: feces | place: Germany | collected 2013/2015
ATAAATTTTTTCGCGATGTCGATATGTCGCATTACAATCATCGGAACGATGCATTAATGTTGTTCGTGATAATTGATGAACTCGGAAGTATAAAAAAGGTGGCAATTGATTTTAGAGACGGTCGGGATATATTGCTTAATGCCTACTATTGGAGTCATGTATATGCAAAAATAAATTATAATAAAGAATTTACAGTTGTTCCGGAACCTAGAACCAAATTACTGTCTATTCCGCCGTCCTTTGCTGTGAAAATATATAATCTACCCCAGACGATCTTTCATACCATAAGAAATTCATATCTTGTATTCGGACAGAAGAGTTTGTGCGGAGGTAAGACGATGATGTCCTTAAAAACGTTTATAGCAAATTACATTTATTTATATTTTCGGCGCCAAAAGTTAGAGCAATATGAGGCGTCTTGTAAGCGCTCAAATCAGGATTACATATTTTTCATCTCGACATTGTGGAGTCATGAAAATTGTGTTGCTTCGACGAATGTGTTTAGATCGGAGTATATGTTATATTGCCATAATCATCCCAAGATTTTGTTTGAAGGTGGATTTCTAATAAAAGATAAGAACAGACAAGGAGAGGTATATGAAAGATTACGATTGAAAGGACATATTCCCATTTCAGCTTATATAGACAATACAAAAAAATCACTGATAGTCTTTAATACCCCGTCTTGTTGGGATTGCCATGGGTGGAAACTTGGTGAATTTCTTGCCATGGGGAAGGCCATTATATCGACACCGATAACCAATGAACTTCCATATCCATTGATACATAGACAAAATATTTATATTATTAATTCAAAAGAAGAATTGTATAAAGCTGTCGATTTATTAATTGAAGATCACGCATTGAGAATTTCTTTAGAAGAGAATGCAAAAGCATATTACAGAGAATATGTTGCTCCTGAAAAGGTTATTGAATCGATTGTTAATAAATTAAGAGATATATGAATATGCAGCGCACTATCCTCATCACGGGCGGCGCGGGCTTCATCGGCTCGCATGTGGTCCGTCTTTTCGTGACCAAATACCCCGATTACCGGATCGTCAACCTCGACAAGCTGACCTATGCGGGCAACCTCGCCAACCTGCGGGACATCGAGGAGCGGCCGAACTACACTTTCGTCAGGGGCGACATCTGCGACTTCGAGGCGATGCGTGAACTGTTCCGGCAGTACGGCATCGACGGGGTGATCCACCTCGCAGCCGAGAGCCACGTGGACCGCTCGATCAGGGATCCGTTCACTTTCGCGCGTACGAACGTCATGGGTACGCTGTCGCTGCTCGAAGCTGCGCGGGAGTACTGGAACGGTGACTGGGCAGGCAAGCTGTTCTACCACATCTCGACCGACGAGGTGTACGGGGCGCTGGAGCTGACCCGCCCCGCGGGGGACCCTGCGGGCTGCGAGAGCGGCGGCGGTCCTTTCGGGGAGGAGTTCTTCACCGAGGAGACGAAGTACGACCCGCACAGCCCCTACTCGGCGTCGAAGGCTTCGTCGGACCACTTCGTGCGGGCCTACCACGACACGTACGGCATGCCGACGCTGGTGACGAACTGCTCGAACAACTACGGTCCTTACCAGTTTCCGGAGAAGCTGATTCCGCTGTTCATCAACAACATCCGCCGCGGAAGGCCGCTTCCGGTGTACGGCCGCGGGGAGAACGTCCGCGACTGGCTCTACGTCGAGGACCACGCACGGGCCATCGACGTGATCTTCCACAGGGGCAAAGTCGCCGACACGTACAACATCGGTGGTTTCAACGAATGGAAGAACATCGACCTGATACGGGTGATCGTCAAAACCGTGGACCGGCTGCTGGGCAATCCCGAAGGCGCTTCGGAAAAGCTGATTACCCATGTCGCCGACCGCGCGGGTCACGACCTGAGATACGCCATCGACTCGCGCAAACTCAAAGACGAGCTGGGCTGGCAGCCCAGCCTGCAGTTCGAAGAGGGGATCGAAAAGACCGTCCGCTGGTACCTCCAGAACCAAAAATGGATGGACGACATTACTTCAGGAGAGTATGAAAAATACTACCAAAGCATGTATAAAAATTAGACGGCATCCAACCATCCGGTTGAAAGACAACCCCTGCAAGTGATAATCGAAGACCCGGAATGACAGCACAAACATCATCGGAAAATAACAAACGCATTGCGAAAAATACGCTTCTGTTGTATTTGCGGATGATATTTATGATGGCCGTAAGTTTGTATACCAGCCGTGTAGTACTGAATACACTGGGGGTCGAAGATTTCGGCATCTACAATGTCATCGGCGGAGTGGTCGCAATGTTCTCCGTTATTTCCGGCGGATTATCTGCGGCTATAAGCAGATATATAACATTCGAACTGGGACAGGGCAATATCGAAAAACTCAAATCGGTATTTTCATCATCAGTAACGATCCAGATAGGATTGGCAGTCTTGATTTTCATATTGGCGGAAATTGGTGGCATCTGGTTCCTGAATGAAAAAATGAATCTGCCCGAAAGCCGTATCGGAGCGGCCAATTGGGTGCTTCAGTGCTCCATACTCACATTCATGGTAAATCTGGTCAGCATCCCGTACAATGCGGCGATTATCGCTCACGAACGCATGCAGGCTTTTGCCTATATCAGCATCATCGAAGTCGTACTCAAGCTGCTAATCGTTTATATACTCACCATTTTCGCATTCGACAAACTGAAATTATACGGCATCCTGTTATTAGCCGTAGCCTGCATTATCCGAATCACATACGGTTTTTACTGCAAACGAAATTTCAAGGAGTGCACATACCATTTTACGTTCGACAAAACCCTTTTGAAAGAGATGACGGGATTTGCAGGATGGAACTTCATCGGGTCTCTTGCCGGCGTATTGCGGGATCAGGGTGTCAATATCGTAATAAATCTGTTTTGCGGTCCGGTCATCAATGCCGCGCGCGCAATTGCATTTCAGGTAAATATCGCCGTAAACGGATTCGCTGCCAATTTCATGACCGCAATCAACCCGCAAATCACCAAAAGCTATGCTTCGGGCGACTATCCATACATGCTTGCGCTGATAAGGAACGGCGCCCGTTTTTCATTCTACCTGCTGTTGCTGTTATCACTGCCCATCATAATCGAAACGAATACCATTCTGACATTATGGCTGAAGAACGTTCCCGAATATACTGCGGTATTCGTTCGATTGGTTTTGATATTCGCCATGTGCGAGGCCCTCTCCGGCACACAAATCACGGCCTTACAAGCAACCGGAAACATCCGGAATTACCAGCTTGTCGTCGGAACTATCCAGATACTCAACTTCCCGATCTCCTACTTGTTATTGGACCGGGGACATGCGCCTGAAACGACAATATACGTCGCCATTTGCCTCTCTTTGGGATGCCTGTTCGCCCGGCTCTGGTTTCTGCACCGGCAGGTAGAGATATCCATGAAATCGTTCTTCACCCAAGTTCTGCTGAACGTCTGTTCTGTTGCTGTTCTCGCCGCGATTTGCCCCATGATAGTAACCCGCCTGATGAACGCAGGCATCCTACGGTTATTTGTGGTTTCGGGTGTGTGTGCAGTCACGACTCTGATCGTCATCTACTACGTGGGCTTGTCGTTTCAGGAAAGAATTTTCGTCCAGAAAAAGATAATAGCCAGAATCAAACAGAAATGTTCTGTATAAAGACATGATCAACATTACGGATATACATGCTTGTTTCGGATGCGGCGTTTGCGCCAAGGCCTGCCCGAAACAAATCATCACTTTGAGGCTGAATCAGAATGGATTTTACGAACCGCGCATCGAGCCGGCAGACCAATGTATAAAATGTTCCGCCTGCATGGAAGTATGCGCCTTTATTTCAAAAGACGAGACTGCCGGCCGTCGACCAGTGAGTTACGCCGCATGGAGTTTAGACAATGAAATTCGCATGGACTCGTCCTCCGGGGGAATAGCCTTCGAAATCGGCCGGCAGATGCTGCAACGCGGCTATAAGATATGCGGAGTACGCTATAATTATGCGAAACAAATTCCAGAACACTATATCGCCCGCAACGAGGAAGAACTCAAAGCTTCCTCAGGCAGCAAATATCTTCAGAGCAACACTGTCGACGGGTTCGCGGAAATAGATATTCGCAGCAAACACGTGGTAATCGGAACCCCGTGTCAAATCGCATCTTTCCGACGTTATATTCGACGAACCAAAGCTGAACCGAATTTTATCCTTATAGATTTCTTTTGCCACGGCGTCCCTTCAATGCTCCTATGGCGAAAATACCTGCGCACAATCGGCGAAAACGCAAAACTCACCGACATCAAATGGCGAAGCAAACGGCGGGGCTGGCACGATTCCTATGCAATAAGTTATAAGTACACGACATCAGCCGGAACAAAGCACTGCTTTTCGTCATTATCAGATGGTGATATATTTTTGAAAGTATTTCTAAATGACCTCTGTCTAAATTCCTCGTGTTACAAACGGTGCAAATATAAACTCGACAACTCAGCCGCAGACTTGCGGGTCGGCGACCTCTGGGGTTCACGCTACCAGCACGACGAACAGGGGGTCAGTGCATTGATCCCGTTCACGGACCGAGGCCAAAATATCGTCGAAATATTGCAAGGCTGCCATATATCGGAGATTCCATTCGAAACGGCAGCGGAGGGACAAATGCGGGAGAACGCCCGGCAACCCGGCAATTATGAACACATCATGTCGCTGCTTCGAAACCCGAAAATTTCGCTCAGGCAAATAGAGCGCTACGTAACCCGTCGTGAACAATTAACGCGGATAGCAAATCACGCCCGTCATCCGATAGCGGCAATACAGAAACTGATAAAACGCATGACAAAATGAAAATAGCCACGATCACCTGTCATGACGTCTATAATTACGGCGCCAGCCTGCAGGCATACGCACTGCAGCAGTATCTGCTGGAACAGGGCCACGACGCCGAAATCATCGACTACAAACCATATTATCTGACCGGTCGGTACAATTGGCGTCATATCCCCGCAGAATCGAGACTGTTTCCCTACAAAGATTTCATCTGGATACAATGCCTTTACTTCTTGCTGAAAAACCGAAAAATATACGCCACGATCGGCCGGAAGCATAAATTCGATGAATTCAAACGGAAATACCTGACACTCTCGAAGAAAACCTACACCTCGGTCCAAGGGCTAAGGAGCGTCCCGCCGGCGGCGGATTTATATATTGCCGGAAGCGATCAAATTTGGAACACGTCGTGCGAAAACGGAAAAGATGCCGCTTTCTATCTCGATTTCGGAAATAAAAATACACGCCGCATCTCCTATGCGGCAAGTTTCGCAGTATCGGAAATAGATTCGGCATACAGGGATTTTGTCACGGAAAACCTCCGGCGTTTCGATGCAATATCGGTGCGGGAACGGACCGGCGTAAAAATAGTCGCGCATCTTGCCGCCGGTAAAAAAGCGGAACAGGTGGAAGACCCGGTCTTTCTGCTGGACAGGCAACGCTGGGAAGAATTTTCGGCCAGCGTAACGCCGCAGGAAAAATACGTTCTCGTATACGATTTCACAAACGACCCGACCATCAGAGAACATGCACAGCAAACAGCCCGACGACTCGGCGTCAGGATATATTCGCTGAACGACTTCGCACCATTGACTTATGCGGATCGGAATATTTCGGATGCCGGACCGCTGGAATTCCTTGCTTGGATCAAAAATGCGGAATTCGTCCTTTCGAATTCGTTTCATGCAACGGCTTTTTCCGTCATTTTTCACAAACCGTTCCTGACATATCCCCTACGGGGAAGAAAGAACCACTCCCGCATGCAGGACTTTCTGAACGGGCTGGGGCTAATAAACAGATTCAATCCGGAACAAAACCGGTTGGCAGCCGTACTGCCAGCCCCCGACTGGGATCGCATAGACGGACTGCTGTCCGAAAAAATCGGGTTCAGCAAACGCTATCTGACCCGGAATGTCCAACCAGACAAAACAGCGACAATATGAAAGTACTTTGGTTTGCCGTAACGCCATCCCTTTACGAAACACTCAACAAAGGACACAACGGAGGCGGCTGGATAGCATCCTTGGAACAGATAATCCGCTCTGCACCCGATATTCGTTTGGGAATCGCTTTCGAACATTCCGATCGAATATTCAAAAAGGAAATAGACGACGTATGTTATTATCCGATTAACGTCAATGCCGGACTACGACAAAAAACATACGTCGCCGCAAAAGACAAGGCAATTCTTGCACATTGCCTGAAGATTATCGAGGATTTTCAACCGGACATCATCCATGTTTTCGGTTCGGAATGGTGTTTCGGACTTGTCGAAAAATACACAAATATCCCGGTCGTCATCCATATGCAGGGAAGCCTGCCTCCCTATGCGAATGCAGCATTTCCTCCGGGCTACAACTTCTTCACCCAATGGAGAAATTCGCATTTCAGTCCGATCGTACTCCTGAAAAAATGGTTGGTGTGGAATAAAAACGACAACTATCAGACAGCGCGCGAAATAGAGATTCTAAAACATTGCCGTTATGTTATGGGACGAACGGAATGGGATTACAATATTACACGTCTGTACGCCCCCGACTCGCAATATTATCACTGCAACGAAGCATTGCGTCCGATTTTTCTCGCCCCTGAAAAAACATGGTCCCTGCAAAGGAGGAAGAAACTTCGGCTGCTCAGCGTCGGCTCGTGCAGTATGGTCAAAGGAATGGATCTCTTATTAAAGACAGCACGCCTGCTCAAAGAACACACTCATATCGACTTCGAATGGCATATTGCCGGTCCCACCGAACTTTTTCCGTTTTTCGAGAACAATGAAGGCATCAGCCATGAAACGGTAAATATAAAATTTCTCGGAACATTATCGGCCGAAAATCTCGCTGTTCAACTCGCGGAAGCAGATATTTATATACATACGTCCTATATGGACAACTCCCCGAATTCAATATGCGAAGCCCAAATAATCGGCATTCCGGTCATTACGACCTATGTAGGCGGCATCCCCTCACTCGTCAAAAATAAGGAAACGGGTATTTTAGTTCCCTCGAACGAACCCCACACCTTAGCTATGGAAATCATCAAATTAAGCCGTAACACCGAATTGATGAACCGTCTGAGTGACAATGAACGGCAGACAGCCGGGGCACGCCATAATCCGGATACTATCAAAAACACATTGACCGAGATATACCGGACAATCCTATCGCAGCACCATACATCCCGGCTACCGTCGCCCGGATACAATAAATAAAGGCCGACATGTATCACATAATTCGTTTATACGGATCCAAACTCGTCAATATCATACGATTACGTTCATTTTTGCGAACAGATACAATCGGATCGTTATTCATCCAGCTGATCCGGGATTTTTTCTGCTTCCATTTCAGGGAGTGTCGTTTTTTTGAAATCCGGAAAATGGATTCAATCCGCCGATGGATGGACAAACACTATGGAGATTTCGTTCCGGCGACATTTCCCCCGTTAGAACAGACGCAGGAAAAAGGGCCGGTATGGGTCTTCTGGTATCAGGGAGAAGCCGCAATGCCCGAAGTAGTAAAAATTTGTTATAACAGCATTATCGCAAATACCCACGACCGGCCTGTCCGTCTATTGACCAAAGACAATATCGCGTCCTACATCACCTTGCCCGATTACGTCTACGACCGATTGAATCGCGGAGAACTTTCATACACCCATTTTTCCGACATATTACGCATTTGCCTGTTATTCAAGGGGGGGGGCATTTGGATGGATAGCACGTTATTGCTTACGGCCCCGGTGCGGGTTGACACCTCGGACTATTTCCACTCGATAAAAATTGCAGACGGCGGCCACACGACCATATCCGAATACAGATGGGCTACATTCTTTCTCGCATCGGCACCCAATAATCCGGCATTCGGCATTATAAAAACGATATTTCTTGCATACATTCGGGAACACGGCAAAATGATCGACTATTTTTTGATCGATTACATTTTCGATCTGGTCTACAGAAGAAACGGTTCTTTCCGACAAAGCGTAGACAAAACACTTTGTACGTCCCCATATCTGCATCAATTGATTTTCGATATGAACAAACCGTATAACGCGGAAACATTCAATCGCATACAGCAGAAAACGACACTCTTCAAACTGAATTACCGGGTATCTTTTCATGAAACGGCAGGAGGTCAGGAAACTCTATACGGATATTTGAAAAAAAATTCAAACTCACGGAATAAGAGATGATTTATAAATTCATACGTGCATTCGGGCACCTAATTCACCATGTATGGCCGTATTCCCTTTCACAAAGGTTCAGCCGGTATTACGCATGGCTGTATACAGCATGGATCGCATGCAATTTCCGGAAAATCGGGCTTCATACCAAGATAGAACCGGGATTGTATTTAGTCAATGGACGGAAATACATTGAAATCGGAGAACATTGCATTATAGGGCGCAATTCTGCTATCACAGCCCACGAAACGCCGCAATACAAGACCTCGGTAAAGATATCGATCGGAAACGGTTGCATGTTCGGTTCCGATATGCATATCACTGCAGTCAATTCGATACGGATCGGAAAAAACGTTCGTACGGGAAAAAGCATACTCATTTCGGATAATTCGCATGGCGACCCCAATGATAAAACAATCCGGGCCATCACACCTAACGCCCGGCCCATTTATTCCAAAGGAAAAGTCGTCATCGGAGACAATGTGTGGATCGGGGAGAAAGCAGCTATTCTGGCAGGCGTTACAGTCGGCGACGGAGCCATCATCGGCGCGAATGCCGTGGTTACAAAAGATGTCCCCCCATACTCTATTGCAGTAGGGATTCCGGCCCGAATTATAAAATAGCCGCTGTATGAATCCGTTTTTACTTATTGCCGCACTGCTGGTTCTATATTCTTTTAAGAATTACAAGCAGGCTTTCTTCCTTTTTCTGGCATTCAGATTATTTCTGAACAACAATATAAACCTGATAAACCTTCCGGGCGTTCCGTTATTGACGCTGGAAGTCTTTATGTCGATTTTCTTTGCCCTGTTATATGTGGTTAAACGAAAAAGATACAGCCGGATAATTACAACAGTTCCTCTGCCATTCAACAAAGCGTTCATTTGGGTATTGTTATCCTACGTAGTATCGAGTGTTATTTCAATAGCCGGAATCCAGAATACCTTTCCTTCGTTACTATCCATCTTTTTCTGCGATTTCATCTGCGTATACCTGTGCTGGAAATTAATTTCGGGGAAAGAAGATATCATAAAAATCGTCAATCTCCTGTTAGGAGCCTTTTTATTAATCTGCATATACGCATTTGTCGAACTATTCTTAGGGTTCAACCCGGTGATGGATTATGAAATAGATCTTGCAGGTCCCAGAGCAACCGACTGGCAGTATCTGGATGACGAACGAGGCAGCCGCATTCAATCGTTCTTCCTGCATCCGATTGGCGGAAGCATCAATTTCGGATTGATATTTTGCCTTTGTCTGTACGGATACGTATATTACAAAGCATATTTCAGCAAGTTCCAACTGCAAACGATGCTGCTGATCGGAATTATGGCATTCATAGCCTCCTTGCTATCCAACAGCCGAACGCCGCTGGTATTTTTAGCCATAGCCATTCTGCCGCTGATAAATCTGAAAAACAAACAGTCCGTACGCCTACTGGCAATCGCAGCAATCGGTATAATCATCCTGATGCCGTACACGGATTTTATCGAAAAATTGATCTTGTCGGTTATAGCCCCGGAGAAAACCGAAATACGAGGCAGCAGCATAGAAATGCGTCTGGATCAATTCGAAGCCGCCTATATTCTCATGTCGAAAAGTCCCCTATGGGGATTGGGGCAGAAAGCGACGCTGTATTACCACGACCGGATACTGGTAGGCCGGCTTCTTGGTATGGAAAGCATCTGGCTGTGGATTATGGTCGAACGAGGCATATTGGGGATAATCACCTACTGCATTTTTATCTTCACCCTGTGCCGGCTCGGCTGGCGGTCGAGGGGGAAATGCCTGTTCTTTCTCCCGCTGGCCTTCATTGCAGCCTCGACCGCATCGTCAACACCGGGCATGCATCTCTATCTTTTCTATCTGGTATATATTCTGATCTATAAAATAGATCGCAGCCAACCACGCATAAACAGACGAAACAATGGAAGTTTCAGTCATTATAGTCAGCATGAACAATTATGAGATGTTAAGCGGATGTCTGGAAAGTATCCGCACACACACCTCAACCTCTTATGAGGTCTTTGTCGTCGCATATCTGTTCTCTCCGGACAACCTGCAACGCCTTGTGCAAAATTATCCATGGGTGCAAATCATCGAAAGCAATGAGATCCGCGGATTCTCTGCCAACAACAATCTGGCCCTGCGGAAAGCTGCCGGGAAATACTGTTTTGTGTTGAATGACGACACGAAAATAGAATCGGATGTAATAACCAGTCTTGCAACCTCTTTCGACCGGCTTCCTCAGGAAACAGCCGTCGTAAGCCCACAACTATTATACGCAGACCGTTCGCTTCAATACTGCGGCCGGCCGGAAATAAACTGGAAGACCTACATTATGTCCCAATTAGGCTTGTGGCACGAAAAAACAGGCAAGAGTCCCTACACGAACCAAACCGGCATTTTCAAAACCTACAATATCTCCGGAGCCGCATTCATGATCAAAACGCAGTTATTCGAACAGTTAGGATTTTTCGATGAATATTATTTCTTCTGTCCGGAGGATATAGCACTATCGACCGTCCTCAACAAACTCGGTTATTTCTGTTATGTAAACGCCTCGGCCGAAGTGATCCATTTCGAAGGAGCCAGCGGCGGAAAACACATATCGCAGATCCAAACGGCAACGATGCCCGCAGGCGAAAAAGGCACGATCCGGTTTCTGGCCGGGTCATCCTCCGTATCATACATCCTTTTAACCTGTTTCACCTGCATAATGGCCTCGCTGAGAAGTCTGAAATACCGGCTGAAGAGCAAGACTTCCGGCGATAATGCAAGTATAATATCAAAAGCGAACCGCAATGTTGCGGCGGCCCTTCTGACGAAAAAAACGCCCAAGGAAATTTTCGTCAAGTATTACGGACGGATAAAACGATAAGCTATGCGTATCCTGATACTGAATCAAATACTTTATACAGCAGACAACAATACCATACCGGTCGTATCTTCAATCAAAGACACGATGATATACGGCATGTGTCTGGGATTCGTCAACACGGGACATACCGTCACTCTCGCCGCTTCTGAAGAATACAAACCCCAGAGTCCCGAAACCTATGATTTCACGGTAAGATTCTTTTCTTCCGACATCCCCCGCATCTTCGCTCCCAGCATACTCCCCTTTTCATCGGAATTATACCGATTCATAAAAAGAGAGCAAGCGAACTTCGATCTGGTCATATCCAGCGAAGTATTCTCTTTCCAATCGCTGTTTGCCGCGATACTATGCCCCCGCAAAACACTGATATGGCAGGAGCAAACCGCACACCAAAAAAAATTCCATCAGCTGCCGTCAAAAATCTGGTACCGAATGATCGCCCCGCTGTTCCTGAGAAAAGTCCGTCAGATTATTCCCAGATCGAAGCGCGCCTGCGATTTCACCAAATCCTACCTGCACAATGTTACGGATACGGTATTGGACCACGGGATAAACGTCGATAAGTTTACCTTCAGCAGCGAAAAAACACGGACGATCATCAGTTCATCCCAATTGATCGCCCGGAAAAACATAAACGGCATAATCCGAGTCTTTTCCGCATTCACACAGATGGAGGGCTATGAAGATATTCGTCTGTTGATCGCCGGCAGAGGCGATCAACGCCCCATGCTCGAAAGTCTGGCGGCAGAGTTGGGAGTGCGCGAAAAGGTGGAGTTTCTGGGGTTCCTTCCGCAAACGGAATTGAATCAGTATATAAAAACATCTTATTGCTTTCTCGTAAATACCCGTCAGGATCTGAACATGGTTTCCATTCCCGAAGCCGTCGTTTCCGGAACGCCGATCCTCACCAACACACAGCCGGCCTCAGCCGGATATATCCGAGCCAATAGGCTGGGCATCGTAAAAGATCATTGGAATGAATACGATTTGAAGAAAATCATCGATGAAAATCCGGTCTTCGTGCAAAATTGCATCGCATATCGGGATAATTTAACCAATACACACATCGCCCGTACTTTTCTGGAAATATACCGAAACAAATGAGAACGATTCTGTTGGTGACATACGACATCTCGCCGTACCGGGGTTCGGAAGCTTCGGTCAGTTGGAACTATGTGGCGAATATGCAACACACAAACCGGCTGATAGTACTCTATGGCAAAGGGAAGGATGAAATAGAACTCTACCTCCGCACCAATACGATGCCTCATGTACGGTTTCAAAACATTGCCTACACGGAAATAACCGGCCACGGGTTTATAGACGATATAAAATACAACCTGAATTACCGCAAATGGCATAAGCGGGCTGCCACTGCTGCCGCCAAGCTTCTTGCACAGGAAAATGTAGATATAATCCATTTCCTAAATCCGATCGGTTTTAAGGAACCCGGCTTTTTGTGGAAACTGCCGCGTCCTTATGTATGGGGCCCCATGCAGGGCGTAGAAAAC
>OMEQ01001241.1_pt1 | contig 12573 bp, 7 predicted proteins | sample 1645451 | NCBI WGS metagenome assembly OMEQ01 (sample SAMEA103958142, study PRJEB25191) | human gut metagenome | biome: human-associated habitat [ENVO:00009003]; feature: intestine environment [ENVO:2100002]; material: feces | place: Germany | collected 2013/2015
CTTGCATGTGTTAAGCACGCCGCCAGCGTTCGTCCTGAGCCAGGATCAAACTCTCTATAAATCGTATCAACACAGCGTCTCCGCTGAGCTAATCTCGTTACAGAGCTATTTGTCATAGCTTCAAAAACTTTTTATACTTAGCTTCGCAGGTAATTGACTTAACCCTGCTCCACCAAGTTTCGTCGCACATTTTCATGTGCTCCCGTCTGGTGCTTTTGTTCGTTCATTGTTTAATTTACAAGATACACGCCCGCTTCTGCGGAACATTGCTATTATACTTTGCAAAGCCAAGTTTGTCAACAGGTTTTTTCATCTTTTCCAAAAAACTTTTACCAGTCATTTGGTACTCTAATGGAAGCTCCTATGAAAACCGCTCTGCGAAACAGCTTGTTTAGATTACCAGAGGAAACGCCATTTGTCAATACCTAATTTCAAAAAATTTCCGTTTTTTCTCCGTCCATAAAGCCAGTGACAAACGACCGCTTCTGTGGTATACTATCCGGCGACATGAACCATATATGATAAAGAGGTGATCCCTTGCAGATCGAGCAGATGAGCGCCACCTTTGGCAGACTGAACGGCTCCCAGCTGGACCTTCAGCCGGGGCTGAATGTGATCTGCGCCCCCAATGAATCCGGCAAGTCCACTTGGTGCCGGTTCCTTCAAAATATGCTGTACGGCGTCCCCACCAAGGAGCGGGGGCTGCTGGCTGACAAGAACCGCTACGCTCCGTGGAGCGGTTCCCCCATGCAGGGGCGGCTACTGCTGCGGAACGGCGACGCCCGCTATACCCTCCTGCGGGAGACCAGACGGGCCACCGCCCCCATGGGGGACGCCCGTCTCACCTACACCGGCACCGCCGACCCCGTCCCCGGCATCCCCGCCGCCGAGGCCGGTCAGTATCTGCTGGGCATTCCACGGGAGGTGTTTCTGCGCAGCGCCTTCATCGGCCAGAATGCTCTGGCGGTGGATCAGGACGCCGAGCTGGAGCGCCGCATCGCTGCTCTGATCTCCACTGGCGAGGAGGACACCTCCTACTCCGAGAGCTATGAGCGGCTGAAAAAGCAGCTGAACGCCCGGCGAGCCAACCGCTCCACCGGACAGATCCCGGCACTGGAGCAGGAAATCGCCCAGCTGGAGGAGGCGCTGGCCCGGCAGGAGAGCCTGCGGGAACAGTTCAACGCCGCACAGCTCCGGCTGCAAGATGCCCAACACCAGTTGGAGGAACTGCAGCAGCAAGACGCCCAGTGGCAGCAGCTGGAGCGCCAAGCCGCCCGTCGCCAATACGAGGAGGCCCAAGCAGCCCTATCCACCGCCCAGCAGCAGTATCGGCAACTGAAGCAGCGCTGCGACGTCCTACCGGACGAGGAGACACTCTCCCAGCTGGAGGGACAAGCTACCGCTCTGGCCCAGTCCATCGCCGCCCGGCGGCAGGCCACGGAGCAAGCGGCCCAGCTGCGCCGGCAGGCCGCCGAGGCCATGGCCCGCTGCACGGCACACCCCCTCTCTCCCGCCGACGGGCCGCAGCTGCAAAGCCGCCTGTCCGCCCTGACGGACCCGCCCGCACCATCGAAGCTGCCCCTGCCTGTGGGGCTTCTTCTGCTGGTCGGGGCCGTAGCCTGTGTGCTGCTGCATCTGCCTGTGTATGCGCCCATTCTCTGTGGTGCAGTCGGTGCCGCCGCTCTGCTATATGATATAGTATCCCGCCATCGTCACGCCAAGGCGAAGCAGCAGGCAGACGACCAGCGGAGCACCTTACAGCGGCAGATCGCAGAGTATCTCCCTCTACTGACGGAGGCTCAGGAGGCCACTCGCAGCGCCGATGCCGCCGCAGCCGCCGCCGAAGCCATGGCTCATAACGATCAGGCCCAGCTGCTGGCGCTGCTGGCACGGGTCCGAGCCTTCCATTCCACCGCTGTGGATCTGCCTGCCGTGCAGGTGGCCCTGTCCGCCGCCCGCCGCAGCCGCACCGCCCTCCGATCGGCCCAAACCGCTCAGGAGCAGGCACAGATGTACTGCCGCCTGTTGGAGGAGCGTCTGCCGCAGGGGGAGCTGCCGGATCCGGCCGTTCCTCTGCCCCGGCCCTCCCGTTCCGTCGAAGCCATGCGCTCCGTCATCCCGGAGGCGCAAGCCCAATTGGCCACCGCACGCACCCGGCTGGATACCATCTCCGGCCAGCTGCAGGCGACCCGTGACCCCTCAGAGCTGACGGCCCAGCTGGCCGAGAAGCGCCGAAGGCTGGCGGCCTTGCAGGCGGAATACGAGGCGATCCAGCTGGCTATGGACACCCTGTCCGCCGCCAATCAGACTCTGCAAAACCGTTTCTCCCCGGCGCTGGGCGCCCGTACGGCGGAAATTTTCTCCGCCCTGACGGGAGGGCGCTACGACAAGGTACTGCTGGACAGGACGCTGGCTCTCTCCGCCGAACCCTCCGGTGACCCCACCCCCCGCAGCATTCAGGTGCTGAGCCAAGGCGCCGCCGATCAGCTGTATCTGGCAGTGCGGCTGGCCATCTGTCAGCTGGTGCTGCCGCCGGAGAAGCATGTCCCCCTGATCCTGGATGACGTGTTCGCCTCCTTCGATGACCAGCGGCTGGCCGCTGCGCTGGAGTGGCTGTTCCAAGAGAGTCAGAATCGTCAAATTCTGCTGTTCACCTGCCATGACCGGGAGCGGACCTATCTGGCAGGCCGCCCCGGCGTCCACATTCTTACCCTGAACGGAGGTACTGTATGTTCCCGCTGAACACCTTTGAAAATCTCTGCGTATTTTTCCTGCTGCTGATAATTTACAGCGCCGCCGGTTGGGTGGGCGAAATGTTCTACTGCTCCGTGGGCAAGGGCCACATCTGCGAAAAACGTGGCTTTTTGAACGGTTTTATCTGCCCCATCTATGGACACGGCGCCCTTTTGGTGCTATATGTATTACACGGGGGCCTGAAAAATCCCCTGTTGACCTTTCTGGCGGGCATGGCGCTGACCTCTGCGCTGGAGTACTTCACCAGCTGGTTTATGGAGGCCGTCTTCCATATGCGCTGGTGGGATTACAGCCGCAAGAAGATCCAGCTCAACGGCCGCATCTGTCTGCAGAACAGCCTGCTGTTCGGTCTGGCCTGCGTGCTGCTGTGCCATGTTGTGAATCCGCCAGTGATGGCGTGGCTGTTCCACATCGGCTCCGCCTACACCATCCCTGTGGCCTCGTTCCTCTTCGGCCTGTATCTCATGGATAACGTCCTCTCCGTCCGCAGCGCCATCCAGCTGTCCCACCGTCTGGACGATCTGCAGAAGGTGCGGCAGGAGATCCGCTCCCATCTGGAGGAGAAGGCCGCCCAGCTGCAGCAGAAGTATGAAGGCCGGCTGGAGGAGGTCACCGACCGCTTCATGGCCGGCTTAGAGGACGCTAACGACGACTTCCTCAAGGAGAAGAAGCTGTATCTGGCCCAGCTTCGCAGCGGTGAGGACCTCTTCGAGCGCCGTCTGCTCCGTTCCCACCCCGATCTGCGTTCCAAGCGCCACAGCAGAAAGCTGCTGAACCTGTTGCGTGAAAAGCGCCCCGGCCAGAAAGACAAGAAGTAATTCCCATCAGCATCTCAGCACCTTTGAAGCTACTATTATAATAAAGGAGATATTCCCATGAGTGAATGTACCCACGATTGCAGCAGCTGCGGCGAGAGCTGCGCTGACCGTCAGGGCGGAAGCCCTTTCCAGATCAAGCCCCTTCATGAGGGCTGCCATGTCCGTAAGGTCTACGGCGTCGTCTCCGGCAAGGGCGGCGTCGGCAAATCCATGGTCACCAGCCAGTTGGCCGTCACCATGCAGCGCCGGGGCCACCGCACCGCCATTCTGGACGCCTCGTCACATGTCTTCTCGCATCGGAGCTTCAAAAGGCCGGGAAGCGCGTCGGCATCATGGACGCCGATGTGACCGGCCCCTCCATCCCCAAGTGCTTCGGCATCCACGGCCGGGCCGTTGGCTCCGAGGATGCCATCCTCCCGGTGCAGACGGAGACCGGCATCCAGCTGATGAGCGTAAACCTGCTGCTGGAGCACGAGACTGACCCCGTCATCTGGCGTGGCCCCGTCATCGGCGGCGTGGTGCAGCAGTTTTGGGGCGACGTGCTGTGGCAGGACGTGGACTATATGTTCGTGGATATGCCCCCCGGAACCGGCGACGTGGCTCTGAACGTGTTCCAGACCCTGCCGGTGGACGGCGTCATCATCGTCACCAGCCCGCAGGATCTGGTGGGTATGGTGGTGGAAAAGGCCGTGAAGATGGCTCAGATGATGAACATCCCCATCGTCGGTCTGGTGGAGAATATGAGCTATCTGGCCTGTCCCGACTGCGGCAGGAAGATCTACCTCTTCGGTGAGGGCAAGACGCAGGAGGCCGCCGACCGCTATGGCCTGCCCCTGCTGGCTCAGATGCCCATCGACCCGGCGCTGGCGGCTCTGGTGGACGCCGGGCGCATCGAGGACTTCCAAGGCTCCTGGCTCTCCGCCGCTGCTGACCGGCTGGAGTGCTGACCCACACCGTAAGCTTCCAAGAGTGCCTGAAGCCGCAGGGCTTCAGGTACTCTTTCCTCATCCCGTAAAAACCGGAGGCCCTCCTTACGGAAGGCCCCCGGCCATTCATTTTACGGCTTTTCCACGTTGATATATGTGGGGATATCGCTGATGCGCTGATAGGTGTAGGTGTCCGGCACGGAGAAGAAATGCACGCTGTCCTTCCCGTCGTAGGTCACATACGGGACCGTCAGTCCCTCCCCTTTCAGCACATAGACGCCGTTGGCATCCTCGGCATACGTCCCGGCGGACAGCACGCCGGACTGCCGGTACAGGGTGTAGTCTCCCTTCTCGTCAAACACCAGATAGGTGCCGGCTCCGGGGCTCAGCCCCTCGCAGAGGTAGGTGCCCGTCAGCGGCTGATGCCGCAGGCTCATGCCCAGCATCACCAGCAGGGCCACGGTCAGGCACAGAGAGGCTGCCAATGCAGCCCAGAGATACTTAGACTTTCTTTGCACAGGCGGTCACGCTCCTTTGTTCCCTTCGGTTTTCCGCCTTTAGAGCGGCCTACGCCCATAGAGTATCATGCCGCCCTCCCTCTGTCAAGAAATTTTATCCACTTTATAGCAAATTTCTATGGCAATAACTATTTATTTTCGTGATAATTATGTGATTTTCTATGCAAAATGTATGTTTTTATGTTCTGGCCGCCAATCCGCTCCCCATGGGAGCAGCCCTCCTGCTTTTCTCCCGTTCCCGGCAATTTTTTTGGAAAAGAGTGTTGACAAACCCGCCTGCGCTTGCTATAATAAACAAGCTTGATTCCTACGAGCGAGATCAGGCCAAGTAGTTCAGTTGGTTAGAACGCCAGCCTGTCACGCTGGAGGTCGTGGGTTCGAGCCCCATCTTGGTCGCCATATGCTGCTGTAGCTCAGTCGGTAGAGCGCATCCTTGGTAAGGATGAGGTCGGCGGTTCGAATCCGCCCAGCAGCTCCAAGAAGTCCTGTTTTTGAGAGAAAACAGGACTTCTTCTTTACTTTTTGACCAATTTAATCTGTGGGTCAGGGTGTGGGTCAAAGTTGACCCACGCCGTGGCCCACACGTGGAAATGCTCGGAAAGGTTGAAAGATGAGCGGACGGAATATCCGTCCGCTCATCTCTTTTAGATTGGCTCACATGACCTGCGCCATGAAGCTGCCCATGGTCTGGGCGGCTTCATCCTGTTTTTGGCGAGTGGCGTGGGTGTAGGTGCGGAGAGTGAACCCCGCATCGTAGTGGCCCAGCATACTGCTGACGGTTTTTACATCCACACCATTTTGCAGGGCCAGTGTGGCAAAGGTATGCCTGAGATCGTGGAAGCGTATGTGCGGCAGCCCGGCATCTTTCAGAATTTTCTTGTGCAGGTTTACGATGGAATCGGGGTGATACATCTCTCTTGTGATGGGTGAGGGGAACATGTACGGGTTATTGGGATGTCTCTTATGCTCGGCGACCAACAGGTCAACGGCTTCCTGTGGGACACTGACCTTTCTGACCGATGTCTCTGTCTTGGGGCGGGAGAGGGTCAGTTCTCCGTTTGGATTTTTCACATACTGCTTGCTGACGGAGATGGTTCTGTTTGTAATGTCGAGGTCGCTCCACAGGAGGGCGGTCAGCTCACCTTTGCGCAGCCCGCTGACCAGTTCCAGATAGAACATGGGCAGCAGTCCCCGTTTCTCTGCGGCGTCGAGGTAAGTTTTGATGTGTTCCGGTTGGAGGATCTGCATTTCAAATTTCTGCACTTTCGGTGCGATGCAATCCTCGGTAGGATTGCGGAGGATCAAGCGCTCTTTTACGGCACGGTTCAATGCGTTGTGGAGCATCAAGTGCAGGCTGCGGACGGTGGCGCTGCTGAGACCCGGATTGCCGTGTCCGCTTTTGCCTCTGGTGCGGCCGCTCTCCATCAGCTCCTTTGCTTTTGTGTCCTTTCCGCTTTCGACGGAAGGGCGCACACCCGAACTGCCGGTACAGCGCCAAAGCTGTCGGCCTCCATGGGACTGCCTTCGTACAGGGGGTCAGAATGCCCTACGGGGCCCATGAATGCCTGAGACCACACCGGGGTGTGGACCTCACCGGAAGGCTGCGAGATCAGGCTTTCGCCTAAGAACAATATAAGGGGAGATGCCAAGTCGGGGCGAATGACGGAGGTTTCTCCATTGCAATATGTCATATCCTGTGCTATAATGCACTCAAACCAAACAACGGGACAGCGTGAGCCGGGTTTATCCCGGCGGCGGAATGGGGTGAGAGGCCCCGCGAGACGGTCACTGTGATGCCGATTTATTCGGCTAAGTCAGATACGCAAGGCGTTGCTCCCGGGCATCGCCATCTCCGGAGCCGAAGCTGTCGTATAGAATTTGCTTCGCCCGGCTGCTTTTTGACGGCTGGGTGATTTTTTGCTGCCAGGCACCATGGTGCCTCATGCTTTCCCTGGAAAGCATGATAAAGATTCAAGCCGACTGGGGCGGGGGAGGACGGCAGACCTTTCCCGTCCCGCTTTCCAGAAAAATTTTTGCGCTATTTGTCGTTCCTTTCATGTTCCCTCCCCCCGGGGGGGAGGGAAACAGGGGGCGTGAGATATAGGGTATTACGGATCGCCACGGGTGCGGTGCGCCCTCGCAATGACAAAAAGTGTGTGATTGCTTCGGCATTTACATAAATAAAAAGAACGAAAGGAAGAAGAAATGAAAAAAAGAATCATTTCTCTGCTGCTGGCGCTTATCATGGCGCTGTCACTGCTTCCCGTGAGCGTGCTGGCGGCGGACGACCACACAGGTCAGGTCCATGTGACGGTGGAAAACACCACCTGGGCCGAGGCCGACGGCGCACCCTGGGAGGGGATGCTGGTGGACGAGTGGGTCACACTCCAGGATGACTCCTCCATGATGAGCTGCATCGTGGACGCACTGACGGCCGGGGGCTATTCCCAGACCGGTGCGGACACCGGCTACATCAGCGAGATCAACGGCATCGAGGAGAAGGATGCCGCCGAGGGCTCCGGCTGGATGGGCACCCTCAACGACTGGTTCACCAGTGAGGGCTTCGCCGCCTACACCGTGGCCAATGGCAAGCTGAAGGCCGGGGACGAGATCGCCGTGCAGCACACCTGCAATCTGGGTGCAGATATCGGCGGTGCTTTTGGGGATAGCAACAAAACCCTGAAGGCCATCGCCCTCAGCGCAGGCGAGCTGAGCCCCGCCTTCTCCTCCAGCGTGCATGACTATACCATGATTCTGCCCGAGGGCGTCACCGCCCTCACCGTCACCCCCACCGCCAGCAACAAGCAGAATCGTGTCCGCATCTATGTGGACGGCACGGAGTATGGCCGCAAGGATGCCATTCCCGTTCAGGTGGGCACCGTCATCACCCTGAAGGTGGGCAATGACGGCGATGCCGCCCCGGAGACCTACACCATCGCCCTCCAGGCGGCGGGCACCCTCCTCTCCGGCGAGAATGTGGCATTGACGACCGTCAAGCAGAATGGGGACGCCGGTACCAAAGTGGCCCTGACCTTTGACAAGGAAAACGCCGCCTTCACCGGCAAGCTGGCAAACTATACCCATCTCAAGCAGTATAACGACGGCGGCTTCACCGTGACGCTCTCCGACCTGCCCGCAGGGGCCACCGCCCAGCTCAAGAGCATCGACGGCAAGGTCCTGGCGGACTTTGAAAACGGCGTGGCTTCCACCCCGGCGAATCAGTTTACCGGCAGCGGCTCGGCCACTTTCTACATCGCCGTCACCGCCCAGGGCCGCACGGAGAATTACAAGCTGACCCTCACCAAGCCGGGCGACTACTATTGGTGGAAATTTATTTTCAGTGGTACCCCCGATTTCGACAAGGAAAATGTATTCTACGGCTATCCCGAGGGTACTCTGTTCCAGACAGATGAAAACGGCAATCCCACAGGCGAGACCGGCTATGCCAAGGACTGCTGGAATTATACCGTGTATGTTTCCCCTGCGGTGGGCCACTTCGGTGTTTCGTATTTTATGAACGTAATGGGCAATTCGGGCCTGAAAACATTAAAATCGAAGATTTTAGTGGACGGTGAGGTTCATATTGCCGAGCGGAAGATGCTTGTACCTGTCATGCAGGCGTTTGCCAAAAAACCTGTTCCCTTGGCAAAGGATAAAACGGTAATCGAATTCGTTGGCACCAGCAGTAAGGATCCCAAAATCGAGATCCACACCACTGTTAGGGTAGTTGTGGTCAAGACTACTCCGGCGGAGCTGACCGGCTTTATCAGCGCTCTGCCGAGCACCGATAATCTGACGTATTCCGAGCACTACAAGATCGTCATGAGCTATCAGCGCGCCTATGACAGATTTACCGACGAGGAAAAGAAGCAGCTGTCCGCGGAGACGTTGAAAAAGCTGCAGGATTCCGTGGCCCGGGTGGAGGAGCTGAAAAAGCGCCATGAGGCCGGTATTCAGAACTGGATCGGCCTGGTGAACACCTTTGCCGGGAAAGTGACCGCAGAAAACTATGCCCAGTATTACGACGCCGTGCAGGATGCACAGGTGAAGTATCTGGAGCTGTCCGACGCACAGCGTGCGGAGTTTTCGTACATTTACTCTGCGGAAAACGCCGCAGTCATGACGGCCTACAAGGCTGCGTACCGCACCGTCAACGAGCAGTCCATTCTGGACGGCAGCTCCATCGGCAAGCCCACGGAATATTACGACGACTTTATGATGTCGGCCAACCACTATAATCTGGACTTGGGCCACGAGGACACCTATTATCCCGCCGTGTTCCGGGAGATCTGGACGAATCGCCCAACCTCTTTGTATCCGTCTTACTCAACCGAAAGGGGTCTGCCCTATACGCTGCCCGGTATTCTGAAGTTCGACATCAAGGACGACAGTATCTTCGAGATCAAGGAAGTGGAGGACGTCTATAAGGACGGCGGCCTGAGCAGCTTTGGCAATACTCCGGCCATGAAGTACTATCTGGTGCCCAAGAAGGCAGGCACCACCACCTTCACCGTTACCTTTACGGACAAGGCGGGCAATTTCTATGGTCAGATCCCGGAGATCCCCGTCCATGTCAATAGCCCCGAGGAGACGGCTATCCAGGATCTGAACAAGAAGCTGACGAACTTCACCTCTCTGAGCAACACCAGCAAATACGACAACTGGACCTACAACTACGACACCCAGGGTGCGCCCTTCACCTTTAAGGTAAGCGGCACCAACGCCAAGGTCAGCGTCTATAATTATCTCCAGTACAACACCGACGGTACCCCCGTCAAGACCGACTACACCCCCGATGAAAGCGGCAATGTGACCATCCTCATCAAGGACGGCTACAACGGCATCGAGATCACCGCCGACTATCAGGGACAGACCGTCACGCAGGTCTACTCCCTCAAGGGCAAGGTCACCCGCTATGTGCAGGAGAACATCTCCCGCCCCGGCGAGGCTCTGCGCACCGGCGATACGGCGGGTATCTGGATCATCGGGCGGCCTACCAATATCCACAAGATCCTCCGTATTTATAACCCTGCCACCACGACGGTGTTCTATACGGATATGCCTCTACAGAGCGTAGTAAATACAGACAACGGGCACGATATTAACCGTATTAATGAAAATGGTGCGGAAACACAGGTAGCTCGTCAGCCCCGCATTGCGGCCTATCTGACGGAATCCGGCACGATCACCCTCACCAAGGGCAGTTCCGATAGCCGGGGCTACGGCTCTAAACCCGACAGCGAGGGCGATCAGGGCAACACCGGCGGCATCGCCGATTCCACCCGCTATGGCTTCGGCATGCTGGCGGATATTACGCTGCAGGTGGAGGAAAACCCCAACTTCAAGCTGGAGCCCAAGTATGAGACCGTGGCCGAGAACGGCGGCCAGGTCAAGGCCGGGGACAAGCTCACCATTTCCGTCCCCTCTCTGCCTATTGAGCAGTTGGCCCAGGACTATAAGCTGCAGTACTGCCTGCTGAACTACTCCACCAATATTCCCGGTGCGGAGTACATTTTCTCCAAGTGGTCCAAGGGCGGCGACTCCTGGGCGGGCGAGGGCACTACCCCCGTCGGCCCCGAGGTGGCCCTCAAGAGCATCACTTTCACCGTGCCCAAGACCACCCCGGCCGGATCCTATAAGATCCACGGCGGGTATCTGGATGTTACCCACAGAAGCGGCGGATACGAATGGCTGGATGTCTATGCGAAGTTCTATCAGATGGAGATCAGCGACCTGACTATCACCGTTTTGAAGGGCGACATCGAGACCGTGGAGGACCTTATTGACGCCATCGGCGCCAATGTCACCCTGGATAGTGAGGCCGCCATCACCGCCGCCAAGTCCGCCTACGATGCCCTCTCCGACGAGGACAAGGCCCTGGTGGACGCCGACAAGGTGGACGCTCTCACCGCCGCTATCATTAGGCTCAACCAGCTCAAGCACGCGGACCTCATGGCAAACCTGGATACCATCTATAAGACCACCGGCGACTTCATGGCCACCCTGGGCACCCCCACGGTGAACTCCATCGGCGGCGAGTGGATGGTCATCGGCCTGGCCCGCAGCGGCCGCACCGTGCCCGCCGGGTACTATGACAATGTGGTGGAGTATGTGAAGGCCAATGCTGACGCCAATGAGCGTCTGCACCCGACCAAAGTCACCGACAACGCCCGGGTGATCCTGGCCCTGACGGCTATCGGCAAGGATGTCACCAATGTGGGCGGCCACAACCTGCTGAAGGGTCTGGATAGCATGAATTATGTGCAGGCCCAGGACATTAACGGCCCCATTTTCACCCTCATTGCCCTGGATAGCCACAACTACCCCACTATGGGCGATGTGACCCGGGAGAAGCTGATTCAGGTCATCCTGGATGCCCAGCTCAACGACGGCGGCTGGAACCTGAGCGCTGAGAACGCCGACCCGGATCTGACCGCTATGGCCATCCAGGCCCTGGCACCTTACTACAAGACCAACGAGACCGTGAAGGCTGCTGTGGATAAGGCTCTGGAGGCCCTTTCCGCCCTGCAGCGCACTGACGGCGGCTTTGACAGCTGGGGCACCGTGAACAGCGAGTCCTGCGCCCAGGTCATCGTAGCTCTCACCGCCCTGGGCATCGATCCCACCGCGGATAGCCGCTTCGTGAAGAACGGCCACACCGTACTGGACGCTCTGGCCGGGTTCTATGTCACCGGCGGCGGCTTCCGGCACACCGCTGGCGGCGAGCGGAACGACATGGCCACCGAGCAGGGCTACTACGCCCTGACGGCCTACTACCGCTTCGCAAACACCCAGACCCGGCTCTATGACATGAGCGATGTGACCATTCAGACCGGCGGCAGCAATGCCCCGGCGATACCGGCGTGCTGGTTTGGGTCATCGCCCTGCCCGTGACGATTCTCGCCGCAGCCTTCGTCCTGAAGCGTAAGGAGCGGGAGGCGTAAGCCAAAAAGAAAAGACCTAAGCGGCAAAATAAAACAGCACCCCCGGGGCCTCTTGCATCACAAGAGACCCCGGGGGTTTTATTTTTTGTTTGCAGCGGTGCGATATTGGAATAAAAAGTGACGACGCTGATTTCCATTCTCTGCTTCAAATTTTGCAAAAACTATGGTATACTGTTTAAGAGGTAAGGATCGTGCAGTTTCGACCGTTCGTTTATGATGCTACCAATCAGTTTGACGCAGAGGTTTCCGCTTGACCCACATTTTGACCCATACGGGAAACGACTGCGAAAATAAAGAGCCGTCTGGCGGGAGAGCCTTTCTCCGCCCGGTGGCTCTATACTTTTAGCAAGGCACCCTTTTATTGTCTACAGCAGCGCAAAATGGAACGATTTTCGCCCCGCCAAAAGTTGACCCACACCGATGCTCTTTGCGGCGTTGACCCACACCGTGACCCACACGGGGAAACGAGCGGACGGAACACATGGAGCAAAAAGTTTCCGATTTCTTCCTTTTTGGGGCAAAAATGCCCGCAAACCCTTATGCCGCAACGGCTGGAGGGCATTTTATCACTTGGTAAGGATGAGGTCGGCGGTTCGAATCCGCCCAGCAGCTC
>OMEQ01001243.1_pt1 | contig 12570 bp, 7 predicted proteins | sample 1645451 | NCBI WGS metagenome assembly OMEQ01 (sample SAMEA103958142, study PRJEB25191) | human gut metagenome | biome: human-associated habitat [ENVO:00009003]; feature: intestine environment [ENVO:2100002]; material: feces | place: Germany | collected 2013/2015
TACTAATGCTAGATGTGAATATGCCTGCGGGAAGTTGCCCAACTGTTCTTTGGTTTCGAAATCAATATCTTCACTAAACAATCCGAGGTGATTGGAATATTTCAGAACTTCGTCAAACAGGCAGCGTGCTTCTTCTTTATGGCCGGTTACAAACAATGCCCGTATAAGCCAGAATGTACAAATCGTAAAAGCAGAAGTAGGCAACCCAAAATCGTCTTTGCTGTTATAGCGATACATAAGTCCTTTATGGAAAAGGGCTTTCTTGACTGCTTCCACTGTTTTATGATAGCGTATATCATCTGCTTCTATAAATCCATAGGGTTCCATCAATAGTAATGAGGAATCCATTGCTTGATTATTATATGTCTGTGTGAAGCTTTGAAGTTCCTTATTCCAGCCATATTTCATCACATCTTTCTTTATTTTTTCGGCTTCCAGTTGCCAACGTTCGCTATAATTATATTTGTTAAGCATTTGAGCGATTTTAGCTCCGCGATCTAAAGCTACCCAACACATCACTTTGGAAGAAACAAAGTGTTGTCCTTCTCCCCGGATCTCCCAGATTCCCTTATCGGGCTTTCTCCAGTTTTCTACTACTTTTGCTAAAATGGTCTTTACCATTTCCCACATGTCTTCAATTTCATCCAGTGTGCCGGGCATGAGGCGATAATATTGGTAAATCAGGTCCATCAGGTAACCAAAAGAGTCGTTTTGTTTCTGATGGTATGCATCATTTCCTATTCGTACAGGTTTGGAGTTCTTATAACCGGATAGATGGTCGAGTATCACTTCGGTTAGTTGGTGCTCGCCCCGGATGCCATACATAATTTGATAATCATGTTTGGAAACGAATGTGGATTGGATAAATTTCATAAAGCGTTTGGCTGCACCGGTATGTCCGATTTGAAACATGGTTTCGATGGACATGGAAGCATCCCGAAGCCAGCAGAAACGATAATCCCAGTTGCGCACTTCTCCTACAGCTTCTGGAAGGCTTGTCGTTAGTGCTGCCAGCACAGCTCCGTTGTGGTAGGACATTAGTTTCAGAACCAATAAACTCCGTTCGATTACGTCATTATATAGAGTGTATTTCTTGCTTCTGTCTGTCCAGTTCAGCCAATATACCAGCGTACGGCAATATTCTATTTTCTCCCTTTCTATGTCGATTGGGATCACTTTCTCGTTATAGGAGAGCAGGAGAAATTCGTCTTTCTCAAGAATGATTTCTTTTTTCTCTTTGATGTCCTGAAGAGACAGGGAAGCATATAAATATTGTCTGTCCTTGTTGTCAAAGGAGCAGTAGGATTCGATATACTGTGGAGTGATATTAAGGATCACTTGTCCCTGCGCATAGTTCGGGGCCGGATGATAGTTGATCTTGAAACGCGGTTTCCCTTTTATCCAATGTATGTAGCGGTATAATTCGGCAGGTAAATAATGCCCTGTTTCGTCTTGTGAACGATAGCAGGGCATATAGTCGAGCACTACGAATTCTCCTTCATCGGAGGAGAATTGGGTAGAAAGAATATTGGTGTGGGGGACATAATTTTGTGTGATGCGATAGTCTCCGGAAACTTCGAATCCGAAAGCTCCTCCTTTCTCCCGGTCGAGCATACTGGCAAAAATAGAAGGAGAATCGAAATCGGGAAAACAGAGCCATTCGATATTTCCGTTCTGCGAAATGAGAGCTGCCGTTCGGCAGTTACCTATCACTCCATAATTTAAATTATTCATATTGATTGCTTTTTATTGAGTTTTTAATAGATCTTTGAGAAAGTCGAAAGCGAAAGTCAGGCGATTCTTAATACTTCCTTCTTTTGTGGCAGTTTTTTGTTTGCCTAGTAAAGACCGTAAGAAAGGAAGTACGTCAGATTGGGCAGACAGGTGATAGTTGGCGGCTTCGGATACGCTACCTATTTTAATGGTGATAGCGCTCATCGGCAATGCCTGAAACATATCTTCATCTGTAGTGTCGTCTCCCATCGCTATAACAAAATCATAACGTCTGTTGGCTAGCAGACGCCCCACCTCCGAACCTTTATTGCAATCCGGTGATTTGATTTCGATCACTTTATTTCCTTGTAGAATTTGTAGTTTCTGCCGGGTACAGAGCGAAATCAGTGTGTTGACGAGTTGTTGGGCTCTTAATGTGCCGAGCCATGCGTCACTTTCACGATAATGCCATGCCAGGGCAGTTTCCTTCACTTCCAGATGGGAACGGGGAGTACGGTCTACAAACATTTGAAGAATAGAGAGAATACCTGCTCCCCATTCTATCTTCTTTATGTTTTTATGCCAAACCCCGTTCTCTTTGTAGAAAGCCCCATGTTCGGCAGCCATAGACACAGGAAGGGAGCCAAGCCATTTTTCTAATGTAAAGTGATCCCGCCCGCTATTGATAACAATATGATTGGCGGGATCGCTAGCCAGTTGTTGTAGAATAGAAATGAGTTCCGGTGTAGGTTGTGCATCCTCGGGACGTGGTTTGAGAGCCGTCAGTGTACCATCATAGTCCAGCAGAATCAGGCGTTGTTTGGCTTGGTTATACTTGAGCTTGATTTGTGCGATGGTGGCAGCTACGATGCGTTTTTTCCGTAACATATCATTTTTCATACATGTCGCGTTCAGTTCATTGACAAAGTCGGCTGCCCATTTGTTGACTGTCTGTACGGACAGAATGCTTTGCATACGTTGCAGGCGTTGTTTTTGTTCCTCTTCGGGCATTTCAAGTGCCTGGCAAATAGCATTTTCTATTTGTTCTGTATCGTTCGGGTTGATTTGGATAGCGTCCGTCAATTCTACGGCGGCACCTGCCATTTCGCTAAGGATAAGTACACCGGGATTGTCGCATTTGGTAGCTACGTATTCTTTGGCTACCAGATTCATTCCGTCCCGAAGTGGAGTGACGAGGGCTATGTCGGCCACATAGTACATGGCAGTCAGTTCTTCCAGTGAAAAGCCATGATAGAAATAACAGACGGGAGTCCAGTTCATTGTGGAGTAACGTCCGTTGATAGAGCCGATTTCTTCGTCAATTTTTGTTTTTAGTTCCGCATAACTGCCTACATGGTCGCGTGAAGGGACAATGACCATTGCCAATGTAACTTTACCGTGATATTCAGCATGATGTTCGAGGAAGGTGGCAAAGCCACGAAGACGGTGCAATATGCCTTTGCTGTAATCCAGTCTGTCTACTGACAGGATCAGTTTATGCTCGCCGAAAAGTTTCCGGGTACGTTCAATAGCTTGGTGCACTTCTTTATTTTCCGAGGCCTTATGATAAGATTCATAGTTGATTCCCATTGGTAATGCCTCTACTCTGGTCACCCGGTTGTTGATCTGTACTTCATCCAATTTAAAATCGAGATGTAATACACGTTCTACAGCACTGATGAAATGACGCATATAGTCGTGGGTGTGGAAAGCAATGAAGTCGGCTCCTAATAAGCCTTTCAGTATCTCGGCGCGCTCCGGCAGAATACGAAAAAGTTCGTAGGAAGGGAACGGGATATGATGGAAATATCCGATACAGAGTTCCGGATATATTTTCCTCAACATTCCCGGAAGTAGCATCAACTGATAATCCTGTATCCATACTTTGTCGCCGGGACGTACCAGTCGGCAAATCTCCTCACAGAAAAGACGGTTGACTTGCTGGTAGGATTGCCAAAAACAGTTCTTATATAAGGTATAAGCATAAAAGTAATGGCATAAAGGCCAGATAGTACTGTTACTGTATCCTTCGTAGTAATTTTCAATTTGCTTTTCCGACAAGAAGACCGGATGAAAATTCATTTCCTGTAGTTTCTCGTTAATCTCCTGTTGGTCCTTTTCTTCATTGGCACATATTCCGGGCCAACCTATCCAGTGCTTCTCATAAGAAGTCTGAAGAGAATCCAAACCTGTTGCCAGTCCGCCTTCGCTACGCGAAAATGCGAATTTACCGTTTGTGCCGGCTACTTTGACAGGTAATCTGTTTGCAATAATATAAAGTTTCATATCTATCTCTTTGCAAAGCATATACCAATAGACCTATATTAGTTGTTAATCTCTTATTATCAGTGTATTATAAGTATTATGTTTCCTTCTCTTGCCTTTTCAAAATGAAAATCCCCCCCTTTCAAAGTGATAATTTGCTTATTTTTTCTCTTCTGAAATTCCGGAAAAGTACAAAGCTTTTCAAAATAGAACCCTTTTTTCAAAATGGAAGGGTGTGTTGGATGGATAGAAAGTTTCTTGTGATGTGTATTTTGTTGAATATTAGTCTGTTATCTGTTGTGTGTTTTTTGTGGCACGCATTTGGCATGAAGGGTGGCGAGTAAAAAAATAATAGTAATCATTTAAAAGGTAAAAACATGGGAATAACACTATCATTTATTTTCTGCCTGTTAAGCGGTTTTGCTTGTTTCTGGCTATTCTGGAAATGTGTAGACTGGTTTGAAAATATTTAAAGAAAAAGGAGAATTGATTATGTACACAGCATTATTCGTATTAGGTATTGCGATCTTCGGTTATTTGATGTATGTGCTCATCAAACCCGAGAAATTTTAAAGTAACACATAGTTTAAGGTAAAAAGTATATGAATACAGAAATTTTAGGTGTGGTCGTTCAGATTGCCTTGATGGTGATCTTGTCTTATCCACTGGGAAAATACATTGCCAAGGTCTACAAAGGAGAAAAAACTTGGTCTGATTTTATGGCTCCCATTGAAAGAGTCATTTATAAAGTATGCGGAATTGACCCTAATGAAGAAATGAACTGGAAACAATTCCTGAAAGCATTGTTGATCCTGAATGCTTTCTGGTTTTTCTGGGGAATGGTGCTCCTGGTTTCACAAGGATGGTTGCCTTTAAATCCGGATGGCAACGGACCGCAGACTCCGGATCAGGCATTCAATACTTGTATTAGTTTTATGGTAAACTGTAACTTGCAGCACTATAGTGGTGAAAGCGGGCTGACCTATTTTACTCAACTGTTCGTCATCATGCTTTTTCAGTTTATTACCGCTGCAACAGGTATGGCCGCTATGGCAGGTATTATGAAGAGTATTGCTGCAAAAACAACTAAAACGATTGGTAACTTCTGGCAATTTCTGGTAATAAGTTGTACACGTATCTTATTACCTCTTTCTTTGATTGTAGGTTTTATCCTGATTCTTCAGGGAACTCCAATGGGATTTGATGGAAAGATGAAAGTGACCACAATGGAAGGTCAGGAGCAAATGGTTTCTCAAGGACCTACAGCTGCAATTGTCCCTATTAAACAATTGGGTACGAATGGTGGTGGTTATTTTGGGGTAAACTCTTCTCATCCATTGGAAAATCCTACTTATCTTACTAACATGGCAGAATGCTGGTCTATTCTGATTATTCCGATGGCAATGGTATTTGCATTGGGATTCTATACCCGCAGGAAGAAATTGGCTTACAGTATTTATGGGGTAATGCTTTTCGCTTTTCTGGTCGGTGTGTGTATTAATGTCAATCAGGAAATGGGTGGTAATCCGCGCATCGATGAGCTGGGAATTGCACAGGATAATGGTGCGATGGAAGGTAAGGAAGTGCGTCTGGGAGCCGGAGCAACCGCGTTGTGGAGTATTGTAACGACCGTAACTTCCAATGGCTCTGTGAATGGTATGCATGATTCTACTATGCCTCTGTCCGGTATGATGGAAATGCTGAATATGCAGATTAATACTTGGTTTGGCGGTGTAGGTGTAGGGTGGATGAACTACTATACATTCATTATCATTGCAGTGTTTATCAGCGGTTTGATGGTGGGACGTACACCGGAATTCCTCGGTAAGAAAGTGGAAGCTCGCGAAATGAAAATCGCAACGATTGTAGCTTTGCTTCATCCGTTTGTAATTTTGGTGTTTACGGCTATCTCAAGTTATATTTATGCACATCATCCGGATTTTGTGGAAAGTGAAGGCGGTTGGTTGAATAATTTAGGATTCCATGGCTTGAGCGAGCAACTTTATGAGTACACCTCTTGTGCGGCCAATAATGGTTCCGGTTTCGAAGGTTTGGGCGATAATACTTATTTCTGGAACTGGACATGTGGTATTGTTTTTATCCCTATTGTGGGACAGGTTGCCATTGCAGGACTATTAGCACAGAAAAAGTTTATACCGGAAAGTGCCGGAACATTGAAAACAGATACGGTCACTTTTGGAGTGATGACATTTGCTGTAATCTTTATTGTTGCCGCTCTGTCATTCTTCCCGGTACATGCGTTGAGTACAATTGCTGAACATTTGAGTTTGTAATACTGAATTAGAGAAGATATGAAAAATAATACGTCAGCTTCTTTGTTTCCTAAGGAGCAAGTAATAGAAAGTTTGAAACAGTCATTCGTGAAATTGAATCCTCGGATGATGATCAAGAATCCGATAATGTTTACGGTGGAAGTGGCGACAGCGGTTATGTTTCTCGTAACACTTTACTCTATTGTAAATTCTTCGCAGGGTTCGTTTGCTTACAATATTGCCGTGTTTATTATTCTGTTTATAACCTTGTTGTTTGCCAATTTTGCTGAAGCTATTGCGGAGGCACGTGGTAAAGCACAGGCTGATAGCTTACGTAAGACTCGTGAAGAGACACCGGCAAAGAAAGTAGAAGGTAATAAAATTGTTACTATCAGTTCTTCACAGTTGAAAAAAGGAGATGTATTTGTGTGTGATGCCGGAGATGTGATTCCGTCTGATGGTGAGATTATTGAAGGTCTGGCTTCTATTGATGAAAGTGCTATTACCGGTGAATCTGCTCCGGTGATTCGTGAAGCAGGTGGCGACAAGAGTTCGGTAACTGGTGGTACGAAAGTGTTGTCTGATCATATAAAGGTGATGGTGACTACCCAACCGGGAGAAAGTTTTCTTGATAAGATGATCGCATTGGTGGAAGGTGCTTCCCGTCAGAAAACCCCGAATGAGATTGCATTGACTATTTTGCTGGCAGGTTTTACGCTTGTTTTCGTCATTGTGTGTGTGACTTTGAAACCATTTGCCGATTATAGCAACACGGTTATCACCATTGCTTCATTAATTTCTTTGTTTGTGTGCCTGATTCCTACAACTATTGGCGGACTTCTTTCGGCTATTGGTATTGCTGGTATGGATCGTGCACTTCGTGCTAACGTAATTACTAAATCAGGTAAAGCAGTAGAAACTGCTGGTGATATTGATACGTTACTGTTGGATAAAACAGGTACTATTACCATTGGTAACCGTAAAGCAACTCACTTCCATACGGCTCCGGGCGTTGATTTACATGATTTTGTAGAAACTTGCCTGTTGTCTTCTTTGTCTGATGAAACTCCGGAAGGTAAATCAATTGTAGAGTTAGGACGTGAATCTGGTATTCGTATGCGTAGTTTGAATACGACTGGTGCTCATATGATAAAATTTACAGCTGAAACTAAATGTTCCGGTGTTAACTTGGCTGATGGTACACAGATTCGTAAAGGAGCTTTTGATGCTATCCGTAAAATTGTAGAAAGTGCCGGAAACAAATTTCCGAAAGAAGTGGAAGAGGTAATTTCTACTATTTCAAGTAATGGTGGTACTCCATTAGTAGTATGTGTAAACCAAAATGTTGTAGGAGTTATTGAATTGCAGGATATTATCAAACCGGGTATTCAGGAGCGTTTTGAACGTCTGCGTAAAATGGGTGTAAAAACGGTTATGGTAACAGGTGATAACCCGTTGACTGCTAAATATATTGCAGAAAAAGCCGGTGTGGATGATTTCATCGCTGAAGCTAAACCGGAGGATAAGATGGAATATATCAAGAAAGAGCAACAGGCTGGTAAGCTGGTTGCGATGATGGGTGATGGTACAAATGATGCTCCTGCTCTGGCGCAAGCGAATGTAGGTGTGGCTATGAATAGTGGTACACAGGCTGCAAAGGAAGCCGGTAATATGGTTGACTTGGATAATGATCCGACAAAATTGATTGAGATTGTGGAGATCGGTAAACAATTGCTGATGACTCGTGGTACACTGACTACTTTCTCTATCGCCAATGATGTTGCGAAATATTTCGCTATTGTCCCGGCATTGTTTATGGTTGCTATTCCTGAACTGGCCGCATTAAATATCATGCATCTGCATAGTCCTGAAAGTGCTATTCTTTCAGCGGTAATCTTTAATGCGATTATTATTCCGATTCTGATTCCGTTGGCTTTACGTGGTGTGCAATACAAACCGATAGGTGCAAGTGCTTTACTTCGTCGTAATTTGCTAATTTATGGTGTAGGTGGTGTGATTGTTCCTTTTGTCGGAATTAAGTTGATTGATTTATTAGTAGGTTTATTCTTTTAATTAAATAACAATAGCAATGAAAACTTTATTGAAATCATTAAAAATAACACTTGCTTTTTGTGTCTTTTTCTCTATATTCTATATCCTCATCCTGTGGTTATTTGCACAGGTTGCAGGACCTAATAAGGGAAATGCTGAAGTAGCTACACTGGACGGGAAGGTAGTGGGAGCAGCTAATATAGGGCAGATGTTTACAAAAGATATTTATTTCTGGGGACGTCCTTCTTCTGCTGGAGACGGATATGATGCAAGTAGTTCTTCCGGTAGCAACAAAGGCCCTACGAATCAGGAATATCTGGATGAGGTGAAAACTCGTATCGATACATTTCTTGTACATCATCCTTATTTGAGCCGTGCGGATGTACCTGCAGAGATGGTTACGGCCAGTGGTTCAGGACTTGATCCTAACATTACTCCTCAATGTGCCTATGTGCAAGTGAAAAGAGTGGCACAGGCACGCGGATTAACAGAAGAACAAGTTAGAGCAATCGTGGATAAAAGTATAGAAAAACCATTTTTGGGATTTCTGGGAACCGAAAAGGTAAACGTCTTGAAATTGAATATCGCTTTAGAGGAAAGCAATAAGTAGATGAAGATTGAGCAGCGTTCCTGTCCGGGCCGTTTGGGGTATACCACGGTTCAAATTAACAGGGTTGGATGGGGCGCTGCTTTTTTACGGAAACATAAAATAGAAAATAAGATAAGAAGTATGAAAAGTTTTTTTAGTAAAAAGAGTTTTTTAGGCACAATGGCTGTAGCAGCCGTTTGTATGTTAGGAACAACTAATGCACAAGCACAAGAGTTTACTATACAAGGTGATTTGGTAAGTTCGTATGTATGGCGTGGTATTTATCAGGGGGGAGCCGCTTCTTTTCAGCCGACTTTGGGATTTAGCGTAGGTAATTTCTCGCTTACTGCATGGGGATCAACCAGTTTGAGTGAGAGCAATAAAGAAATTGACCTGACTGCAGCTTATAAGTTCGGTGAAGCAGGACCGACACTTTCTGTAGCCACTCTTTGGTGGGATGGACAGGCTGATGTTGCTAATGGAGAATATACAAACAACTATTTCCATTTTAAGAGCGGAGAAACCGGACATCATTTTGAAGCAGGGTTAGCTTATACACTTCCCATTGAGAAGTTTCCATTGTCTATTGCATGGTATACTATGTTTGCCGGAGCTGACAGAAAGATTAATGATAAAGGTGAAGATAAGCAGGCATATTCTTCCTATGTAGAACTGAACTATCCGTTCAGCGTGAAAGGGGTTGATCTGAATGCTACGTGTGGTATGGTTCCTTATGAGACACCACAGTACTATGTGAATGGTTTTGCCGTGACTAACCTCGCTTTGAAAGCAACGAAAGCAATAAATTTTAATGATAAGTTTTCATTGCCTATATTTGTACAGGCTATATGGAATCCACGTTTGGAGGACACCCATTTAGTATTTGGCGTAACTTTAAGGCCATAAAATAAACTCATGAATTTTTGTGAAACCCGTGGTGATCGTGATGATTACTACGGGTTGGAATGTTTAAAATAACAGATAAAATATGGATGATAGAGAACAAAGTGTACAGCATTTTCTGGATCTGATAAAGAGATCCCAGCGGGGTAAATTTAAAGTTTACATTGGTATGATAGCCGGAGTGGGAAAATCATATCGTATGCTTCAGGAGGCGCATGAACTGCTGGAAAATGGTGTGGACGTGAAAATCGGCTATATCGAGACTCATGGACGCGCCGGGACGGAAGCGATGCTACAAGGACTTCCTGTCATTCCGCGACGTAAGATCTTCTACAAGGGAAAGGAGTTGGAAGAAATGGATTTGGATGCCATTATCCGTCTTCATCCCGAAATTGTGATAGTGGATGAACTAGCACACACCAATGTGGAAGGGAGTCTGAATGAGAAACGTTGGCAAGATGTAATGACATTGCTGGATGAAGGAATCAATGTGATTTCGGCAATTAATATTCAGCACATTGAAAGTGTGAATGAAGAAGTACAGGAGATTACGGGTATTGAAGTAAAAGAACGGGTCCCCGATAGTGTGATTCAGGAAGCGGATGAGGTGGTGAATATTGACTTGACAGCAGAAGAACTAATCACTCGGTTAAAAGCGGGAAAGATTTATCGTCCGGAAAAGATTCAGACTGCGCTCGATAATTTTTTCCGTGCAGAGAATATATTACAATTGCGTGAGTTGGCTCTGAAGGAAGTAGCTCTTAGGGTAGAGAAGAAGGTGGAGAATGAAGTGGTGATGGGAGTAGCTGTCGGGTTGAGGCATGAAAAATTTTTGGCATGTATCAGTAGTCATGAGAAAACACCGCGACGAATTATCCGAAAGGCAGCGCGATTGGCAACGCGATATAATACGACTTTCATTGCTTTGTATGTGCAAACTCCGAAAGAGAGTATGGATAGGATTGATTTGGCTAGGCAGCGTTATCTGTTGAACCATTTTAAATTGGTAACGGAATTGGGGGGAGAAGTGTTACAGGTACAGTCTAGAGATATCTTGGAGAGTATTGTAAAGGCATGTAAAGACAAGCAGATTTCAACAGTTTGTATGGGATCACCTGACTTGAGATTACCGGGAGCCATCTGTTCCGTATTGAAATATAGAAGATTTTTAAATAATTTGTCGCAAGCTAATATAGATTTGATTATACTTGCATAATATTAATCCGTATGAAAGTTATGAATATTAAAACGAAACTGGTGCTAGGCATTGGGATGCTGGCAGGAATGATAATTTTGCTGGTAACACTTTCTGTAGTTAACCTTCAGATTTTGACAGCAACGGAACCTGATAGTCCTGCTGCTATGCCTGGGTTAGAGCGAGCTTTATTGTGGATTTCTATCACTGGGGGTATTTGTATATTTACTGGATTGGGTTTGTTGTACTGGCTACCACGTAGTATTAGCAAACCTGTGAAGGAATTGAAAGATGGTATTCTTGAAATAGCCAATCATAATTATGAGAAACGTCTCGACATGAGTGACAATGAAGAGTTCCGTGAAGTGGCTGACAGTTTTAACCGGATGGCGGAACGTTTGACCGAATATCGTGCAAGTACTTTGTCGGATATTCTTTCAGCTAAAAAGTTTATAGAGGCTATTGTTAATAGTATTGACGATCCGATTATCGGTCTGAATACGGAACGTGAGATTTTGTTTATCAATGATGAGGCATTAAGTATCCTGAATATGAAACGGGAAAATGTGATTCGTAAATCGGCAGAGGAACTTTCTTTGAAGAATGACTTGCTCCGCCGGCTAATTCGTGAGTTGGTGACGCCAAGTGATCAGAAAGAGCCTTTAAAAATTTATGCAGATAATAAGGAAAGTTATTTCAAGGCTTCCTACATTCCGATTAACAATACGGATGCGAAGAAGGATGAATCAAAAAAGTTAGGAGATGTGATTTTATTGAAGAATATAACCGAATTTAAAGAGCTTGATTCGGCAAAAACTACTTTTATCTCTACGATTTCACATGAACTGAAAACTCCGATCGCTGCTATCATGATGAGTCTTAACCTATTGGAAGATAAACGGGTAGGAGCTTTGAATGATGAGCAGGAGCAACTGTCCAGAAGTATTAAAGAGAATAGTGAGCGTCTGCTTAGCATTACGGGGGAACTGCTGAATATGACTCAAGTAGAAGCCGGTAAGCTCCAATTGATGCCAAAGATTACGAAACCGATTGAATTGATTGAATATGCAATTAAGGCTAATCAGGTGCAAGCTGACAAATTCAATATTCAAATTGAAGTGGAATATCCGGAAGAAAAAATCGGCAAACTGTTTGTTGACAGTGAAAAGATAGCATGGGTATTGACAAACTTATTGAGTAACGCCATACGTTATTCAAAAGAGAACGGTCGTGTGATTATCGGTGCCAGACAGGACGGAAATATAATCGAATTGTATGTGCAGGATTTTGGAAAAGGCATTGATCCGCGTTATCATCAAAGTATATTCGATCGTTACTTCCGTGTTCCGGGTACGAAAGTACAAGGTAGTGGTCTGGGATTATCTATTTCCAAGGATTTTGTGGAAGCTCATGGTGGTACGTTGACAGTAGAGAGTGAATTGGGTAAGGGTAGCCGGTTTGTGATGCGGTTGAAAGCGTAGATTTTAAAAGGTTGTATGGAAGAATCAGGTTATTGCTATCCGGCTGCGTACTATGTTGTTTCAGTTCTTTTTGGAATACTATAGTTGTAAGAAAAACGT
>OMEQ01001247.1_pt1 | contig 12536 bp, 8 predicted proteins | sample 1645451 | NCBI WGS metagenome assembly OMEQ01 (sample SAMEA103958142, study PRJEB25191) | human gut metagenome | biome: human-associated habitat [ENVO:00009003]; feature: intestine environment [ENVO:2100002]; material: feces | place: Germany | collected 2013/2015
GGCATTGCCTTGGTTGCTCTCGCATATCCGCTGCATACCCGGATCGCCAAACAGGAGCGCGAGAAGGTTGCGCCGGAGATCCTGCGCTTGGCCGACGAGCTCATGAAGTGAAGCCCCATCGGAAAATCGCATCTCCCCCGCTCAGGGCATAACCTGTCGGGCAAATAGGAATTTCCGTCAGCATCCAGGACGTCACGCAACCACAAGCCCGCCAAATCGGAATTTGGCGGGCTTGCATGCTGCAGTGGGCAGCTGAGACTTGTTTAGGTCCGGTTACAGCTTGATCTGAATGTGCACATCCTCCAGCTGCTTCTGTTCCACCTGACTGGGAGCGCCCATCATCAAATCCTGGGCGTTTTTGTTCATGGGGAAGGGAATGATCTCCCGGATGGAGTCTTCTCCTGCCAGGAGCATGACCATGCGGTCCACACCCGGGGCAATGCCGGCGTGGGGAGGCGCGCCATAGGTGAAGGCGTTGTACATGGCGGGGAATTTGGCCTTTACATCCTCCTCGCCCAGGCCGACCAGGGAAAAGGCCTTGACCATGATCTCCGGCACATGGTTCCGGACAGCCCCGGAGGACAGCTCCACGCCGTTGCACACCAGGTCATACTGATAGGCATAAATCTCCAGGGGGTCCTTCTCCTCCAGGGCCTGCATACCGCCCTGGGGCATGGAGAAGGGGTTGTGGCAGAACTCCAGCTCGCCGGATTCCTCGCCGATCTCGTACATGGGGAAATCGACGATCCAGCAGAACTCGTAGCGCTCTTTATCCATGTGGCCCTCGCACGCCGCGCCGAGCATACGACGCATGACGCCTGCGGTCTTCTGGGCCTCCTCACGCTTGCCTGCGGAGAGGAACACGAGCGTATTCGGCTCGAGAGACAGCGCGGATTTGACGGCTTCCACGGTCTTTTCATCCGCATTGATAAACTTTGCGATGCCGCCGGCAATGGCGCCGGATTCATCGACCTTGAACCAGTACGGCTTCTGGCCGGCCTGCACCTCTACGTCTGCGCAGAGCTTATCGACCGCCTTGCGGGCAAGCTTGCAGTTGGAGACCGGGACAGCCTTGACGATATTGTTTTCAAACGGGCCGAAACCGCAGTTTTGCAGAATGTCCGTAACGTCCTTGACGCGCAGGTCGATGCGCAGGTCCGGCTTATCGGAGCCGAACTCCTCCATGGCCTGACGGTACGGGATGCGGGCAAACGGTGCGGAGGACGCGATGTTATACGTGCCGTACTTTGCAAAAATCGACGGAAGAACGTCTTCGATGACGGCAAAAACGTCTTCCTGCGAGGCAAACGCCATTTCCATATCCATCTGGTAGAATTCGCCCGGAGAACGGTCGCCGCGCGCATCCTCGTCGCGGAAGCACGGTGCGATCTGGAAGTAGCGGTCAAAGCCCGCAGTCATGAGGAGCTGCTTAAATTGCTGCGGTGCCTGCGGCAGGGCGTAGAACTTGCCCGGGTGCTTACGCGCCGGGACGAGGTAATCGCGCGCGCCCTCCGGCGAAGAAGCCGTGAGGATCGGCGTGGTAATCTCTAAAAAGCCGTGCTCCGTCATAGCGGTGCGCAGAGCGGAAACAACGTTGCAGCGCAGGATGATGTTGGCTTTCACTTCCGGATTACGCAGGTCGAGATAGCGGTATTTTAAACGCTGGCTCTCGTCCGCTTCGCGGGAGTGGTTGATCTCGAACGGCAGCTCGTTATAACGACAGCGGCCGAGCACGGTGATCTCCGTCGGCGCGATCTCGATGTCGCCGGTGGGGAGCTTCGGGTTTTTGCTGGTGCGCTCGCGCACGATGCCCGTAACGGAAATCGTGGATTCCTTATTGAGGGGCTTTACAATGTTCATCATCTCTTCGTTTTCGATGACGACCTGCGTGGTGCCGTAGAAATCGCGCAGCACCAAAAACGCAAAGTTATTGCCGACTTCGCGGATGTTTTCCATCCAGCCGACCAGTGTGACGGTCTCGCCTGCGTTTGCAAGGCGGAGTTCGCCGCAGGTATGGGTTCTCGATTGTGTCATGATTGATTTCCTCTTTCGTTAGTGTGACCGATTAAAATGTGATGGGCATGGCGTCTTCCTGTTCGGTGACGGCCGTGATGTACGTATCAACAAAGTCATCGTTGAGGGAGATCTTCTTCTTTTCGCCCGTCTTCATGTTTTTAAGCACGGCTTCGCCGTTTGCGATCTCATCGTCGCCGAGGACGATGCTGTACTGCGCGCCGATTTTGTCGGCGTATTTCATCTGGGCTTTCAGACCGCGTGCACACAGGTCGCAGTCTGCCGCGATGCCGCAGCTGTGCATTTTTTCGGTGAGCTGGAACGCCTTCATCTGCGCCGCTTCGCCCAGAGACGCGATGTAGACCTCGCACTTTGCGTCATTTCCGAAGTCTGCGCCCATCTCGTTCATCGCCATCAGAATGCGGTCAAGACCGAGACCGAAGCCGAGTGCCGGTGTGGGCTTGCCGCCGACTTCCTCCACGAGGCCGTCGTAGCGTCCGCCGCCGCCGAGCGCAAAGCCGAAGCGCTTCGAGGGGAACTCAAACACGGTGCGGGTATAGTAATCAAGGCCGCGGACGAGGCCGGGATCGATGGAAAACGGAATATTGATAGATTTCAGCAGCGTCTGCACCTTTTCAAAGTGCGCACGGCAGTCGTCGCAGAGATAATCCGTGATCTTCGGCGCACCCTTGGCAATCTCGCCGCAAACGGGGCTTTTGCAGTCCAGAATACGCATGGGGTTGCGCTCCAAGCGGGAATTGCAGGTCTCGCAGAGCTGATCCTTATAGCCCTCGAAATACGCTCTCAGCGCCTTTCTGTACTCTGCGCGGCAGGTGGGGCAGCCGATGGAGTTGATGGAGACCTCAATGTCATCGGCAAGGCCGAGACGATTGAAAATGGACATGGCCATAGCGATGACCTGTGCGTCCGCCGCCGGTTCTGCGGTGCCGAACATCTCCACGCCGAACTGATGCAGCTCGCGCAGACGGCCTGCCTGCGGCTTTTCGTAGCGGTAGCAGGAGGTCTTATAGTAGAGCTTTACCGGGTAACCGCCGTTATATAGGCCGTTTTCCAGCATGGCGCGCACAGCGCCCGACGTGCCCTCCGGGCGCAGCGTAATGGAGCGGCCACCCTTATCTTCAAACGTGTACATCTGCTTTTCCACCACGTCGGTGGTGTCGCCGACGGAGCGCAGGAAGAGCTCGGTGTGCTCAAACACCGGGGTGCGGATCTCGGAAAAGCCGTTCAGTTCCGCTTCATCCGTCATAACGGCTTCCACAAGCGACCATTTTTCGGATTCACCCGGAATGATATCCACGGTGCCCTTAGGCGCTTTTGTGATCAATTCCATAAAATATCCCTCTCATTCATGAAAAATAAAAAAACCCTTACCCAAAACGGATAAGGGACGAAACAGGTTCGTGGTGCCACCCTTTTTCGGGAGAAAAAGCGAAAGCTTCCCCTCCCCTTTCTTTCCTTAACGCGGAAAACGCACTTTCGTGCGGCTCACGGGTGTCTTTCTCTGCCGGATGCACGCGCCGCTCTCAGCATTTGCGGCGCTCTCTGTTTTGTGCCCCATGGCAGATACTCTTCCCGGTCAATGCCGGTGTATTTTCAAAGCATACGCTTTGGTTTTAAATTTACAGCTTTACAATCTCGCGCCAATCGAGGTCGCCGCGCTCGAGACCATGGATAAGCACCTCTGCCGTTGCGATGTTCGTCGCCACGGGAATGTTATTCAGGTCGCAGAGACGGAGCAGGTTTTTATCGTGCGGCTCCAGTGCCTGCTTCTGCATGGGGTCGCGGAAGTACAGCAAAAGGTCGATCTCGTTGCAGGAGATACGCGCCGCAATCTGCTGATCGCCGCCCTGTGGGCCGCTTAAAAAGCGGTGGACCGAAAGACCGGTTGCTTCCTCTACAAGCTTACCGGTGGTACCGGTCGCACAGAGATTATGCCGGCTCAGGATGCCGCAGTAAGCGATGCAGAACTGTACCATAAGCTCTTTTTTTGCGTCATGCGCCGTAAGCGCGATATTCATGAAAATTCCTCCCTGTTTATAATCATTCGGCCCCTATCCCAAATGTCACAACGATAAGGGAACCGAAACACCGTTCATGCGTGCCGCTATGCGGGAAAGCGCCGTCATGCCGGGCAGGTCATCCGCCGGCACGCAGCCACGCTGAAAAGCAGCCGTCATTTGTCTATCTTCGGGTACGATGCCGATGAGCCGCACGCCGCTTTGGTCGATGACGTCATCGAGGTCACGCAGGCCGCCGGCGTCTTCCCGCCCGGCGGAAAGGCTGCCGAAATATTCGGCGTTAAAGCGATTGATGACGAGCCGCTGCTGCGGTACCTCAAGCTCTGTTAAAAGCCTGCGCACGATGGACGCATCGCGGATACACACGGGGTCCGAGTTGCACACAATAAGCGCGCAGTCCGCCGCCGCTGCCGCCGCGCGGAAGCCACGCCCCACGCCCGCGGGAGAATCAAGGATCACGCGGTCAAAATAGCGCTTTAAAAGCGGAACGAGTCTAAGCATGACGCGTTCCGGCACAAGATCTTCGCCGCTTGCCGGGGCAGGCATTAAAGACACGCCGGGCATGGTCACGCACGGGTAAATCGCATCCGCAGGCGCGCAGCGCCCTGCCACAACGTCCGAACTGTCGAACACGAGCGCTTCCTCTGTGCCGGTCATACGGTCCAGGCTGCGCAGGCCCGCGTCACAATCCAAAAGCAGAACGCGTTCGCCGCCCGCCGCAAACTGAGAAGCCAGCCCAAGCGAAACGGTGGATTTTCCCACGCCGCCTTTTCCCGATGTGACAACAATAGCAGTACCCATAGATAATACCTCATTAAACATAATAACACAAAAATGCACGGTAGTCAAAAGTAAAAATGGCTATACCGCAATTTTATCACAGCGAGACAAAAACACGGCGGCTTTTTTGTCGAAGCAGACAAATATCCTCCCTAAGCACACGTCATTCCGTACCCTCTGTTACCGTGGTTTCTGCGTTTTTTGCCTCCTTTTGGAGCGTTTCGGCAAAATAAGCTTCAAAAACGGCCTTTGCCGTCTCTTTTGCGGCATCGCCCTTGCCGCCGTATTCGATGACGACCGCCACGGCAATCTCCGGGTTCTCGTACGGCGCAAAGCCGATGAACGTCAGGTTATCGGAATGGTCGGCGTTTTCCGCCGTGCCGGTCTTGCCCGCAACGGCAATGCCGAAATCCGAAAAGGTCGAGGCCGCCGTGCCCTCTGTGCACACCTGCCGCATGCCCTCGCGCACGACCTTGAAATATTCGTCTTCGATCTCCGCTTTTAACACGACCTCCGGCTCTGCGGCCTCTTTTTCCACCGCGCGGTCGTAGTCCGTGACTTTATTTAAGAAATGCGTTTTGTAGCGCGTGCCGCCGTTTGCGATCATGGCGCAGTATTCCGCAAGCTCGATCGGCGTGAACATATCGTCGCACTGGCCGATGGCCGCCTGAATGGTGAGGCCGTCATACCAATTTGCGCCGTGGCGCTCCGTATACGTTTTGGGGTCGGACATGATGCCCGCAGTCTCGCTCAATTCGCACCCGGTCTTTTCGCCGAGAGCGAACAGCTCTGCATACGTGTGCATTTTGTGAATGGTCAGCATGCGGCCCACGTCAAAGAAAAACGCGTTGCAGGAGTTGCGGATGGCGCCGTACACATCCACCTCGCCGTGCACGCCGAGGCAGCCTGGTTCGTAATCCGGCGCATAATAGTGGTACGCGCCGTCGCAGTTCACGGGGTGAGAGGTTGGCGTGATGACGCCTTCCTCCAGCGCCGCCAAGGCGACAAGGGGCTTAAAAATGGAACCCGGCGTAAAGATGCCGTTTAATGCGCGGTTGAAAAGCGGCTGGCTTTCGTCCGCATAAAGCTGCGTCAAATACGCATCGTCCGTATTGTACTTTTCAAGGTCGAAATTCGGGTAGGTCGCGCCGGCGATGATGCCACCGGTGTTCACGTCCAAGGCGACAACCGCACCGGCCTCGCAGTCTTCGGTCGGCTTCGCTTCAATCTGCTCGGCGAGCGCGTTTACGGCCGCGCGCTGCACATTGCTGTCTATGGTAAGCCACACGGAATCGCCCGCTTCCGGCGGCTCTGTCACGGTGGTGGAGGTCACTTTGCCGGTAGCATCCGTTGTGACGCTCTCTTTGCCGTTTTTGCCGCGCAGGATGGACTCGAACACGCTCTCAATGCCGCTTTGGCCGACGGTATCCGTATAGGAATAGCCGGAAACGTTTGAGGCGGAATACGTGTTGCCCGCTTCCTCGGCGGCATCGTACTGCTCCTGCGAAATGGCACCCAGCGTGCCGATGATATGCGGGGCCAAATCGCCCTCCGGGTATTCGCGCGTCTGCTCCACCTGCGTTTCAATGCCCGGCAAATCTGCGCTGCGCTCACTTAAGAGCTCCACCGTTTCGATGGAAATGTCTTTTGCGAGCACGAACGGGTTCGTGCGGCTGAAATACGCGCACTCCATGCCATAGCGCACGGACGCGATACGGCGGATGTCTTCGGGGCTTGTATAGGCTTCGAGGTCATACCGCTCGATGAGCGATTTCATGCACTCGTCTGCCGTGGCGCTCGAGGGTAAGTCTAAGATGTCTTCGCTTTTCAGCGTTTCGATCTCGGCGGTCATTTTGGTTTTAAACTGATATTTGCCCGATTTGATTTCGATGGGAAGGCGATCCGTCCACGGGACGTTCAGCATTTCGAGCAGCTTTACAGCCTCCAAAACGACGACATTGCGCGTTTCATTGCTGCCGGAAAGACGACTGTATATGGCATTATACACGGAGCGGTTGCCTGCGAGCACGTTTCCGTTACAGTCCAAAATTTCGCCGCGCGTGCCGGTGAGCTTTAAGTACGTCGCGGAGGACTGTACGGCCTCCTCTTCAAACGTGCTGCCCTCTAAAAGCTGCCACTGGGCAAGCCGCCCGATATACAAAAGAAAGACGGCAGCAAGCATAACGCCGCAGAAAATATAGCGGCCGCGTCCTTTTTTCACAGCTGTCGTCTCCCTTCGTTGAAAACTTAAATTTTTTGCAGCTTATGCAGCTTTGACCTGCGCCGCCGTATGGCGCTGCGCACGCGGGGCTTTCGCACCCACGCCTGCAAACCGTAGCACACGGGTATCGTTAAAAGTGTGTAAAAATAGATGGGCAGATACTTTGTGACGAGCGCGTACAGCGTCAGTGAATACCCGGCTGCAACGTACAGCGCGAGCCAATCGAGCAAAACGGCGACGGCACAGCTCCACAGACCCATCAATACCGATGTGAAAAGCTGAATTTGAATTCTGGTGCCGCACAGGCCGCTCAGCAAAAAGCACAGCACGCCGAACGTGAGCGCGTGATACCCGAACACAGCCCCGCTGCCGATATCGGCAAGAAACCCGGCGTACATGCCGAACGCCATAGCGGGTGTGCACGCCTCCACCATGGCAATGGTGAGCGCGGCAGAGAGCACCGAAAGCGGTTTTACGCCCATGATCTGCGGCAGCAGCCCCGGTGTATCCTGTAACAGGAACAGCAGCAGGATCTCAACCGCATACAAGACATAGCGTATCCATTTTTTGCGGTTCGGCACAGCTGTTCACTCCTTTTATTCATTTCCCTTGCTTGCGGTCTGCGCGGGGTCTTCTTCATCTTTGTTATTCGTCTCCGGCAAGCCGGTTGTAACGTCGCCCTTGCCGTCGAAATCCGTCACGACGAAGACATCCGTCACCTCTGTTACGTCCACGTATGGGGTCAAAATGGCATAGTACGAGGAATCCGCGTTGCTGCGCTCCACACTGTCCACACGCCCGATGAGCAAATCGCCCGGGAACACGCCGCCCGCGCCGCTCGTGGTAATGATGGAGCCCGGCTGCACCTCGGTATCTCTTGTAAGGTACAGCATTTTCACCTTGCCGCTGTTTGCGAACTGAATGTCGCTTGTGACGACGCCGCTTTCCTTGCATGATTTATCCGTGGCGCCGATCTGCGTCTTTTCGGATAAAATCGACCGCACGCGGCTTGACGCGGCGTAGACCTCCTCCACAACACCTACAACGCCCGTTTCCGTGATGACGGCATCGCCGACGGATACGCCCGCAAGGCTGCCGCAGTTGATGGTGAAATCACCGAACACGTCGTTCGGGTCGCGCCCTACGACGCTTCCCGCGGCTAATTGCAGGTCGGGCATGGCTTTTTTGACGGAGAGGATATTTTCATACGAAGCATTCTCGTCTTTTAAGGTGTAGTAATCCACAAGCTGTTCGCGCAGCTTCCGGTTTTCCTCCGAAAGGTCGTTGTACAGCGCTTTAAGCTCCTCTTTGGACATGCCGTCCAAATTTAAAAACTCCTTTGCGCCCTCGGTGGTATTCGTCCCCGCCGTGAGCAGCGGTGCGGATACCGTGCCGAACACGTTTGAGAACACGGATGTTCCGGCGTTTAAGCCGTACACGAGCACGCCGAGCAGAACGACAACCGCGATCATTAAAATTTTAAAATTTTTAGAGGTGAATTTCTCCATGCGCCGCACCTGCCTTTCGATTTTTATTTAAAGTCAAATTCAATTTATTTTTCTGCGGCTTTTACCGCGCCGCGTGCGTTTGCGGGGATATGCGCTTTGCCCTCTAATGTGCGGCCCGCACCCTCGGCTACGCAGTCGAGCGGGCGCTCCGCGACCTGCACGGGCAGGCCCGTCGCTTCATGCAAAAAGCGGTCTAAGCCACGCAGCAGTGCACCGCCGCCCGTGAGCGTGAGACCCATATCCAAAAGATCTGCGGAAAGCTCCGGCGGGGTCCGCTCCAAAACGCGGTGTACGGACTCGAACACAGCTTTCAGCGGCACCAAAAGCGCCTCGCGCACGTCTTCTGCCGTGACGGTAATATTTTTCGGCTGGCCGTCCGCCGCGCTGCGACCGCGCACCTCCATGGAGACACTGCCGAGTTCCTCAAGCGGGTAAGCGGAGCCGATCTGCAATTTCACGTCCTCCGCAGTGCGTTCGCCGATGAGCACACCGTACTTTTTGCGCAAGTACGAAACGATAGCTGCGTCAAATTTATCGCCTGCCACACGGACGGAATCTGCCACGATGGGGTCGCCGTAGGAGATGACCGCCGTTTCGCTTGTGCCGCCGCCGATGTCCAGAACCATGCTCGCAACCGGCTCGCCCGTGGGCAGCCCTGCGCCGATAGCCGCCGCAACCGGCTCCAAAATGAGCTCCACGCGGCTTGCACCCGCCTGCTTTGCGGCGTCCTCCACCGCGCGGCGCTCCACCTCTGTAACGCCGGAGGGAATGCAGATGACGATGTGCGGGCGCGTGAACGAACCGGCCTTGATGGCCTTGCGCACAAAGTATTTGAGCATGGCTGCCGTCACCTCAAAATCCGCAATGACGCCGTCTTTTAACGGGCGTACCGCCGTGATGGACTCCGGCGTGCGGCCGAGCATTTCTTTGGCTTTTTTGCCGATGGCTAAAACCTCGTTGGAGTTCGCGTCCACCGCCACCACGGACGGCTCGCGCAGCACGATGCCCTCACCGCGCACATAAACGAGCGTGTTGGCCGTGCCAAGGTCGATGCCGATATCTTTGATAGATGTTGAAAAAAGAGAAAAAAGCGAGGAAAGACCCGCCATGATCGTAGATTGCAGAGAACCCATAGGATAAGACCTCCCGAAACGGGTAAAACTTTGATAAGCAGCGCGTCTTTGCGGCGCACGGTACTCATACTTATTCAGTATAACAAAACAGCGGCGGAGCTTCAACCGAAAAATCGTGAACACCGCCGCAATTTGAAAATTTATTTTGTCCCCGTGCTTCCGAATCCACCCGCACCGCGGTCAGTCTCCGTCAGAGATGTGACCTCCTCGATCACCGGCGCGAAATACGGCATAATAATCATTTGCGCAATGCGCTCGCCCGGCTGCACCGTGTACGGCTCCGCGCTGAGATTATGCAGGCCGATCTGGATTTCGCCGCGGTAATCGCTGTCGATGACACCGACACCGTTCGTGACATGAATGCCCTTTTTGATGCCGAGACCGCTGCGAGTGAAAACGAAGCCCGCCGTGCCCGCGGGGATCTCCGCCGCAAGACCGCTCGGAAATACGCAGCGCTCGCCCGGCTCGATCGTCTGCGGGGTGTCGATACACGCGCACAGGTCATAGCCCGCGCTGCCCGCCGTCGCCTGCTTCGGGATGATCGCACCCTCGCGCACACGCATCAGTTTTAAAACCATATTTTGTTCCATTTTTTGCTCCTTGTCTATATACAGTATCCCAAAAATCCCCGTTTTTCACACTTTTTCCCGGTTTTCCCTCATTGTGGATAACTGTTTCCACAGCGCTGTGGAAAATGAAAAACGGCTTATTTCTGCGGTTTTTTTGAGTTCACAGTCTGTTCAAAAAGAAAGTTCTAAACACTTTCCACCGAGTTTTCCACAATCAAAGCACGCCGCGGAGGAAAAGTCCTCGGGTGCAGTCGGAATGCGGCTTTTCATGACGAACGGCAGCGTCTAAAATCGCCTGCGTTTCCACGGCGTTTTCCACAGAGAAGCGCAAAACACCGAAATCGACGTTTGAAACGGGGCGGTCAAAGAGCACGAGCGGCACGCTGTTAAAGACCTCGGAATACACGGTTTTTCCCTCAAAACGCGTGCAGTGCACGGGAAATTCCACGCCCTTGCGGTCGCGGATTTTGCCCGCATGCTTGCAGTTTAAGCAGCCCTTCGGCGAATTTGCAAGCGGGCAGTTGCGCGTGAGCATCAGGGGCTGACGGCCGTAGAGCAAAATGCCGCGCGGCAGCTCGCCGCCAAGGCCGCGAATTTCGTCGCCGGTCAGTTCAAAGGAAAGCTCGGTATCGTCTAAGCCGAATTCTTCAAAAAAGCGCAGGCATTCCGTATTGAATACATTGAGCGAAAATCCGCCGTGCGCGGACACACCAAGTTCCTTGCACAGGGCGAGCGCACCGAGATTGCCGCAGTAAAAGTGCGTATCGCCCATGGCTTTGCACGCTTTCATGCGTGCGCGCACCGCGTTTTCGATGCCCCACAGCGCGCGCGGCAGGGCAAGAATTACCTCAACACCCGCGTTTTTGCAGCGCGTGCGCGTCGCTTCGTCGGCATCGAGCGGCAGAATGACCGCTTCCAGCATGGAAATGTTTTCCGGCACCTGCGCGCAGTCTTTGAAGAACGCGCGGAGTTTAGGCCGGCCGCTTTCACCATGTGTACGCGTATCGAGCGGAATATCTTTAAACGATACGGCGGGCTTTTCGCGGCGCTGTTCGCCGAGCTTTTCCAGTGCTTCACGGCGCAGACCGTTCAAAACGGAAATGGGCAATGCGGTTTTTTCATCGGTGTCGATCTGCACCGCTTCGCACAAATACGGCGTGCCGCCGGTTTTTCTTAACTGCTGCTCCCAGCGTTCGGTGTTGACGGGCAGCTTCTGCGCGATTTCGCATACGAAGTCTTCCGCCGTTACGACCGCTTCGTTTTCGCCGTCCGAGACTGTGACGCGCGGGTTTTCGCCCGCAAAGGCGCTTAATGTGAATGTCACCGGCACACGCTGCGCTTCGTTTTTATATAAAGTATGCAGCTGCGCGAACACGGCGGAATTTGCGCTTTCCACGTCTTCCTTTGTGCGGGTGCCGAACATAATGCGTCCTCTGTGAGCGGACAGATAGCCGTCCGTAAAGCCGGAGCGCGAGAACACCGCGTTTAAATGTTCGAGCAGGTTTTCCGGCACAGGCTCGCCGTCTGCCGCTTTTCGGCACGCCGCGACTGCCGCCGCCACGTATTCCGGCCGCTTCATGCGACCCTCGATCTTTGCGGAACATACGCCGGCATTGTGCAGCGTTTCGATGTGGTCGATGAACGACATGTCCTTTAAACTGAGGTCGTGCCCCGTGCCACCGGGCGCGGCAAACGGCAGACGGCAGGTTTGAGCACAGCGCCCACGGTTGCCGCTGCGGCCGCCGAGCATGGCGCTGAAATAGCACTGGCCGGAAAGCGACATGCACAGCGCACCGTGCACGAAAGCTTCAAGCTCCACATCGGTCTTTTTTGAGACTTCTTCAATTTCTTTCAAAGACATCTCACGCGCCAAAACGACGCGGGACGCACCGAGTTCCTTTAATAAGGCCGCGCCGCCGGGCGTGTGCAGGCTCATCTGGGTAGAGGCGTGCAAAGGCATCTCGGGGCAGGCTTCGCGCAGAATATTAAACAGACCCATGTCCTGGATCAAAATGCCGTCTACGGGAACAGAACACAGGAACTTGCAGAAATCAAGCGCTTCGGGAAGTTCGTCATCTTTCAAAAGCGTGTTAACCGTGACGTACACGCGCACATTGCGCTCACGGGCAAAAAGCACCGCTTCCCGCATTTCTTCACGCGAAAAATTCACCGCCGATGCCCTGGCGGAAAACAGCGAGCCGCCCATGTACACGGCATCCGCACCGGCGAACACCGCCGCTTTCAGGGCCGCGGGATTACCGGCGGGCGCGAGC
>OMEQ01001256.1_pt1 | contig 12488 bp, 8 predicted proteins | sample 1645451 | NCBI WGS metagenome assembly OMEQ01 (sample SAMEA103958142, study PRJEB25191) | human gut metagenome | biome: human-associated habitat [ENVO:00009003]; feature: intestine environment [ENVO:2100002]; material: feces | place: Germany | collected 2013/2015
AGTCGGGTCTGAACGCAAAATTTTCGGCAATAAGTCTTGAACTTATCAAAATTTGTCATACCTTTACTGATTGATGGATTGATAGATCCGTGCGGGTAGCGGCCCGCCGGGTTTGTTTTTGATTCATTAAGGGAGCGGGAACTTCGGCAGAGGTTCCCGTGTTTTTTTATGACAGGCTTATTTCATAGGCAGGTTCGGGTTTTAGGTTGTTTGCAGTAGGTTCGGTTTTTATTTGAGGATGATCGTATCCTCCTCGCGTTCGTAAGTGAACGGTGTGGTTATTCGGATGACTTCGAGGATCGATTCCAGCGAATCCCCGAAACGGAACTCTCCGGTAAATTTCTTCCCGATGAACTTGTCGTTCATAATCACGATCTTGACATTGAACATCTGTTCCAGCCGGTGGCATACTTGTGTGAACGGCGTCTGGTGCAGCACCCAGACGTTGTCTTTCCAGCGTACGGGCTCTTTCGAGTCGGAGATCGTGCTGAGTTTCATTTCGCCGCTCTGAATATCATACGAGAGCTGCTGGCTGGGAACCATGCGGATACACTCTCGGCTGAGCCGGCTCTCCACTTCGACGGAACCCTCCAGCAGCGTGGTGGTGATGGTCTCCGAATCGGGGTAGGCCTCGATATTGAATTTCGTACCCAGCACCTTGATCTTCAGATCCCCGGCCCGAACGATAAAAGGATGTTTTTTGTCGTGTGCCACGTCGAAATAGGCTTCTCCCGACAGGAATATCTCGCGGGTCCGGCCGGCGAATTTTTCGGGATAGATCAGTTGTGCGCCGCGGTTGAGCGTAAGCTGCGTGCCGTCGGCAAGCGTCAGGTTCTCCACCTTTTCCCATGCGTTGTTGCGGATGAGCATTTCGGGTGCGGGACGCAGGGCGGTCGCCAGCCAGCCGGAAGTGAGGAAAACGATCATGAGCGATGCCGCGGCCAGCCAGATGCGGTAGGCTTTGGTGTAGTTGCGCTCCGGCCGAGCCTTATTGACTGCGTCGGCGTGGATGCGCGTCATCAGGCGCGTGAAGGAATTCCCTGCGCTGTAACGCTCGTCTGCACAAGGACTTTTTACCTGAATACGGGTGAATAATGAATTGTTGTCGTTCGTATGTTTCGAATCAGTCATTGGGTTCCGTCTATTGTCCGTTTACAAATAAGACAAGACGGACCTGAGAAACCACTAAGCCGATTTGCGATTTTTTCAGATTTTTTTCAGGAAAGGGGCTGCGGCAGCCTTCAGACGGCGCATGGCGATGGCTAGCTGTCCTTCGACGGTGCTTGGGGAGATGTCGAGTGCCGCGGCGATCTCTCGGTGGCTCATGCCGTCCTCCTTGGCCAGCTTGAAGATGATGCGGCAGCGTTCGGGGAGCTGTTCCACAGCGTCGGTCAGCGCGCTGTTCAGCAGTTGGAAGTCAACCGCCTCGTCCGCCGGGACCGCAGGATCGATGCTGACCTGCAGTTGTACCTGTGTAAAGCCGGACATACGGTTCCGGTAGCCGCTCAGCAGGTAGTTGGTACAACTGTTGCGCACGGCGCGGTAGATATAGGCATTGAAGTTTTCGATGCCGCCGAGCATTCCGCGGCTTTTCCACAGTTGAAAAAAGAGATCGGCAACGACGTCTTCGGCCGCCTGCTGCTGGTGCAGATACATGCGTGCGAATTGGAAAAGCCGGTCGTGATAGTGCAGGTAGAGTTGCTGGAATGCCTCTTCGTTCCCTTCGGTGACTTGCCGGAGAACGTCGTCGAACGCTATTTGTGCACTTTTTTTTGTCATGGATCGGCCCTTAGATCGCATAAGGGTAATTACAAATTTAATTATTTTATTCCGGTTCGCAAATTTTTTACAGATCTAGGCTTCCCTCTGCAGCCGCATATCGTTTTCTCCGGTATTCCGGCCGCAGCGTTTTTTCATCGGCAGAATCCGGGCCTATAGCCGGTATTTTGCAGTTGACTGCGGATTGCCGCAGCTTTTTTTCGCCGGACGAACCGGAAGCGGTTATCATATATATAAGAGTGGGACGGGGAAGGGGACGGACGCATGCCATTCAGCGATTTCAGGCGGAAATCAGGAACCTTCCGTGCCGCTTTATCCAGTCGGGGAGGGGGCCGGCGGAGATTCTTGGGGGCAACTTTTTCGGAACCGGGTTTTCTAGTCTGAAAATAATAAGCTATTTTTACTCCATTGAATTTTGCAATCCCACGATGAAAGACCGCAACGTCATTACCCCCCCCCTGCATAAGGAGGCCGAGTTCGGCGAGCTTTATAAACGCTACAAAGCCCGTTTCGAAAGTTTTGCCGTCGGATATGTGCAGGACCGGCTCATCGCCGAGGATGTCGTCACGGATGCTTTCATCTACTATTGGGAAAACCGCTCCCGGCTCGATGCGGACTGCAATGCCGCGGCCTATATCCTCACGACCATACGCCACAAATGCCTGAATTACCTGCGGGCCCTGCAGGTGCGGATGCGGGTCCACAACGAAGTGGGGGACCTTCAGCGTCGCGTGGTGAGCGAGAATATCCGCTCGCTGGAGCTTTGTGATCCTCAACACCTTTTTGCCGGCGAGATCGAGAAACTGGTGCGTGATTGCATGGCTGAAATGCCGGAACTGACGCGGCAGGTTTTTACGGCCCGGCGCATCCACGGCAAGTCCTACCGCGAAATCGCGGCCGAGTGCGGGATCACCGAGCGCCGTGTGGAGACCGAGCTTGAGAAAGCGCTCGGAAAACTGCGCGAAGTCCTGCGTGATTACCTGCCACTGGTGCTTGCCGCAGGCGTTCTGGAGCGCATTCTGCGATAAAATCAAAAAAAATGTTCTTTTTTCCGGGAAACCGGGCCGCCGGGGTGCTTTATTAATGTAAAGCCCCGGAACGGGCGTGTCGTAATATGGAAAAAGAAACCTTATATCGTTTTTATAAAGGCGAAGCCACCTCCGACGAACAGCGGCGTCTGATGGAGTGGCTCGATGCCGATCAGGAAAACCGGCGTATCTTCGACCGCGAACGCGGAATGTACAATGCATTGCTGCTGTTCGCTCCGGAGGAAAAGGCCGCGCGCGGCCGTCTGCTGAATTGGCGCCGTGTAACGAGGTGTGCCGTACAGGCGGCGGCCGTCGTTATATTGGCCGTCGGCATCGGTTGGGGATATGTTTCCTATAAGGAGCGGAGCTGGGCGAATCTTATGACCCGCGTGGCTGCGCCCGAAGGACAGCGCATCAATCTCACGCTGCAGGACGGTACCAATGTGTGGCTCAATTCGGGGGCCGAGATCGAATATCCGTCGCTTTTCGCAGGAAATTCCCGGCAGGTACGGCTTTCGGGCGAGGCGCTGTTCGACGTGCGTCACGACGCCGAATGCCCCTTCGAGGTCGAGACCTTTGCGACCAAGATCAACGTGCTCGGAACGAAATTCAACGTAATAGCGGACGAGACCTACGGCCGGTTTTCGGCGGCATTGCTGCAGGGCCGGATCAAAGTCACCAACCTGCTCGATCCGCGCAGGCAGGAGATCGTTATGAAACCCGATGATATTGTGAATCTTTCGAACGGCCGTCTGTTCGTCGAGACGATCAGGGATCCGGAGGCGCTCTGCTGGACCGAAGGTCTGGTGCGCATCAGCGGACTCCCGTTCGATGAACTGATGGCCAAGTTCGAGCAGGTGTTCGACGTCAAGATCGTCATCGCGCGGAATTCGATTCCCGACATCGGAAAAATCAGCGGTAAGATTCGTGTGAACGACGGCATCGAGAATGCCCTCCACATCTTGCAGTACGCCGCCGATTTTTCTTTCGAGAAGGATGAGGAGACCAATGTGGTGACGATCCGCTGATCCTCCGCCTGTTATTGTTTAACCTAAAACCCCGGTAAGATATGCGCATGAAAAACAACTGACGACTTGACGATCCGAATCATTTGACCGATAAAAAAAGCCTGCGGACTGGACCTCCGCAGGCGAAGATAACAGATTAAATGATTCTTGCACCCATTAACCTATTATCTTAAACTTTACAAAAGTATGAATAAAACAGTATTCTTCAAAACCTTTCGAAGACTGTTTGGGTTCGTATTGGCAATCTCTCTGAGCGCGAGTGTCTTAACCGCTCAGGCGCAGAATGCGCGCATAACCCTGAATCTGTCCGACGTGCCCATGTCGCAGGTTATGAAAGAGATTGAAAAGCAGACCCGCTATCTTTTTATCAACAAGGGCGTCGACACCGGTAAAAAGCTCTCAGTCAATCTGACGCAGAAAACGATTCAGGAAGTATTGGACTACGTGCTCAAAAATACGGATATTACGTATAAGATCGACGGCACGTACATCATTCTTGCCGAGAAAGCCGCGGAAAAACCCGTCGCCGTGACGGGAAAGGTCAGCGACGTCAACGGCGTTCCCGTCATCGGGGCGTCCGTCGTGGTCAAAGGCACGACCGTCGGCACGAGTACGGACATGGACGGAACTTTCTCGCTTCAGGTACCCCCCCCCGCGGCTACGGCCCAGCTGGAGGTTAATTTTCTGGGGTACGAACCCGTCATGGTTTCCGTCGGCAACCGGACTTCCTTCGACGTCACGCTTCACGAAGCGGCTTCCGAAATCGAGGGCGTCGTTGTCACCGCCCTCGGCATCAAGCGTCAGGAGAAGGCCCTGAGTTACAACGTCCAGCAGGTCAAGGCCGAGGACATCACCACGGTCAAGGACGCCAACTTCATCAATTCGCTGACGGGCAAGGTCGCGGGCGTTACGATCAACGCCTCCTCTTCGGGCGTCGGCGGCGCGTCGAAGGTGATTCTCCGCGGCAACAAGTCCATCAGCCAGTCGTCCAATGCGCTCTATGTCATCGACGGAATCCCGATGTATAACTTCGGCGGAGGCGGAGGTACGGAGTTCGATTCGCGCGGCGCCTCGGAATCCATCGCGGACATCAACCCGGAGGATATCGAGTCGATGTCGGTGCTCACGGGTGCCGCCGCTGCGGCCCTTTACGGTTCGAACGCCGCCAACGGCGCCATTATGATCACGACGAAAAAGGGCAAGGCCGGCGCGCTCAAAGTGACGCTTTCGAGCAATACCGAATTCCTCGATCCTTTCGTGCAGCCGGAGTTCCAGAACCGTTACGGCACGGGTTCGAACGGCGTGAGGAGCGGTTCGGGCATTTACAGCTGGGGACAGAAGCTCCTGCCCGCGGCCCGCTACGGCTATACGCCCGCCGACTTCTTCGATACGGGGCATGTATACACCAACGCCGTGACCGTTTCCGGCGGTACGGACAAGAACCAGACCTATTTTTCCGCCGCATCGGTCAATTCCGACGGCATCATCCCCAATAACGAATACGATCGCTACAACTTTACTTTCCGCAACACCTCTTACTTCCTGAAAGATAAACTGCGGCTCGACGCCAGCGCCAGCTATATCTATCAGAAGGACCAGAACATGACCAATCAGGGCGTATATTCGAACCCGCTGGTCCCGGCCTATCTCTTTCCGCGCGGCGAGAATTTCGCGATTTACAAGAAATTCGAACGCTATAATCCCGGCACCAAACTCATGGAGCAGTTCTGGTCGGCGGACATGGAGGGCGGCGACCTGCGCATGCAGAATCCCTACTGGATCGCCTACCGCAACCTGCGCAATACCGACAAGAAGCGCTACATGCTGTCGTTCTCGGCCAGCTACGACATCCTGCCGTGGCTGAGCGTTTCGGGACGTGTGCGTCTCGACAACTCCAATTCACTCTATACGCAGAAACTTTACGCCTCGTCCAACACGACCATCACCGACGGCGGCAAGAACGGACACTATACCGAAGCCCGTGCCTACGATACGCAGACCTATGCCGACGTGATGCTGAACGTCAACAAGACCTTCGGCGACGATTGGTCGCTCACGGCCAACGTCGGCGCTTCGCTCAACAACATCAAGACCGACGAACTTTCGTACCGCGGTCCGATTCAGGAGAACGGCCTTCCCAATATCTTCAACGTATTCGACCTCGACGACACGAAGAAGCGCGCCGAGAAGGTCGGCTGGCACGACCAGACGCAGTCGGTCTTCGCATCGGTCGAAGTGGGGTGGAAACAGATGCTCTACCTGACCGCGACGGGCCGCAACGACTGGGCTTCGCAGATCGCCGGGTCGCCCTCCAAGTCGTTTTTCTACCCTTCGGTCGGCCTTTCGTGGGTTCCCTCCTCGACATGGGATTTGGGCAACGCCTTCTCCTACCTCAAGCTCCGCGGTTCGATCGCCTCGGTCGGCCTGCCGTTCCCGCGTTTCCTGACCACGCCGACCTACGAGTACGATGCTACGGGCAAGATATGGAAGGATAAGACGCACTATCCGATCGGCGACCTGAAACCTGAACGGACCATCACCTACGAGGTGGGTATCGACGCCCGTCTGTGGAAGAACATCAGCCTTTCGGCCTCGTGGTATTCCGCCGATACGAAGAACCAGACGTTCGACCCGGCGCTTCCGCCGTCGTCGTCCTATACGACCATCTACCTCCAGACGGGGCATGTCCGCAATACCGGCGTCGAGCTGTCGCTCGGCTATTCGAACCAGTGGCGCGATTTCGGCTGGTCGTCGAACTTCACCTTCTCGTGGAACAAGAACGAGATCATCGACTTGGCTTCCGGTGCGCTGAATCCCGTTACGGGCCAGCCGCTGAATCTTTCGGAACTCGACATCAAGGGGCTGGGCAAGGCCAAATACATCCTCAAGCAGGGCGGCACGCTGGGCGACCTCTATACCACTTCGGACCTGAAATTCAACGACAACGGTTATGTCGAGGTCGATAAGGCGGGCAACCTGCTTCTCACCGACGAGGGCGACCAGATCTATCTCGGCTCCGTTTTTCCGAGCGAGAACCTCGCATGGCGCAACGACTTCCGCTACAAGGGGATCAACCTCGGCCTGCTGTTCACGGGACGCATCGGCGGCATCTGCTATTCGGCCACGCAGGCCAACATGGACCTGTACGGCGTCTCGGAAGTTTCGGCAGCCGCGCGCGATGCGGGCGGCGTGCTGATCAACGGCCGCGAGATGGTCGATGCCCAGAAATGGTATCAGGCTATCGGTTCGCAGTCGGGACTTCCGCAGTACTACACCTATTCGGCCACGAACTTCCGCCTGCAGGAGCTGTCGCTGGGTTACACGCTGCCGCGCAAATGGTTCCGCAACAAGATGGGACTCACCGTCTCGTTCGTGGGCCGCAACCTGTGGATGATCTACTGCAAGGCTCCTTTCGACCCCGAAGCCGTGGCTTCGACGGGGCTGAGCTATCAGGGCATCGACTACTTCATGATGCCGTCGCTGCGCAGTCTGGGTTTCAACGTGAAATTTGAATTCTAAACCATGAACAGCATGAAAAAGATAAATGCATACATGCAGCTACTGCTGCTTTCGGTAGTGCTGCTCAGCATTTCGTGTACGGGCGATTTCGAAAACATGAATCGCAATCCGAACGAAGTGACCGACGGGCAGATGGATGCCCTGAACTACAAGATCGGCACGAAATTCCAGTCGCTGCAGGGACTCGTGGTTCCCGTGCAGGAGCATATGTACCAGTTCAACGAAAGCCTGTCGGGCGGTCCGTTCGGCGGCTATATCGGAGCGACGGTAGACAGCTGGCTCACGAAGTTCGAGACCTTCAATCCTTCGGCCGACTGGCGCAAATGGCCGTTCGCCAACGTGATTACCGAGACTTACACGCCGTGGCGCGGCATCGTCACCGGTACGGACGACGAGGTGGCCGTCGCTTTCGCCAAACTGTTGCGCGTGGCGATCATGCACCGCGTGACCGACTCCTACGGGCCTATTCCCTATTCGAACCTCGAAACCAACGAGTCGATTACGGTGAAGTACGACAAGCAGGAGGAGGTCTATATGAAGATGTTCGGGGAGCTGGACGAGGCGATCGCCGCCTTCGCCGCCAATACGACGCTTCCGGCCGAGGCTTTCAGCCGCTACGACCGGGTCTACGGCGGCAATATCGCCCAGTGGCTCAAATATGCCAATTCGCTCAAGCTGCGCATGGCGATGCGCCTTAGCGAAGTGAAGCCCGACGTCGCCCGGACGAAGGCTGCCGAAGCCATCGCCGCAGGCGTCATTACGGCCAATGCCGACAATGCGGCTATGCACGCCGCCGAGAACCGCACGACGCTGATCTACAACGACTGGGGCGACCACCGCGTCGGCGCCGACATTCTCTGCTACATGACCGGCTACGAAGACCCGCGTCTCGAAAAGATGTTCCTGCCCAACGACAAGGGCGATTACGTGGGCATCCGCATCGGCATCGACGTCACGAGCAAATCGCAGGCGCAGGCCAAGTATTCGAACATGATCGTTACCAGTTCGACGCCTTACCTGTGGATCAACGCGGCGGAGGTGGCTTTCCTCAAGGCCGAATACGAGCTGCGCTGGGGAACGAAGGATGCCGCCAAGGCGCTCTACGAGCAGGCGATCCGCCTCTCGTTCGAGGACAAGGGCGCCAAGGACGCCGACGCCTATATCGCCGACAAGACCAGAAAACCTGCGGCCTATAACGATCCGCTGGGCAATTACAGCGCGACCGCCCTGAGTTCGATCACCATCGCATGGGAGGACGATTCCGCCGAAGGCGCCGACAAGGCGGCCATCAAAGAGCGCAATCTGGAGCGTATCATCACCCAGAAATGGATCGCCATCTTCCCGTTGGGGGTCGAGGCGTGGTCCGAGCACCGCCGCACGGGGTATCCGCGCCTGCTGCCCGCCGTCGAGGACAAGTCGGGCGGTACGGTGGATCTGGCTCAGGGCGCCCGCCGTCTGCCTTATCCCGTCGAGGAATACGACAAGAACAACGCCAATCTTCAGGAAGCCGTACAGATGCTTAACAGCGAGTCGCAGGGCAGCCGCAAGGGCGACGGTATGGGCACCCGCGTATGGTGGGACGTGAAACCTTATAACAACTAAACGCTATGAAACAGCACAGAATAATACGTTTTTCCGGTTTGTTCCTGCTCCTCGGCGTACTCTTCGGCCTTGCCGCCTGCAATGACTGGACCGAGATGGAGACCGTGGACAACAACGTGAAGAAACCGTGGGAGCAGGACCCGGCCTTGTGGGCGGAATATACGGCCGCTCTGCGGGACTATAAAAAGAGCGAGCATTTCATCGTCTACGCCCGCCTGCACAACTCGCCCGAACCGGCGGCCAGCGAGAAGGACTTCATGCGCTGCCTGCCCGATTCGCTCGATATCGTGGCGCTGACCAATGCCGATAATTTCTCGCGTTACGATGTCGAGGATATGGCCGTCATGCGTGAGAAAGGCACGAAAGTGCTCTGGCAGGTGGACTATGCCGGACGTGCCGCCGAATTCGCCGACGCCGCGAAACTGGGCGCATGGCTCGACCGGGTCGTGTCGTCCGTCGCCGCCAACGGCATGGACGGCTATTCGTTCACCGGGATTCCCAACGCCGGCGATCCGGCAGCGGTGCAGGCCGCAGCGCTGATCGTCTCGAAACTCTCGGCCGACGAGAGCAAGCTGCTCGTCTTCGAGGGCAATCCGCTCTTCGTCGCCGAAGCGGACCGTGCGAAGGTGGATTATTTCATCCTCGACACCGAGAAAACCGAAGATGTCGGCGACGTGAAGCTGCAGATACTCAACGCCACGGGTTACGCGGCCGTTCCGGCTTCGAAACTCCTGCTGGCGGCCGAGGCCGGAGCGCCCCTCAAGGACGAAGACCGCGTGGAGTATGCCGCCGTCGAGGAGATGTCGCGCCGCGTGATAGCCTACGGTCCGTTGTGCGGACTGGGGGCCTACAACATCGGCAACGACTACTACAATGCGGACATGAACTACAAAATGATCCGTCAGGCCATCCAAACGCTTAATCCTTCTAAATAACCGACGCTATGAAATTAATACATAAATATCTCATACTGGGCGTTGCGGCAGCGGGGGCCTTTACGGCCTGCGATAACTATGATGCCGATGACCACAAGTTCGACAATGTCGTCTACCTCGACGTGTCGAAGACCGACGAGGTGCAGCCGGCCACCTTCAGCAACAATACGCCCACGGTCGAAAAGCCGATTCAGGCGACGCTGGCCTATCCCGAAGGGCAGGACGTCGCGGTGTCGCTCACGGTGGACCCGTCGCTCGTGGCGACCTACAACGCCCGCTACGGTTCGGACTGGAAAATGCTCGACGCGAAGTATTACGAGCTGTCGTCCGACAACGTGACCATCCATGCCGGCAAGACCGCGTCGGAGGTGGTGACGCTCCGCCTGAAAGGGCTGATGGGCGAAGGCGAACAGCAGACCGGCGCGCTGCCCATCGACGAGACCTATCTGCTGCCGGTGCGCATCTCCCATTCGTCGATGTCGGTGCTGAAAGGCTCCGAGGCCGCCTATTATGTTGTCAAACGCTCTTCGGCCATCACCGTCGCGGCGCAGCTTACGGACAACTGGATCGAATTCCCGTCGCTCGACAAGTACGGCGACAACAGCATGCCGTGGAATAAACTCCGGGCCATGACCTACGAAGCGCTGATCTACATCGACGATTTCGCGCTGACCGACATTCAGGGCAATCCGGTGAGCATTTCGACCGTGATGGGCGAGGAGGACTATGCGCTGCTGCGTATCGGCGACACGAACTTCGAGCGCGAACAGCTGCAGTTCGACGGTTCGGGCGTCGGATTCGGCAAATTCCCCGGACGCGACAACACGAAGGTCCTCCAGAAGGGTTACTGGTATCACGTCGCCTGCACTTACGACCAGAACACCCGCGTCGTGCGTGTCTATGTCAACGGCAGGATACAGAGCGAGGGGACCGAGATGGGGCCGGCCGCACTGGACGACAAGAACTTCATCCATCTGGCCCGCCGTGCGCTGTACGACCTGTGGGACAACGAGACCGATCCGGGCAAGAAGGATCAGTACAAGACGCTCGGCTACGATACCTACAGCGAAGCCCGCCAGTTCTTTATCAGTTATTCGTACAACGACTACCGTCCGCTGAACGGCAAGATCGCCGAGGCGCGCGTCTGGTCCGTCGCCCGCACTCCCGAACAGATTTGGGAGAACATGTACAACGTCGAGAACCCGAAGGACGACCCGACGCTGCTCGGTTACTGGAAATTCAACGACGGCAAGGGCAATACGGTGAAGGATTACTCGCGCTACGGCAACGACGGTCAGGCGAAATACGACCTGAAGTGGCCCGATGGCATCGAGATTCCGAAAATTAATGAAGTGGAGGAGTAAATTATGAAGACGCAAAAGATACAGAATTTATTAGTAGTGACGCTGTTCTGCGCGGCGGCGCTCGCGGGCCTTACGGCCTGCGACGCCGACCCCGTGGAACGCGAAGGAGGCAAACTGCCCGACAAGGACGGGCTTGAGAATACCTACGGCATGCTGCGCAGTACCCGGAGCGTCCGGGACGAGGTGCGCGTATTTCTGACCGAAGGCAACGGATTCGTGACCGATAACTTCTATTATCAGCTCACCAAGCCGCTCGGATCGGCGCTGTCCCTCGAAGCGGCCGTGAAAGCCGGGGAGGGCGAGACGGAACGCACTCTGCTGCCCGAAGCCAATTACGACTTTCCCGACGGCAAGAAGCTGGACATTGCGGGCGACGCCCAGCATTCGGCGCTCAAACGCATCCGTTTTTTTGCCGAGAATCTTGCTCCGGGCGAGTATTACCTGCCTCTGACCGTCGCCGCGGACGATGCGGATGCCGAACGGCAGACTGTCAATTACCTGCTTACGGTCCGCGGTCTTCAGATGGGTGAGTACAAACTCAATCAGGAACAGGTGTTCACGGTATTTTACCTCAATACCGCTATGTATCAACCCTTGCTCGTGGATGAATACCTGATGTCCAAACTGGACGAAAATTGGGAAAATGCATGGCCGGAACGATCAGACGGTACGAGAACCATCGGCGATATTGTAAATCTGCGTACGGTCGTGCTCGATTACGATGCCGCAACGTCGCGGGCTATGCTGAATCTGGGTGCCGACATGCGCTATGTCCTCGGCCATGCGACCAAGTATATCCGTCCGCTGCAGGATAAGGGCCGCAAGGTCTGCATCAGCATCGAAGGCGGCGGCAAGGGGTTGGGATTCTGCAACCTCACCGATGCGCAGATCGCCGATTTCACGGCGCAGGTGAAGGCGGTCGTTACCGAATACGGACTTGATGGCGTGAATTTCTGGGACCGGAATTCCGGTTACGGCAAAGAGGGCATGCCGGCGATGAATACGACGTCGTACCCCAAACTGATCAAAGCCGTGCGCGAAGCGCTGGGCGACGGACTGCTCGTAACGCTTACCGACCATATGGAGCCTACCGAATATTTCTGGGATACTGCGGCTATGGGCGGCATCGAGGTCGGCCAATACCTCGACTACGCGTGGTCCGGCTATCTGGATAACTCCAAAGACATGCAGATCGTCGATCCGTGGCATCAGGGCGCCGCGTTTGTTTCGGCG
>OMEQ01001267.1_pt1 | contig 12426 bp, 11 predicted proteins | sample 1645451 | NCBI WGS metagenome assembly OMEQ01 (sample SAMEA103958142, study PRJEB25191) | human gut metagenome | biome: human-associated habitat [ENVO:00009003]; feature: intestine environment [ENVO:2100002]; material: feces | place: Germany | collected 2013/2015
ACACTCTCAATAACCTCACACTCCAGACCTGCTGCATGAACCTCGTCTACATAAGCCTTGATCTCTTCCTCGGTCCAAACCTCTCCGGCTGCCTTGTAATCCAGAACGCCCATCAGACCGCTCATACCCGGGATCTGGCGAATCTGCTTTAAGGTAATGGAATCACTGTCAGAACCATACCAGCGGAATGTCATTTTCATGGGGATGTCTCCTCCTTCTGCTTTGCAAAGCCGCCTGTTTTTGCGGCAATGCGTCAAGTATATTTTACTATCAATTTTCGCAAAATGCAATCGTTTTTGACAGATTCGTGCGAAATCAGCGCACTTTTTTGCTAAATTTGCATGACAAAACCTTGTCAATTCGGTTTTCTTGCGGTATAATGCAAGCAAATCCACTTTGGGAGGATGCTGACCATGTTCGATATCACTGCCATCGGCGAAGCGCTGATTGATCTGACGCAGACTGGGCTTTCCGCGTCCGGTGTGGCGGAATATGCCGCGAATCCCGGCGGCGCTCCGGCAAATCTGGCGGTTGCCGCCGCGAAGCTGGGGGCTTCCGCCGCCTTCATCGGTCGCGTCGGGGCGGATGCTTTCGGGACGCAGCTCCGCGAATGCCTCCGCGCAAACGGTGTGGATGTGTCGCGAATGCTGACCGACGCACAGCGCCCGACGACGCTGGCAGTCGTTTCGCTGGACAGCCGCGGTGAGCGGTCGTTCTCCTTCTATCGCCAGCACAGCGCGGATTTGGCGCTTTCGCCGGACGATGTGCCGGATGACGCTCTGCGCAGCACGCACTTTTTCCATTTCGGCGGTGTCAGCCTAACAGCGAATCCCGCGCGCGATACGGTACTGGATGCCGCCCGGCGCGCGCGAAATCTCGGCGCGTGCGTCACCTACGACCCAAACTACCGCCCGGCGCTCTGGGGCAGCCGCGCGGATGCCATCAAGCAATTGGCGCGTCCCCTGCCGCTGGTGGACATCTTGAAGGTGTCGGACGAAGAAATGGCGCTGCTGACTGGAACGGACAATTTGCAGGACGGTTCGGCAGCACTGGCGGATGCCGGGATTCCGCTCGTGCTGGTGACGCTCGGCGCGAAAGGCGCTTTCTACCGTTTCCGGGGCGAAACGGGTATCGTCGATGGCGTTCCGTGCGTTGTCGCGGATACAAACGGCGCGGGCGACACGTTCTTCGGTGCGTTTTTGAGCCGAATGCGGGCGTTCACGCTGGATAACCTGACGATTCCGCAGCTTCGGGACATGCTGGGCTACGCAAACCGCGCCGCCAGCTGGACGACCAGCCGGTCGGGGGCGATTCCGGCAATGCCGACGGCGGAAGAGATGCGGTAAGCGCAAAAACCCCCTCTGATGCGCCAATCTCGGCATCAGAGGGGATTTCCTTTATTCACCTGTGCTGTTTTCCGGCTCATGACCGGGACGGTAGACAATGTCATCGCGCAGGCGGTAGAGCGTCGCGCCGCGTGTTTTCTTGCAGAATGTACTCGCCCACCACTCTACGCTCTTCACCTCGTCGAACTGCACCAAGCCGTAACGGATGCCTTTCTTCTTGCCGCCGCGCATGTTGCTGTCCATCCAGTGGATTTCGTCCGTCTCCGGGTCGTAACCGAGCATGATGGCGCTGTGTGCGCCCGTACCGTACTCGTACTTTGCGGACATTTGAAAGTAGTCGCCGCGCTGCGCCTGCCGCATGAAATCGCACGCCAGCGCCATATTTTCCTCCTCGGACAGATTTTTGTCGTACTTGAACTGCGCCGCAATGTAGAACGGATTCCCCTTCTCCGGCGAAATATCCTCCCACTCGATGCCATAGCTGTACGGCTTGCTCTTTGCCGCGGACAGATTGTTCGGCACGAGCAGCTGAACGTCCGGGTATTCCGCCATGCAGAAATCGTCGCGATTCTGGCGGAAAAGGTACGTTGTAAAGTTCTTGCAGACGTAGATATCGCCCTTGTAGTGTGCGCGCTGACTCTTGCCGTTCGCCTTAATATACAGTTCCTGCCCCAGCGCGATAATGCGGTTAATCAGGTCATCACGCGCAGTCAACGTGTCGTCCGCCGTCTCTTCCGCCGCTTCGGGCGTCGGCTCGTCGAGGTACACATCTTCCGCCAGTGCGCAGGAAAAAAGCATCAGCAGTGCCGTCAACAGCGCTGTTCCCCGCTTCCACATAAAAATCACCTCATCCGTTTTCAAGCCGCCTGTCACGCTTCCATTGTACTCTAAGGAGCGCGTTTTTTCAAGGCTTGATGCGAAGTTTTATACTATTTCCAGATAAGAATGCGCCAAGATGCGCCGCGAATTTTTCATTCTGGCTAACGTGAATGAAACGCAGCGTAGCAGCGCTACGCTAAGTGGAATGAGCGGACGCCAGAATGGAAAAGGCGCAAGCAGATGGCGCAGGTGAATCTGGAAATAGTATTACATTCGCCGGATGAGGTGCTTTCTTTACGGCTCGATGGCGCTGAAGCGCTTTTCACCGACCTTGTGCAAAATTAGAATAGATACGCCCGCTTCCGCCGCCATCAGCAGCGCCGCGACCGCACTGCGCAGCCCGACCGCGTGTTCCGCGGCGAAGCGCATGAGCATCGACGGGGCTTCCATTTCCTGCGCGGCGCTGGACAGCACCATCATGCCGACCACGCCTGCCACCGGAATCAGCGCCACCAGCAGCACGACAAGCATACAAATCATCTGATTCATGTTCTGCTTCATCACCTGCTGCTCGGTCTGCCAGTGCAGAATCGGGCGCGATGCGTCGATGGTCAACGCGATGCAGCCCGTCGCGAGGCTGAACAGATTCGCCAGCACGACTGCGCCCAGCACAGCACCCAGATAATGCGTCCCCAGCAGTGCGGCGACGGCAATGCCCATCAGCAGAATCGCCGCGCCGTTAATCGTCAGGCTGACGGAGAGCTTCGCCCAGAGCTGCGTGCGCGGCGAAACCGGGATGTACTTGGCAATCGGCATCCGTCCGCCCTCGCGGGAAATCGCGGTGGCGATAATCGGGTTGACCCAGCTGATGAACATCAGCAGCGCCGTCAGGATAAGCATGACGTCCATCGGGCTGACCGAATCCTGCATCAGCCGCAGCAGGAAATTCCACGACACTTCGCTGTCCTGCTCGGAAGACATGCCGACGCTCATGCCGATGAGCATAATCGGCAGCATCATCGCGCCCAGAACGCCATTGAGCAGATAGACCGGGACTTTGAGGATTTCGTTCCATTCGCGGCGGTAAATCGCCATGAAGGGGCTGTGCGCGCGGAACGTCTTGTCCGTCGCGCGAACGCGCCGCGCCTTGCGGCTGCCCTCATTCTGCCGGAGCGTCGTATCCAGATAGCTGCCGCCGACCAGCGCAATCACCAGCGCCGCGCCGCCGATGGACACCGCCAGAAATGCCAGCCATTGCAGCCAGTCGCCCGCAATGCCATCCACCGCCCACGCAACCGGCGGGAACGCATGGATGAAGGCGCGCAGCATCGGCTGAACGCCAGTCAGCATCTGCGCGAAGAACGCAGCATCCGCATCCTCCGGGATTTTGGGGAGAATCGACCATTCCAGCCCCAGCACGACGACAAGCATCAGCACCGTCCCCAGCACGACCCAGACTTCCTTATGCCGGGTCAGCGACGTGAAGCGCCCCAGAATGCTTGCCAGCAGGAGCGAAATCGTCAGCGGGATACAGTTGACCGCCAGCAGCACGGGCACCATCCGCAGATAGTACGTCCAGTCCGCCGCGTAGTGAATCCCGTAGAGGACGACGGCGGGCGCGGCAATCAGGAGCGAAAAGAGCAGTTCGCTGACGTAGACTTCCGTCCACTTTGCCGCCAGCACAGTTCGGCTCGTCAGCGGCAGATACGCCATGGACGCTGTGTCGCGCGAAAAGTACAGCGCAGCAAGCATTTGAAAGACGCTGAACAGCAGCGCTGTCACCATTGCCAGCAGAATCGCCAGCCCCGGCAGCATTTCGGGCGCATTCAGCATTTCAAACGCACTGAACATGCTGAACTCCATGAAAATGACGAATCCGGCCAGCGTCAGCATCCCCAGCAGCGCCAGCGGATAGAGAATCAACCGGGAAATGTCGATTTTCCCGTTTGGCTTGCGCATGGCGCCGCGGAAGCCAGCCAGCAGATTCCGCAGGTTCAGGCGCAGCAGCAGAAAGTACGATTTCATGCCTGTTTCTCCTCCGATTCGGTCAGTTCGAGGAAGAGCTGCTCCAGCGACGCGCCCTTTTCACCCGATCGCAGCGCCTCCAGCGTCCCCTGCGCAACCAGACGTCCCTTGTCGATGATGGCAATCTCGTCGCAGAGCTTCTCCGCCACCTCCAGCACATGCGTGGAGAAGAAAACCGTGTTGCCCTTCTCGCAGTGCTTGCGCATTTCTTCTTTGAGGATGTGCGCCGCGCGCGGGTCAAGCCCCACCATCGGCTCATCCAGCACCCAGACTGGCGGCTGATGCACCAAAGCGCCGATAATCGTCAGCTTCTGCTTCATGCCGCGCGAGTAGGACTTAATCTGCTCACCCACCGCGTTTTCCAGCTCAAACAGCGCCAGATACTTCTCGATATGCGCCTTGCGCTCCTGCGCGCTGACGCCGTACACATCCGCCATAAAGTTCAGGTACTCCATCCCCGTCAGGCGGTCATACAGTTCGTGGCTGTCCGGAACGAAACCAATCATCCGCTTAGCGGCAATCGGATCATCCTTCATCGACACGCCGCCGATGGTCACGCTGCCGCTCGTGGGCTGCAAAATACCCGTCAGCAGACGAATCGTGGTCGTTTTGCCTGCCCCATTCGGCCCGATAAAGCCGAACAGCTGCCCCTTGCCAACGTGCAGCGTCAGGTCATCCACCGCGCGAACATTGCTCTTGCCGTACTGCTTCACCACATGGTCAAAATCAATCATTTTCTCAAACCTCCCTGCTTGATAAGTCTATTATATCGCCGAACTTTTCACAATGCAAGACATTTTGTCTGAAAACCGACATTCTGCGTCTGAATTGTCATACTATTTCCAGATGAAAGGGCGCAAGCAGATGGCGCAGGTGAATCTGGAAATAGTATGAAAATAGCAACATGTACGGCACACAAAAAAGCGCCCCGACACTCTTCCAAGCATCAGGACGCTTTTTCTGCATCAGCAATCCAGACAGGGGATTACGCCTGTGCGGGCGCACCAACGGGGCAGACTTCGGCGCAAGCACCGCATTCCACGCACACGTCGGGATCAATCTGGTACTGGGTGTCGCCCTCGGAGATCGCGTTCACCGGGCAGCCCTCGGCGCAAGCGCCGCACATGATGCAAGCATCAGAAATCTTGTAAGCCATGCGGAATGTCCTCCTTGTGAATCTTCTACTTGGTTTATCAACGCACTGGTTGATGGCAATATCATATCACGAATTGCCGCGAATTGCAAGCCCCAGCAGCTTCCTTTGGGGCAAAATCGTTCGTGGGATTTAGATGGTGTCGTCATCCTCGTCCAGCGGAATCAAAGGCATTTCCATGGCATCCTCGACGGCTTCTTCCACCGCTTCGGTGCTTGCTGAAAGGGGCGTTTCAGCACCCTCTGCGGATTCTTCCACGACCGTCTCCACGGCTTCGCACGCAGCCGCTGGTGCCGCTTCCGGCATGACGACGGTTTCCTCGCTTACGGGCGCTTCCTGCACGGGCTGCTCAATGACCTCATCCGCCGTATCCACACTGTTCTGCGCAGCGCGGAGCGCCTGCTCGACCGCCATCTTCCACGGGCTGACGGCAGGTTTGGGCGCTTCAGCGGGCTTTTCCGGCTTCGGGGCTTCCGGCTGCTTTTCCGCCTTCATCGGCTTTTCAGGACGCAGCGGACGCTCTGCGCGCGGCGGACGTTCCGGGCAGGCGGGGCATTCCTTGATTTCCGCTGCTTCAGGAGTATCCTGCTTCTGCTCCGGCTTCTCCGCACGCTGTACTTCCGGGCGCGGCGCATTCTGCGGGGTCAAGCGCTGCACGTCGGTCGCAGGGTACTCCTTGATTTCAAAGCTGTCGCCCTTCTTGATGCGCACCTTGACCGATTCAGTGATGATCTTCAATTCGCACACGACGCCCACGCCGTCTGGCGTCATGACTTCCTTGCCCTCTTTGGGCATGGACTTGCGGATTTCCTCATAAGTATCCTGCTCGTACTTCAGGCAGCACATGAGACGGCCGCAGACGCCGCTGATTTTGATGGGGTTGAGCGACAGATTCTGTTCCTTCGCCATTTTGATGGACACGGGCTGGAAGTCGCCAAGGAACGTGCCGCAGCAAATCGGGCGGCCGCAGGGGCCGAGTCCGCCGAGCATCTTCGCTTCGTCGCGGACGCCAATCTGCCGCAGCTCAATGCGCGTCTTGAACACACCCGCCAAGTCCTTGACCAGGCTGCGGAAGTCCACACGCCCGTTCGCCGTAAAGTAGAACAGAATCGTCTTGTTGTCAAACGTGTATTCAACGCTGACCAGCTTCATATCCAGCTTGTGGTCGGCAATCTTTTTCTGGCAGATGGTGAAGGCTTCCTTCTCCGCCGCCTTATTCTCCTTGTCGTGGAGGATGTCTTCTTCCGTCGCGATGCGGACAACCTGCTTGAGCGGCGAGGTCAGCTTCGTGTCGTCAATTTCGCGCACTTCTGTGACGACCTCACCGAACTCAATGCCTCGCGTCGTCTCAACAATCACAAAATCACCCGGCGTGGGCCAGAGCGCACCGGGCGTGAAAAAATACAGCTTCCCTGCGTTCTCGAATCGAACGCCAATTACGTTGACCATTTGCTTTTTTCCTCCATCAGGCTCAGCAGCAGCCGTTCGACCACTGCTTGCCATGTCACCTGATTCGCCCGCATCTGCCGTGCCTGTGCAACGGCATCCAGCAGACGCATCATGGCGGATAATTCTCCCTCGCGGCTGAACCGCTGCCACGCCGCCGGATAAGGCGTCACGGCGCTTTCGCTCCGCTGCCCCAAATGGCACAGCAGCAGCGTCCGCAGCATGTCCTCCACATCGTCGAGCAGCTCTTCCGCGTCGTCCTTGCGGTCTTTCCATGTGCTGGATATGCGCAGAATATCGCTCCGCCGCTCCAAGGCGAAGAAATCGCGCATAACCTCGCTCCGCCGCTGCCAATACTGCTCATCGCCCGCGACCGCCAGCGCTTTGCCGATTGATCCGCCGCTGACATGCAGTGCCTCCTGCGCGCGCTGACCCGTCACGCCGTGCTTTTCCAATACGGACAGCACCGTTCGGTCATCCCACGGATGCAGCTTCAGTTCGCGGCAGCGGCTGACAATCGTCGGCAGCAGCAGCGACGGCGATTCCGTCATCAGCAGAAAAATCGTGCCCGGCACAGGCTCTTCCAGCGTTTTGAGCAGGGCGTTCTGCGCGGGCGGATTCATCTTGTCTGCCTGTTCAATCAGCACAACACGCCGTCCGCCCTCGAATGTGTGGCGACCCGTAATCGCAATCAGCGCACGGATTTCATCCACCGGGATGGACTTCATGTCCGGGCGCACGTCCGGGTTAATCGGTTTGCCGGGCGCAATGATGACCAAGTCCGCGTGCGTCCCGTCCCGCACCTGCTGGCACGCCCGGCACACACCGCAGGGACGTTTCTCTCCCTCCGGCGCCTGACAGAGCCAATACTGCGCCAGCAGCCGCGCCAGCGTCCGCTTGCCCATGCCTTCCAGCCCGGTAATGAGGTACGCGTGAACGAACGTGCCGTCGCGCAATGTGCGCATCAAGCCATCATAAACAGCGCCCTGTCCCTCAAAATCGCTCAGAACGGGCGCTGTATTCCCTGTCTGTGCCGCCATTTGACGCTCCCTCAAAGTTTCATAAACTGATCGACTGTCAGGACGAACACTGTCGCACCGCCAACCGTCACTTCCATCGGGAAAGACGTGTAGACATTGCTCGCGCCGCCCATCGGCGTCGGGGATGCCGCCATCTGCTTCCGCGACTTGCAGACTTTCTCGATAATATCCAGCGTTCCCTGCAGTTTCGCATCATCCACGCCGATGAGCAGTGTCGTGTTTCCCGCACGCAGAAAGCCGCCGGTCGTCGCCAGCTTCGTCACGCCGATTCCGGCTTTCATCAGCTGATTCACCAGCCGGGAGGCATCTTCATCCTGCACGATTGCAATAATCAGTTTCATTTGCCGGTCTCCTTTCGGGCGCATAAGCCCCTTTGATAGTATACAGCATCCTCGCGCAAATTTCAAGGGTTCGCGGGGACAAATGCGCCATCATGCCGCAGAAAAAGGGGCGGCGCGTACCGTCCCTTCTTACAGCGCATGATTCATCAGCGCTTTCATGGCGTTGAGCGTATCCTGATTTTCCGGTTTATTCATCCCAAAACGCGTCACATACGGGTTTGCCGTACTGAAAGACATCAGATTGTTGACGTAGAGCAGCGCTACGCGGTCGTCGCCGAAATAATCCGAAATGCGGAACGGCTTGCCGAAGGTGAACGGCGATTCAATGCGCCGCGGTGTCAGGCGGTGCACCTCCTCCGTGCTGCGGAAGAAGGTGAAGAACTCGCGGTAGACATGCACCTGATCCCACTGGCTGTCCGGGTCAAGGTCTTCGGAGCAGAAATAATCCACCTGCGCCCAATCGCCGTCAACCGTCACGGTCACATAGCCAAGATGCCAAGTGTCGTTCGCAATCATGTCGAACACCTGCGTGCCCTGCTGGCTCAAATCAACGACAGAGAAGCGATACCATTCGTCCGTCAGCTCGTCGCAAGCCTCCTTGAACTGCGGGCCGAACGAGCAAACCTCCGCCTTGTTGTACCACGCGTACCGCGCTGCCTTCAATTCCTCTTCCGTCTTCCAGTCGCGCAGGGAAATGTAATCCAGCCCCAGCTCCGGCACATAGGTCACATCGAAATCCACCTGCGTGACCGTTTCGCCGTTGACCTTGACGTCCAGCCGATGCGTCACGCCGCCGTCATGTCCGGTGTTGTCGCCGTAATTCTTGAAATTCCACCAGATGCGCTGCTGACCGTCGTCCGCGCCGATTTCGCCCTGCAGCGGTGTGGACTGATCCCACGAAACGGTCGCGTCCTCCCATTCGTCGCCGTTCTTCCGGCTGATTGACCATGTTACGTCGTCGCCCTGCGGCGTGATGGTGAAAAGCGTGCGCGGCAGGAAGAACGGCACAAGCACATCGTGTTCCTGCAGGATGCTGTCCACCTTCGGGGATGCCGCAATCGCCACGGTGCAAAACGTCACCAGCAGCACCAATGCCAATACCAGTCGCTTACCTTTGCTCATGGGTGTCCCCTCCTATCTCTTCTCTTGCCACTTCCATTATACACCTATTTTTCTGATTTGTCGAGCGCAAAAAAGACGCCCGCTGCAAGCACGGTCAGGCGTCTTGATTGGTTTATTCTTCCTTCGCTGCGTCTTCCAGAATGGCCTGCGCTGCCTTTTTGCCAGCGCCCATTGCCAGAATAACCGTCGCAGCGCCCGTCACGGCGTCGCCGCCCGCATAGACATGCTTTTTGCCCGTGCGGCCATGTTCATCCGTCGTGATGCCGCCCCACGTTTCGGTCGGCAGGTCAGGCGTGGTTTTCTTAATCAGCGGATTCGGGCTGTTGCCGATAGCGACAACGACCGTCTCCACGGGCAGTTCGAACTCGCTGCCGGGCTTCGGCACGGGACGGCGGCGTCCGCGCTCGTCCGGCTCGCCCAGTTCCATTTCCACGCACGTCATGGCGCGGACAAAGCCGTTTTCATCGCCCAGTATCGCCTTGGGGTTCGTCAGCATCCGGAAGTGGATGCCTTCCTCCTTGGCGTGGTGGACTTCCTCTTTTCGAGCGGGCATTTCCGCCTCGCTGCGGCGGTAGACGATCGACACGTCTGCCCCCAGACGGCGCGCACAGCGGGCAGCGTCCATCGCGACGTTGCCGCCGCCAATGACTGCCACGCGCTGACCGACCTTCACGGGCGTATCATGCTCCGGGAAGGTGTAGGCGCGCATGAGGTTGATGCGGGTCAGGAACTCATTGGCGGAATAGACGCCGCAGAGGCTTTCGCCGGGAATCTTCTGGAAGTTCGGCAAACCCGCGCCCGATCCGACGAAGACCGCGTCATTGCCCTCTTCCAGCAGCTCTTCCACCGTCATGGCACGGCCGACAACCGCATTCGTGACAATTTTTACGCCCAGCTTGCGGATATTGTCAATTTCCTTCTGCACGAGCGTTTTCGGCAGACGGAACTCCGGGATGCCGTACACGAGCACGCCGCCTGCAAGGTGCAGCGCTTCGTAAATCGTCACGTCGTAGCCCAGCTTTGCGAGGTCGCCCGCGCAGGTAAGACCCGCAGGGCCGGAACCGATAACAGCAACCTTGTGGCCGTTCTTCGGTGCGGTGATGGTGGCAACGGTAGCGTGTGCGTTGTGCCAGTCGGCAACAAAACGCTCCAGACGGCCGATGCCGACCGGTTCGCCCTTAATGCCGCGCACGCACTTGCCTTCGCACTGCGTCTCCTGCGGACAGACACGGCCGCAGACAGCCGGCAGGGAAGAGGACTGCGCAATAACCTGATACGCGCCCTCAAAGTCGTGCTCGGCGACCTTTTTGATGAATTCCGGAATATGAATATTGACCGGGCAGCCGGAAACGCACGGCATGTTCTTACAATTCAGGCAGCGCTGTGCTTCGTCCAGCGCCATTTCTTCGGTATAGCCCAGTGTGACCTCTTTAAAGTTCTTGTTGCGAACGTTCGGGTCCTGCGAGGGCATGGGGTTCTTTGTCATTCTCATGTTAGGCATGATCACTCAACCTCCTTCTTGAACAGGTTGCAGGCTTCCTCATAAGCGTGGCGCTCGAAAGGAGTGTAGCTGCGGGAGCGGCTCATCGCCTCGTCAAAATCGACCTCATGGCCGTCAAAATCCGGGCCGTCTACGCAGGCAAACTTCGTTTTGCCGCCAACGGTCAGGCGGCAGCCGCCGCACATGCCCGTGCCGTCTACCATGATCGGATTCATGGAAACAACGGTCTTCTGGTCGTATTCCTTTGTGGTGAGGCAGACGAACTTCATCATGATCAGCGGGCCGATGGCGATGACCTCGTCAAAACGCTCGCCGTTTTCAAGCAGCGTCTTCAGCGGGGCGGTGACATTGCCCTTTTCGCCGTAGGAGCCGTCGTCCGTCATCAGCGTGAAGTGGTCGGAGCAAGCCTTGAATTCGTCTTCCAGAATCACGAGATCCTGATTGCGGAAGCCGATGATAGAGGTGACTTCCGCGCCCATGGCGTGCAGCTCTTCGGCAATGGGCAGTGCGATGGCGCAGCCTACGCCGCCGCCGATAACGCAGACCTTCTTAAGGCCGTCTACATGCGTGGGTACGCCGAGCGGGCCTACGAAGTCGTGCAGACATTCACCTTCGTTTAAGTGGTTGAGCTTTTCGGTCGTTGCGCCGACAATCTGAAAAATGATTGTAACGGTGCCCTTTTCGCGGTCATAGCCGGCGACGGTCAGCGGGATGCGCTCGCCGTTTTCGTCTACGCGCAGAATGATAAACTGGCCGGGCTTTGCTTTTTTCGCAATGAGCGGCGCCTCGATCTCCATCCGCGTCACCGTGGGGTTCAGCGGCTGTTTTTTAACGATCTTATACATACTTCAAAACCTTTCCCTTCAGGCATGTGCGCAGTTTGTGCGATTTTGCCTAAGTTTTGTCTGTGTCGGATGCCGGTTTTGCAATTTTTGCCTTTAAAACCTGCAAACGATACTATTATAACAGAGAAATATCAAAATTACAACGGGAAAAGACAGGAAATCCCTGCCGTGCGGCGATTTCCGAAGAAATACCGGGCGGCAGGGATAGAATGTCCTTTTACCGGACAGATGCCCGGGATGCGTTATAGATTGTCTTTATAGACTTAGAAGTCAACTTCCGTGTCGTAGTAGCAGCACTTAAGCAGCTTTTCCATCTCTTCCTGGCTGGGCTGACGCGGGTTGGAACCGGTGCAGGCATCGGCGATAGCGTTCTTTGCAATCTCCGGCAGTCTCTCAAGGAAGACGTTCTCCGGCACAAAGCCGTTCTCGGTCGGGAAGCTGTCCGGACCGTAGTGCTTGATGCAGTGCGGAATGTTCAGCTCGTCGTTCATGTTGCGCAGGTATTGGATGAGCAGCTGTACCTTCTCGTCGTCGTTGTTGCCACCGAGGTGCATGTAGTCGGCGATGACGCCGTAACGCTTCTTTGCGGTCTCGTCCTTTGCGTTGAACGCGATGACCTTCGGCAGGTACATAGCGTTTGCAGCGCCGTGGATGATGTGTGCGCCGTAATCGGCAAACGCAGCGCCGGTCTTGTGTGCCATGGAGTGTACGATACCGAGCAGAGCGTTGGAGAACGCCATACCGGCCAGACACTGTGCGTTGTGCATGTTGTCGCGGGCGGTCATATC
>OMEQ01001269.1_pt1 | contig 12374 bp, 10 predicted proteins | sample 1645451 | NCBI WGS metagenome assembly OMEQ01 (sample SAMEA103958142, study PRJEB25191) | human gut metagenome | biome: human-associated habitat [ENVO:00009003]; feature: intestine environment [ENVO:2100002]; material: feces | place: Germany | collected 2013/2015
TGACCCAGTAATCGCCGTACTGATTTTTCAGATAGGTGTCCGGATCATGGGGCAGGTTGATGGAAAAGTCCTCAAACGGCCCCTTGATGGGGGGATAATATACCTCTTCGGGCATAATATGTCCGAAATAGTGGCCGATATCCGTGGGGACGGCCCACAATCCCGTGTCCTTCTTGCACCGCACGAAGCGGTCAAACAGGTCGCCCCACTTCTTATAGGGGCGGAAGGAGAACAGGAAGCCCACTGTGCACCGCAAGCCATAGTTGAACTTTCCGGCGAAGGACTGGCTGAAGAACTTCTTCTTCTCCGGGCTGCGGTAGTGGTAGAACAGGGTGGATACCGCAATGTATTGCAGGCCCATGGCCGTTACGCCCTTGATGCCCCGGACAATGGGGTTTCTGGGGACGGACTCAATGGCGAAGATATCGATGTGAACGCCCTTGGGAAACGGCGTGTTATAGTCCAGAAACGCCGCTTTCAGGGTGTTTTTCTTATATACGGCGGAGATCATGCTCTCCAGCTGGTACTTATCGGAATTGGGGGTGGTGAGCTCGTACTTGTCCCCCATGCACTCCTCGAACAGCTCCACGAAGCGGTTCAGATCCTCACGGGGCATGAGGATATCCACATCGTCGTCCCAGGGGATGAAGCCCTTGTGGCGCACGGAACCCAAGGCAGTACCACCGGCGGCCATATAGCACAGGCCGTGCTCCTGACACACCCGATCGATGTCCTTGATGATCTCCAGAAAGCACGCCTGCAGCGCCTTCAGCTCCTCCGGCGTCAGCTCGTGCATCATCTCCGTCTCCGGTGCGATCTGCATACACTTCCGGGTGGAGAACATATTTCTCAGCTTCGACATGACTCTCACGCTTTCTTTTCATCCACACAGTAGTGGATGCCCTTATACTGCTTGTAGCTGTGCTCCAGATCGATGAATATCGCATCGTGGCGGTAGACCCGCTCCTCCGGGGGAGGCAGCTGCATATAGTCGCCGTAGGAGATGGTCAGCCACTTGTCATAGTCCTCCGGCACCGGCATCTGATGGCCCTCAAACTCCAGATACGCCGGGTGGCGGAACCACCGGATGGGGAACCTCTGGCGCATGATGGTAGCGCCCTCACCGAAGGAGGAGACGTACTCCGCATCCGCCAGCGAGTAGCGGCTCAGCCGCTTTTCGGCGCCCTTCCACAGCTTGTACCGGGCCTTGAAGGACGGCACCAGCGTCAGCGCCAGCTTCTCGGCGTAGTAGGTGACCTTGCCCTTGTGGGCGGGCAGACGCTGGAAATTGAAGCAGCAGTACATCATGGAGTCCACCATCTGCCACAGCTGCTTCCACCTGGACTTGGGTACGGCGTCCAGCGGGATCACGTCGATCATCAGCCCCTGATGGATGTCCAGATCTACGCTGTGGCGGTTGATGAAGGTGGTGTTGTTGTCCTTGATCTCCGTGGCGGAGTGACGGATGTTGAATCGATCGTTGGAGCGGACGCAGGAGTAGTGCTCTGTGTCCGCCTTTTCGTCCCAGATACGGCAGAGCTTTTCATAGTCATCCCGCAGCATGAACACGTCCACGTCGTCGTCCCAGGGGATGAAGCCCTTGTGGCGCACGGCACCCAGACAGGTGCCGCCGGCCAGCACGAAGCCCAGCCCGTTCTCCTGACAAAACTTCTGAAAATACAGCAGGATCTCCAGGAGCTTGCTCTGGATCTCCTGTATCGTGACCTCTTTCTTTTCTTCCATAGTTGACCTCTCACCGCCACCCGGCCCGCTGGGGGCAGGCGGCGTCCTCTTTGTTTTGTTCTCCGGCTATCGCCGCAACGGAGTATTATACTCCCTGCGGACCGGAATTGCAACCTTTGTGTTCTCCGGAGGGGTCACAGCACCGCTTTGACCGTCCGCAGCATGGTCAGCAGCTCCTGACCCAAGCCAAAGCGCCGGATGCTCGCCAGATTATATGCCATTTTCCCCGGCAGCACCTGCTGCACATACGTCTCGTCCACATCCTCCGCCTTGTCCAGCAACTCCGCCTCGTCCTTGTAGCGGATGCTGGCCTCGGAGGTCACTCCTGCCGGCAGCAGGAGGGTGGCCATCATCTCCGGGGTGTAGCGGGCCACGTACTTGGGCACCTCCGGCCGTGTCCCCACAAAGGACATGGAGCCACCCAGCACGTTCAGTAACTGGCCGACCTCGTCCAGACGGCAGCTGCGGATGACCTTGCCCACCCGTGTGATGCGGCTGTCGCCGCTGACCGTCACCTGACTGCCGATGCGGTCAGCGTTCTGCACCATGGTGCGGAACTTGAAAATGCGGAATTCACGCCCGTACTGGGTCACCCGCACCTGCCTGTAAAACACCGGGCCGCAGGAGTCCAGCTTGATGGCAATGGCCAGCACCAGAAACACCGGGCTCAGCAGCACCAGCAGCACCAGCGATGCCAAAATATCGAACAGCCGCTTGCAAAGCAGGCTCCCCTGCTTCTTTCGCAGCAGGTCATAGTACGGACGGACTTCCTCCGTCCGCATCTCCTGCGGCAGATCCTCCCACTTCCGCAGCATCACCGGAGGTACTCCTTCACGATGTCCGCAAACTGCTCCGTCACATAGGCCGCATCCTCATCGGAGAGGCGAGTGTGCAGAGGCAGGGTGATGAGGTTTTCATAGTGGTGGTAGGCATTGGGATAGTCAGCGATATCGAAGCCCATGGCCTTGTAGGCCGTCATCATGGGCAGGGGCTTATAGTGGACGTTGCAGGCCACGCCCCGCTCCGCCATCCGCAGGATGATCTCATTGCGCTCCTTTTCCCCGATGCCGGGGGTCCACGTCAGGTACAGGTGGCCGGAGCTGGTATAGTCCGGGGTAAAGTGGGGCAGGGTCCGGATGCCCAGCGGGTGCAGGGCTTCATCATAGCGCTGGATCAGCTGATGCCGCCGCTCCAGCAGGCCGGGATAGCGCTCCAGCTGCTTCAGACCTATGGCGGCCATGATATCCGTCATGTTGCACTTATACCACGGCCCCACGATATCGTACTCCCACGCCCCCAGCTTGGTCTTGGCCAGAGCGTCCTTGGACTGGCCGTGGAGGCTCAACAGCTGATAGTGGTGGTACAGATCCTCGTCGTCAAGACCCGGCAGCGTGCGCCACGCCGATGCACCGCCCTCGGCGGTGGTGAAGTTCTTCACGGCGTGGAAGGAGAAGGAGGTGAAGTCTGCCAGAGCGCCGGTAGGCACCCCGTGACGGGAGGCGCCCAGCCCATGGGCGCAGTCGGCCACCACGGCCACCCGGCCCAGTGCCTCCTGCACATTGCCCTTGGGGCAGAACAGTGCCTTTTTCCCCTCCACCGCCTGATAGATGCGGTCATAGTCGCAGGGGATGCCCCCCAGATCCACCGGGATCACCGCCTTGGTCCTTTCGGTGATGGCCCGTTCCATCTGATCATAGTCCATCTCCAGCGAGTCCTTCCGGCTGTCGATGAACTTCACCGTGGCCCCCACATGGATGGCCGCCGCCGCCGTGGCGGTATAGGTGTACGCCGGCACCAGCACCTCGTCGCCTTCACCGATGCCCAGCACCCGCAGGTTCATCTCCTCCGCCGCCGTAGCGGAGTTCAGGCACACCAGCTTCGCCACATGGCAGTACTCTGCCAGCTCCTTTTCCAGCTGCTTGGTGCGGGGACCGGTGGTGATCCAGCCGGACCGCAGGGCCTCGCACACCTCTTGGATCTCCAGCTCCGTGATATCCGGAGGGCTGAAGGGTATATTTCGCATATCGATACGCACTCCTTAGTCGGTTTGATCCGTTTCGTTGTTTTTCAGTCTGCGCCCGGTTGGGCGGACTTACATATTGTGAAATTATACTACAACCCTCGGCAAAATGCAACCGGCGGCGGCAGGTCATTTCACACTTCCCGGCGGTTTTTATGAATAGAAGGTAAATTTTCCTTTCATCCTGCACTTTTCCCACCGGCCTGGTGGGGCTTATGAGGGCATCTATATCGTGCCCTTATACCACCGCAGGATAAACCGTGCGCCGCCGGTGAGGACATTTTCCGCCTGCACCGTGCCGTTCTGCTGGGCCAGCACCTGACGAGAGAGGCTCAGGCCGATGCCGAAGTTGTTCTCCCCGGCGTTTTTGCCCCGGTAAAACCGCTGAAAAAGCCGGGGCAGCTCCTCCGGGTCGAAGCCCGGCCCGTCATCCTGCACCGTGATCTCTGTGAAAATGGCTGTCTCCCGTGCCGTTACCTGCACCCATGAGGCGGCGTGCTCCATGCAGTTTTTCAGAATATTTCCCAGTGCCTCCGTGCTCCACGGCACGTCGCAGGTAAGCCGCTCCTCCCCCGCCTGAGCGGTGAAGCGGATGCTCCGCACCTCCATGGGGACCTCCAGCGGCTCTGCCGCACGGCGCACCAGCTCCGCCGCCGTGGTGTCCTGCGGGTGGAACACCACCGTCCCGGCGTCCAGCTGGGCCATTTTCAGCAGGGCCTCCACCAGCCACTCCATACGGCCCGTCAGCTTCTTCAGCTCCCGCATCAGTGCCAGACGCCGCTGGGGCGTCAGCTCCTCCTGCTCCAGCAGGGACAGGGTCAGGCGCATGGCCGTCAGGGGCGTCCGCAGTTGGTGGGAGATATCCGCCATGGCATCCGCCAGTCGGACACGCTCCTCCTGCTGTCGCTGGGCGTTCTCCCGCAGCCGCACCGTCATCTTCCCGATCTCGCTGCGGAGGATGGCCAGTTCTCCCTCCTCCTGCTGGGGCAGCACCTGCTGCTCCTGCCCGTGGAGAATGCGGTCAATGTCCCGGCTCATGCGCTCCAGTTCCCGGTAGCGCTGCCGGGTGGAGCCGTACCAGATGGCCCCGCAGACCGCCCCCAGCCCCAGCGTCAGCAGGCCGCAGATGGGATACAGCAGGGCCGCCGCCACGGAGCACACCGCCGTGGCCAGCAGCAGCCACAGGGCCGTCCGCCGCACCTCCGTGTTCTTCCAGATGCTCATGCGTCCACCATGTAGCCGATGCCACGCACCGTCCGGATGATCTGTGGGTCTGCGGGGTCGGTCTCGATCTTCTCCCGCAGGCGCTTGATATACACCGTCAGGGTGTTGTCATTGACGAAATCCCCGGCGGCGTCCCAGATCTCCTCCAGCAGCTGCGACCGGGAGAGGACCTTTCCCCGGTGGCTCAGAAACACCAGCAGCAGCCGGTATTCCAGCGCCGAGAGATACACATCCCGGCCGTCCCGTGTGACCCGCCCCTTCTCCGTATCCACCATCACACCGCCCAGCGGCACCAGCGTCTTCTCCTTGCCGTACCGCCGCAGCACGCTGCGGATACGGGAGACCAGCTCTCCCCCATATCCAGCCCCAGCACCACGCTGCTCTCGTCGCCGGAGGCGGTGAGGAAGATCACCGGCAGGCCCCGGCTCCGGGCATAGGCGCACACGCCGAAGCCGCTGCCCTCCGCCAACTGCACATCCACCAGCAGCAGCCCCGGAGCCGTCTGCTCCACCAGCTGCCTGGCCTGGGTCTCCCCGGTGGCCGTCTCCACGGAAAAGCCCTCACTCTGCAAAAATGCCGACAGTGACGCCGTGATCTGTGCATCGTCCTCCACCACCAGGATCCGCTCCATACGTCCCTCCTTCCCCGGCGTTATCCCACGGGATAGCGCCAGCCGTCCTCGATCTCGCCCTTTCTGGCCCGGCCCATGAGCTCACGGGCCACCTCCTGCACCGGCCGCTGCCGGTACAATATCTCATAGACGCACCGGCAGATGGGCATCTCCACGCCGGTCTTTTCCGCCAGCTGGTGCATACTGGCGGCGGCATAGTAGCCCTCCACCACGCCGCCGGTCTCCGCCAGCGCCTGCCCCACGGACTTGCCCTGTCCCAGCAGGATGCCCGCCCGGCGGTTCCGGGAGTGCATGGAGGTGCAGGTGACGATCAGATCCCCCATACCCGCAAGGCCGCCGAAGGTCTGGCGGTCGCCCCCCAGCCGCTCCCCCAGATGGCACAGCTCCACCATGGCCCGTGTCATCAGCAGGGCTTTGGTGTTGTCCTGATACCCCATACCGTCGCAGATGCCGCAGGCCAGCGCCACCACGTTCTTCAGGGCGCCGGACAGCTCCACTCCCACGATATCGGGGCTGGTATACACCCGGAAGCGGTCGTTCATAAAGGCGTCCTGCACCGTGAGGGCAGCCGCCTGAGACACGCTGGCCGCCACGCAGCCGGTGGGAAGCCCACGGCCCACCTCCTCGGCGTGGGAGGGGCCGGACAGGGCGGCGATGGGAAAGGCTCCCCCCGTCTCCTGCTCCAATATCTGGCTCATCCGCAGGTGGGTATCCCGCTCGATGCCCTTGGCCGCCGTCACCAGCAGCGTATCGGGGCGCAGCAGCGGGGCGGCGGCATGGGCCGTCTCCCGCACGGCGTAGGACGGTACCGCCACCACCACCAGCTCCGCTTCCGTCAGGCAGCCCATATCCGCCGTCAGGCGCAGCTCCGGCGGCAGAGGGACTCCCTCCAGCCGGGGGTTCTCTCTGGCCCGCTCCATATACGCCGCCTTCTCCGGCACGTGGGACCACAGGGTCACCGGATGTCCGTTCCGGTGCAGCACCAACGACAGCGCCGTTCCCCAGCCGCCGCTGCCCAATACCACCGTTTTCATGTCACGCCTCCCGCTCTCCTCTCCGCCGGGGATGTCCTTCCCGGCGGCAGGAATCTATATTCCGTGATATTTTACCACAAACGGCGGACAGTGCCAAGTGGTTTCCTTCGCTTTTCCCGGTGACAATGCCGTCACCTTGACGGCGGCTGAACGCAAAAAAGCGCCGCACACCTTCGTGTGCGGCGCTTGACTATGTGATTTGGGGCATTTTACCCCTTGATGCCGAACATCCGGCGGCGGCAGAAGGGGATGCCGGAGAACAGAGCGATCAGCAGGATGCTGCCGCCCACGGACACGCCCTCCAGAAACAGCAGCTTCAGGGAGCGGGCCCATCCGTCAAAGTTCATGTTCCACTCCAACAGCGACATGATCAGGATGTGGATAAAGTAGACGCCATTAGCATTACATAGGACACGCTGTCGGATTGCAAGAAAAAATATGTCCAATTTTGTATTTTACATGGGCCTTGCTTGGATTTTACTCAAAAGCCAAAGGGGACCGCTTCTCTAACGAGAAACGGTCCTCTTTGGGAAAATCACGCAGCGGCGCTCACTGGCCGTCGCTTGTAAGCTCAATGTCCTCCCAGTGGGTAACGGTAAGGGGGATGCGGTACCGGCTACCGTCCATTTCCTCTACCACCAGCGTCACATCGCCGTCCAGTGCGCCCCGGCTGACGCAGGCCTCATAGTACCCATCCTCATTCCGGCGCAGATCATAGATGCCGGTATCGGACACCAGCCAGCCATAGCGACTCTCCGGAAAAAGGCGGTCCAACACAGCCCGGTCGATGGCGCTGCCATCCTCCACAGACAGCTCCGTGGTCTCCGGCAACTGCACCGTATCCGCCAGAGCGGCAGTGACCTGCTCCTCCAGCGGCAGAGCCGTATCTGCCAGCGCCGGATTCAGGTCCATGGCTGCCATAACGGCGGAATCGAAGTACCGATCCATCAGTGTATACTCCGCCACCTCCAGGATCACCACATCCGGCTGGAAGATGTTGCAGTACTCGTCGATGTTCAGCACATTCTGATAGTTGTGAATGGCGATATACTCGCTGGCGGCATTGATGAGATACTGGGGGCGGCTGTTGTAATAGCTTCCCTGAAACACCAGCATCCGAGGCAGCTCCTCCGCCCCCTCGCTCTGGTTGACCAGATAGTGGAAATAGGGGTAGCTGGGATTCTGATCCAGCTCGGAGCGATAGGCGTCGGCAATGTTTTCATAGGGTGTCTTGGTGTGGAAGCGAGGGATCTCCTCGTTGACCACGAACTCCGAATTGGGCAGCGTGGCAGCCACATCCGTAGTGATGTCAAACAGATCCATGGTCAGCTCCGTGACCTCCGGGATATCCTCATGGATACGGGCCAGCAGCGTATTGGTGCCGTAGAAGCAGCCCAGCTCATTCCAGTGTCCGGCGTCATACTGGCGGTTGAACACCTGCTCCGTCTGGCTGCGCTGGATAAGCACCTCCGTGTTGTCCATGCAGTTAACCCCCAACTGGTCCATGTAGTCCAGCATGGTATCCACCCACTCGTCCTCATAATTTACCCCCTCCGGCAGATACCGGCGGTAAACGGAGATCTTCTCCGGCTCGAAGAGGAAGTAGAACCGGATGCCCCGCTCCTGACAATATTCCTGAAGCTTGGCCACCATCTCGGCATAGGTCCGGTGGTAATCGCCATAGGGGATATTGTCGTGCATATTGAAGAAGATATACCCGTCCTGCCCATAAGTGTAGGTGGGATGGGTCAGCTCATGAAACAGCTTATCGTTCAGCTGGGCATAGGCCCGGATCATCAGATTCCGTCCGCCGATGCGGTCGCTGACATAGTCCTCCACTCCCTCACTGAAGTCCCCTTCTCCCAGCACCGGGAACTCCGTCAGGCGGCGGTTGTCGATTTCCGACACCACGTCGGTGCGGAAGTCCGTCAGGCACAGGGGGATCAGCAGCATCAGCAGAAAGGCGGCGCAAAACAGGATATTCCAGATTTTTTTCATATGCTTCTCCTTTCACACCGTCAGAATTGGAAGTACAGGAAGGGGCTGTAAGAGGAGTTCACCACGAACAGAACGGACACGGCAAACAGCACCAGATACACCGCCAGCTTCCATGGAGCCGGAGCCAACAGGCGCTTCCGGCGTTCCTCGCTCATAGGCAGCGCCCCCGCCACAGAGCCCAAGGCGGCGATGACCAGCAGCACCGCCAGCTTCCGGGTGAGGAAGTAGCGCCATGTGAAGTTCACCGCCGGTGAGGCCGCAAAGAGAGCCGCATAGGTGGAGAAAGCGTCGGAAACGTCGGAGGCCATGAACATGATCCACACAAAATAAACCACCGCCATGGTAAAGGCCCACTTCACCACGGAGGGGATGCGCTGATACCACTTCTTATTGCGGACATAGCGCTCCGCCACTACGAACACCCCGTTGATAACGCCCCACAGCAGGAAGGTCCAGTTGGCCCCGTGCCAGATGCCCGTCAGCAGAAAGACCACGAAAAGGTTCAGATAGACATTCCCCCGGCGGTTGCCGCCCAGCGGGAAATAAACATATTCCCGGAACCAGCTGCCCAGCGAGATATGCCAGCGCCGCCAGAACTCCGTGATGGAGGTGGAGATATAGGGGAAGTTGAAATTCTCCTTGATAGAGAAGCCGAACACCCGGCACAGGCCGATGGCAATGTCCGAATAACCGGAGAAGTCGTAGTACAGCTGGAAGAAGTACAGCAGCGCCCGCAGCCACATGGTGGGCGTATCTACGCCGCCGGCCAGCAGCACTCCGTCGATGCGGGCGATCTGAGCGCCGAAGGTATCCGCAAGAATGGCCTTCTTGGAATAGCCAATGATGATGCGGCGGAGGGACTCCGCCGCATCATCAGCGTCCGGTTCCGGGCGCTGGGCCAGCTGGGGCTGGAAATCCCGCCACAGGACGATCGGGCCGGAGATGACCTTCGGGAACAGAGACAGAAACACAAAGGCATCTAACGGACTACCGGGCGTGGCCAAGCCCCGGCTGATATCCACCAGATAGGAGATGGATTCAAAGACGATGAAGGACAGACCTGCCGGGACGATAAGACCGTCAAAGCTCAGCTCCAGCGGCAGCAGGGCGCTGAGGGTATCCAGCAGGAAGGTCAGATACTTACACAGAAACAGCAGCGTCACCAAAGCGGCTGCGCCCAGCGCCATCCATCGACGGCTGGCCTTCTCCCCCGCCGCCTGCCGGGCATAGCCGATGAGCACGCCCATCAGGTAAACAAATACGATCAGCCCCAAAAACACCACCAGCGCATGAAGGCCGCAGAACACATAGAAGGCCAGGCTCATCAGCGCCAGAAGAATGTTGTTCAGCAGCGGCCGGTGCAGCCGAGTGCAGAGCAGGTACGCCACGATAGACAATGGCAAAAAGATAAATAGAAAGGTTTGTGCGGTAAAGCCCATGGTATCTCCCCTGTCTCATACGGCCGCCGGAGCGGCCGTATGTATTAATATTCTATGAACGGTTTCTTAAGACCCCTGTTATTATATACACAACTGTGTTTGTTTGCAAGAAAAAACGAAAAATGGAGAAAATGTTGGAGCAGGACAAATATGCAAAACTCCCGCACCGGTTTTCCGGTGCGGGAGTCGGGCCGCAGGATCACTCCACCAGCCCGTATTTGACCTTGATGCGGTCCAGCTTTTCCAGCATAGGCTCCGCCAGCAGCAGCAGGAAGATCACCGTGGCGCAGGCGTGAACGCAGTCCATGGGGAAGCCGGTGATATAGTACGTCAGCAGCGTCTGCCAGTTCATCTCCGCCCCGTAGATCAGCGCCGACACGGGGTTCATAATAGCCCCGTAGATGACGAAGGTGACGATGCCGCCGAACACCGCCAGAGCGCCCCGGCTGCGGCCAAAAAGCCGATGATGCCCATGCTGAACATCTGGAAGGGCGTCCACGGCCCCTGCGAAAAGAGGACATTGCTGGCCAGCATGGTCATGGCCCCCACCAGAAAGCCCGTCTCGCCGCCGAAGGCCACTCCGGCGATGATGGTCAGGGCCATGACGGGCTTGAACTGGGGCAGCATGAAGAAGGCCGCCCGGCCCGCCACGCCCAAGGCGCACAGCACGGCGATGATGGTCAGCTCCCGGGCCTGTGGGCGTCGGCCCTCAAAGACCATGAAAAACGGCAGCATACACTCCAGCATCACCAGCAGGGCGGTGATATAGTAGTGGGTACGGCCAAAGAGGCCCACGCACACCACCAGCGTCACGGGGATCATCAGCAAAATCAGCACGGAGGCCACCACCGTTCGGCGGGAGAGCTTCCGCTTTTCCACCGGAGTCTGTACCTGCACCGGCGGCGGCGCCCGACGGCCGATAGAGGCCACCAGCACGAACATGGCCACCAGAAATATCCCATAGGTGGCCAGCGTCTGCCACCCGGCAGCAGAGACCTTGCCGCCGCCCACCAGCGCCGTCAGATCCGTCTTGCGGGTAGCCATCCACAGGATCACCAGCGCCACGGCGCCGGACACGGCGGCCAGCGCCCTGCGCCACCACGGAAGCTTCGGGGGCTTCCAGTCGGCGGATTCCTCCGCTGCCGGCGGCAGCGGCGCATAGGTGTGCTGCACCTCCGGCTCCGGCGGGACGGTGCCGCCAATACCGGCCATGACGTCCTCCGCCGTGACGGCGTGGGGCAGCAGCCCACGGGCCATGCGGTCGGCGGAGGTGGTGTAGAAGCTGTTGCCGCCGAAGAAGGCACGGGGCGTCCCCTCGGCGGAGATACTGCCGTCGAAAAATAGGGCGCAGCGGTGGGCATAGCGGGCGCAGAACTCCACGTCATGGCTCACCATCAGCACCGTCACGCCGCCGGAGAGCAGAGAGCGCACCATGGCGGCGAAGGACTGCTTGAACTCGGCGTCCAGCCCCTTGGTTGGCTCGTCCATCAGCAGGATATCCGGCTCCAGCAGCATGACCTTGGCCAGCGCCGCACGCTGCTGTTCACCGCCGGAGAGGTCGTAGGGATGGTGGTCCAGCAGTTCCGTCAGACGGCAGAGGGTCACCATTTGCTCCACCCGCCGCTGCTGCTCCGCCAGGGGCAAATGCAGTCCGTCGAAGGTCTCGAACAGATCCTCCCGGACGGTCTTTTTCACGAACAGCGCCTGGGGGTTCTGGGGCAGGACCCCCAGCCGGCCCGTATGGCGCACCGTGCCACGGTAGGGGCGCAGTCCCTCGCTGAGGAGCCGCAGGGTGGTGGATTTGCCGGTACCGTTGCCGCCCAGCAGGGCCACAAATTCCCCCTGTCGGACGGTCATATGGAGGCCCCGGACGATATCCGGGCCATTTTCCTCGTATTTGAACCACACGTCCTCCGCCGCCAGCACCACCTCGCCGCAGGGAGGGATCTCCTCCGGCGGCAGGGGCCGGGCGGGGTGCTCCGTCAGGAAGGCTCTGCCCTCCCGCACCGTCACCGGACAGGGGGCATCGCTCTGCACCGAGGCCCAGATCCGCATGGCGGAGGGCATGGCCAGAAACATCCGGTGCCCCTCCTGCCGCAGCAAGCCGCCCACCTCCGCCGGTGTGCCGGTACACAGCAGCCGTCCGCCGTCCATCACCGCCGCATGGGTTGCCAATGGCAGAGCCTCTTCCAGCCGATGCTCCGTCAGAAGGACGGTGGTCCCCAGCTCCCGGTTGATGCGGCCCAGCGTCTGGAGGAAGTCCGAGGCGGCAATGGGGTCTAACT
>OMEQ01001284.1_pt1 | contig 12210 bp, 7 predicted proteins | sample 1645451 | NCBI WGS metagenome assembly OMEQ01 (sample SAMEA103958142, study PRJEB25191) | human gut metagenome | biome: human-associated habitat [ENVO:00009003]; feature: intestine environment [ENVO:2100002]; material: feces | place: Germany | collected 2013/2015
AGCTTGCCAAGGCTGCCATGGCCTGAGTGGGTATCGCTCTGCACCTTACTTGGCCGTCCTTTGATGCGGAGTTTCTCCGCACAGGTGGTCTTCGCGCACTCGGCCTGACGCTGGCTCCGTCGGCTAATGTATTCAAGTTGCCGGATATGACCGCCTGGGCGGTATTTTTCAAGGAACAAAGCCGCTGATTTATCAGCAGCGGAGTGAGGTTCAAAGTTCTCTCACTCTATTAGCCGTTGAAAACACCGTTTGCACCAAACTTTTTTGTCATCTCAGCATCTCTCGTAGGCAGAAGACCCGCAAAACAAAATGCTCATTCAGTTCCTTTCTGGAACCAAATGAGCAAAAAACGCTTAATCTACCTTCACCACCATGGCCGCTTTGATTTGTCTTGCTCTCAAAGAGAGCAAGACAAATCAAAGCGGCTCCGCGGTACAAACTTGGATATTCAATTTTTATGAGCGTGTTTTGATTGAATTTTTTAATTGCGAGGGGCCCCTTTTGGGGCCCCTCATTGTCACTTTTAAAAGGACAGACCTACCGAAAATGCATTCACTTCATCTTGGTCTCTGCTTGCTTAAGGCTGATAGCCTGAATCAGTTCCGCTCTGCCTTTTTCTTGTTCAGCACCAGCACGCCGCCGACAGACAGGACGGCCAGCAGAGCGAACACGGCAACAGTAGAATTATCTCCGGTTTCAACGCCCACATCTTTACTGCCCAAAGCTGCGATTTCTTCCACTCTGGTTGCATGGCAATTGGTGCAGGTAAAGGTCTTCTCACCCTTTTCAGTGGCAGTGGCTGCCTTCGTTACGACACCATTATCCCAGTTATGCTCCAGCATCGGGATCTCCTCTTTTACTTCCGTCTGGCAGACACTGCAAACCGCAATCTTTTCACCCTTCTCGGTGCAGGTAGCAGGCTTAGTCTCGACATACTCCCCGTACTGATGACCCATGGCCTTGATCTCACGAGTCACCTTGTCCTGGCAGACAGAGCAGGTGGCAGTCTCCTCACCAGCCTCCGTGCAGGTGGCAGGCTTGGTCACAACATACTCACCATACTGATGACCGGCAGCCTTGATCACGATATTCTCGATTTCATTTTTACCGTTCTCGTCTGCAAAATTCTTATTGCAGCGCTCGCAGGTCCAATACTCCTTCGTACCATCCTCGGTGCAAGTGGCAGGCTTAGCCTCGTTGTGAGTCATCTTGTGGCCAAGCGCATCGACCTTCACCGTATCCAGCTCCAGATTGCCGCTTTCATCGGCATAATTCTTGTTGCACTTGGTGCAATGCCAATATTCCACAGAACCGTCAGTCGTGCAGGTAGCCGCAACTGCATCATTATGAACCATCGCATGCGTATGGTCCAACTTGGGGATCTCAACACCCGCCTTAGCATAGTGGCAAACGGTGCACTCTTCGTGCTTCATACCGGTGGTTTCCTCGGTAGCCGCTTCATCAACGACCCACTCAAAGCTATGTGCGCCTTCATCTGCTACCGCACCGCATTCACAGACACGCTTATGTCCATCCTCTGTCTTGATCCAATCACCAAAGCTGTGAGGGATCTGGTCAATAATCAGCGCAGCCTCCGTAGTCACATTTTTCTGCGCATCAAAATAAGCATCGCAGCGGGTGCAGGTATAGTGCTCTTCCATACCGGCAGCAGCATGGCTAGCCTCTACCTTGTCATGATGCACATAATCATGGCCCTGGGCATCAACGGTAGTCTTACTCAGCTCCTGCGCACCATTTTCGTCGGCAAAGGCCCTATTGCACCGGCTGCAGAGCCAGTATTCCACATTACCAGCAGCCGTACAGGTGGGGGCGTTGGCTTCGTAGTGGGTCATGCTATGGCCCAAGGCATCCAGCACAGGTACGGACTCGATCACTGCGCCATCCTTATTCAGCAGCTTACCGCAGGTGTTGCAGGTGTAGTACAGTTCATTGCCAGCGTTGGTGCAGTCAGCGGCCACGGCAGGGTGCTCGGTCTTGTCTGCATGGGCACACTGGAGTTCCACACCGCCCTGAATGAGTTTCAGGTCAATATCTTCCAGATTGCCATCAATAAGGTCACCCTCTTTATAACCCACGGTCACAGCGTATTCGCCCGGAGTCACTTGGTCAGAGATCTCAAAGGTCAGAGTCACCACTACACCGTTGCTGGTATCTGCATCCAGGCCATCCCAAATAGGAGTCACAGGATTGGCCGCCAAGTTACCGGGAGGCGTAAAGGTCAGGCTGGACAATGCATCGCCCTTCTTAATGCTCTTCAGCGTAAATCCTTCGGGGTATGTAAATGCCAAGCGCATATTAGAGATACCCGGATTTTCCGCCAAAGTCACATGCAAGGAAACTTCCTTTGTCCCCAGGGGCACTGTTTTCGTCTCCACTGTCAGACTGCCGTTGTTCGCATCCTGCGCCATGACAGTTCCCACGATCATCTGCAGCAAAAGTGCTGCCAAGACGATGATGGATAGCAATTTTTTCTTCATCTTCTGCGTCCTTTCTGTTATTTACCAAGATTTATATCATACCCGCCGGCAAGATACCGACGCAATATGCCAAGGTCCTTCATGTTGACCACACCGTCTCCGTTGACATCTGCAGCCTCCATTACGAATTTGTCTGCATCATAGCCACCAGCGAAATATTTCCGCAGTGCGCCCAGATCCTTCATGTTAATCACACCGTCATCATTGACATCTCCGTATGTAAACTGCGCCACCGTCACAGCTCCATCTTGCAGCGTCAAATCGATATCCTCCAAGTCATTATCCAGAACATCGCCCTTTTGGTAGCTCATATGGATCTTATAGTCTCCAGGCGATACCGTATCCGCCACACGGAAGGTCAGTTCCAGAATACAGCCTTCTGAGGTATCCGCATCTGTTCCGTCCCAAACGAAGTTCACCGGATTGGCTGTGAGTTTTCCGGGAGGGGTGAAGAACAACGTAGAGAGCGCATCTCCCTTCTGGATATTCTCCAGCGTAAAGCCATCAGGGTAGGATAGTTGTAGGCGCATATTGGAGATACCCTTGTTGGCACTGAGGTCCAGCCTCACCGTAACAGCTTTACCTGGTTGAACCCGAACGGACTGGATAGCAATCGTTCCGCTGCTTTCTACCGGCGGCTGGGGCTGAGGCTCCGGTTGCACAAAGTGGATGGTTGCGTTATTCAGACACTTGTTTTCGTCATTGCTATTATCAATTTTGACCTGTTTCCACTGCTCTTCCGTGCCGTCATAATAGACATCCGTCAGCGCGCTACAATTCGAAAATGCCGCCCATCCAATGGCAGCCACGCTATCCGGAATTGTCACGCTGGAAAGAGCCGCACAATAATTAAATGCAGAGGCGCTAATGCTTGTCACACCATCAGGAATAGTCACAGAGGTCAGGCTTTTACAAGACAAGAATGTATTGAATGGAATTGCCGTCATGTTTTTGGACAGTGTAACGGATTTCAATTCGGTGCATTCTGAGAACACTTGGGTACCCATGCTAACCACACTGTCAGGAATTATCATCTGTGTCAGATTACAGCACCTGCTAAATGCAGCTTCTCCAATACTGGTCACACTGTTTGGAATCACTATAGATGTCAGATTACTGCATCCAAAAAATGTCCCCTCTTGTAAATTGGTTACACTGTTAGGAACCGTGATACCTGTCAGCTTGTCACAGTTGAAAAATGCCCCGCTATTGATGCTTTTTACACTGTCTGGAATCTGATAGTTCCCTTCTTTTCCTTGTAGACAAAAGAGAAGTGTTTCTCCATTTTTGTCAAACAAAACACCGTCTTTGCTCATGTAACTTGGGTTATCGTCGGCAACGGTTATGGAGGTTAGTTTTTTACATTCAGAAAATGGTCTACCTGTAATACTACTTACACTGCTGGGTATTATCACGGATGTAAGTCCCTTGCAGTATTCAAATGCACCACTTTCAATGTTTTCTACATTCTTACCGATTGTCACATCGGTCAATCCAGTGCAATTGTAAAATGTTCCTTTTTTTATGCTCGTTATCCCATCGGGAATTGTTACCGTTTTTAGGCTACTGCAATATTGAAATGCATATTCTCCGATGCTCGTCACACTGCTGGGAATCGTCACCGAAGTCAGCCCACTGCAGCAGGCAAATGCATTTTTTCCGATACTCGTCACACTGTCGGCGATTGTCACATCGGTCAACGCTTCGCAACTTTCAAATGCGCTATCTCCGATGCTGCTCACTCCATTTTCTATGTAGACAGTCGTTATACTGCTTTGGTAGTCTTTCCACGGCTCACTGTCTCTTGCATAGTTATACATCTCTCCAGCGCCGCTGACAGTTAAGGTTCCATTCTCCTCCAATACCCATGTCAAATTCTCACCACAGGTGCCAGATGCAATTTCTGACTTGATCACAGTAAAGAAGCAATCATCCCCGTAAGTATGAACCCAATCACTGTTATCACTCTCCCATAGAGCAGAATTATACGACAGCAACTGCGCCTTGTAATTCCCTTCCTCCAGCGTCTTACTTAATCCACTTTGTGCCCTGTCTATTCGGTCAACCAATGACCATTCGCTGTCGCTATTTAGACGATAAAGCCAAAAATTATAGTGAGTTGTATTAGCGGTACTATTCCACGCAAAAGTAACCGGTGTTCCTGCTTCATATGTACTCTGCATATTCAACAGTGCAGGCTTTCCGGGACGACATTCGTCACAACTGCTCAGCAGAGTTGTTTCCGTCTTATCAGCCCAAATCTTCCCGCAAATCGAACATTGGTAGCACTTATAATGGGGATGTGCATCCCAGTAGTACACATAGCTACCCTTGTCGCAGGTGTGGGAATCCACATATGCCGATGCCCCTGGCCACTTAATATACTTTATGTAAGCATAGGAATACGAATTAAGGTATCCCCCCCATGTGTAGTATTTTTCTCGACAGTATGGTGATGCCGAAAGCCCACCTTCAAACACAGTGAAACCGTTACTATCCTTTTGCACAATTATTTGACTATGTCCCCATCCATCGGAACCATGTAGATATTCACTGTTGCAAATACGCAATACCGCACCGAGTTTTGCATTGGAAACATATGCCTTTAGATGCGCCGATGTGAGAGTAAGTTCACTGTCAGAAAGATTTCTCAACGAATTATTCGCATCTCCAAAGTCATTAGAAAATCTTTGTCCCCAAATCTTGTTATAGATATTATTAGCATACACCCAGCATTCATTGGGTGAAGACGTAAAATCATCGTAGTGAACAGTTTTTCCATTAATGTAATATGAATTGCTCGCCATCGCCGTCACCGGCAACATAGTCACCATCATAAGCAACGCCAGTAGCAAACTGCAAATTTTCTTTTTCATGCTGCACTCCTTTTATAATCTCATTTTTAGTTTCTCTTGTATTCTGCTTTTTCACCACCCCAATTCAACGCCATATCCGCCGGCCAGGTACCGACGCAGTAGGCCCATATCCTTCATATTGACCACGCCGTCACCATTGAAGTCAATAAGGAGTTGCTCGAGGCCACCTTCCACGGTCCCCTCCGCCATATTACGTCTCAGTTGTGCGAGATCCTTCATGTTGATTCGGCCATCTCCGTCCAAATCACCCTTCACGGCCACCGTTACCTCAGTGACTTCCTCGGGCACGACATAGGAGTAGCTGCCGTCCTCATTGGCGACCGCTTTCAGCGCCACATAGTTTCCATCAGCGTCCTTATAGGCAGCCACACAGGCATTCTCACTGGTAAGGGTCAAAGTCTTTTCACCGGTTTCGGAAATCGCAAAGTCGGAAATCGCGCCATCCTTCAGCGGCGTCTCCTCGGTGGTGCCGTCGGTGTAATGCTTCACCAGCTTGCCGTTCTCCACCGCCACGAAGGTAACAGCTCTTTCAACAACCTCCACCTCGAAGGTAGTCGTCAGTCCACCAATCGTCACGGTCAGCGTCTGCTTGCCCAGAATGGTATTGTCAAAGCCGGAAACCATGGCAGCCGTCAGCTCGAGCTCCTCGGTTTCTCCGCTTTCATAGTGGGCCAAAACCACACCGCCGGCCACATCCAGCGCCTCTTTATTCACTACATAGGAAGCTTTAGTGGGCAGCTTCTTCAGCGTGATTTCCACAACCGGGTCCTCAACACCGCAAACCATGCAGATATGTCTTGCGTTAAAGCGATGGCCCCGCGCAGGAATGACCTCCTGCGCCGTAGTTTGATCGTCACAGCGGCTGCAGTGGCTGCCCTCAGTCAGGCCAGTTTTCGTGCAGGTCGGTGCAACGGCGGCATCTGTCACCATGTCATGTCCTAAGGCGGGGACATAGTTCTGCTTGACCACGCTCCCGCAGGGGCAACTCCGCAATGTGTAGCCCTGCTCGGTACAAGTCGGCGGCACAACTGTGTCCTTATACTCGTGGACTGGGTAAGTCTTCACGATGCTATCGATGGAGAAGCCGTAAGCGCTGTCGCTCTTGTCCGACACCAGCCGGATCGTCAGAGTATCTCCGCTGATAGTAATCGTCTTGCCTGCCAGCTCCGTCCCGGTGTACTTCGTCCCGTTCACATAGAGGTAGTCGATATTTGTCTCCACTTCTGTCTGCGCCGAGAAAGTCACATCCAGAGAAAAAGCACCCTCCGCCTTATAAGTATAGGTCTTATTCAGATTATTTTCATAATCATGGCTGGACTCCGGGTAGCCCGTCTTGTCCAAGGTCTCGGTCTTTTTCTCGTGTACATATACATAAATCTTCATCTGCGCCGTATATCCCTTATAGGTGACATCGATCACCTTTTCTCCTGGCGTGGACATGTCGTAGCTGCCCAACTCCAGCAGGCGGGAATTATACGGGATCGTCTCCACGCAGCCGTCTTCATGGGTCAGTGTCATGCTGATGCTGCCTGTGTCCAAAGGACTATCCTGCAGATATACCGTTGTGCCGATTTTGCAGCTAATATCTGTAACTGGCGCATCAGTATAAGCCGTCCAGTTAAGATACTCGCTGCAGTGCTCTCTTGCCGCGGCAGTCCATGTTTCATTCTGATATGGATAAAATGCACATACATTGAGGTATCCAAAAGTAGCCACACTTGAATCAGAACTATCTATAATAGGAGCATCCCCGGTAAAAGTAATACTCCGAATATTGATGTTCAGTGTACCAGTTCCTGAAATATACTTCCCTTCTGGGAATAGATAACTCGGCAATTTTTTTACACTCTTACCAAATGTAACATCAATGCCGTCAGAGTCCACTCCCGTAGATGCAAAAGCATTAGCACTTACATCCACTGCTGCCTTGGCGTTATACTTCAGTTCCGTCATGGCCTCACAATTGCCAAAGGCCTCCTCACCGATGCTCACAACCCCGGTACCAATCGTCACACTGGTCAGATCCGTGCAGCCAGAGAATGCGCGACCCACAATGCTGGTCACGCTATTCGGGATGGCCACGCTGGTCAGGCCCGTGCAGTCCTTGAACGCGCATTCTCCGATGCTGGTCACGCTGTTGCCAATGGTCACGCTTTTTAGGCCCGTGCAGTCAGAGAATGCGCTACTTCCGATGCTGGTCACGCTATCCGGGATCGTCACGCTGGTCAAACCCGTGCAGTAAAAGAATGCACAGCCACCAATGCTGGTCACACCTTCTTGTATGATTAGTGTGCTTGCCCGATTTTGCCATGGCGCAGTAGTAATCCAACCGTTTTTATTTACACTGGAATAGCTTTCCATCTCCCCCTCACCGCTGATGGTCAGCAACCCCGTGCTATCCAGCGTCCATGTCACATTGCTGCCAGCTTTGCCGCAGTTGCCGGAGGCGATGATCGTCGGCTCCTCCGCCGACACACTTCCCCCGCCCGCAGCCAGCGCCAAGACAAGGATCAGCACCACAACAATGATGCCACCAAAAATCCCTTTATTTTTCATCTCGGGTACTCCTCCTTTTCTACTATCACCGAAATATTCCGCACGCTGACTATTGAAATCTTTCATTGAACCGGCAGTGCTGGTAGTACGCAGGTGATAGCATAATTGATAATTTTTCCGAAACAGGATAATTTCAGCTTCCTACCACTCCAATGCAATGCCATACCCGCCAGCCAGATACCGACGCAGTATGCCCATATCCTTCATATTGACTACACCGTCACCATTGAAGTCAATAATAAGCTGCTTGAGGCTGCCTTCCACGGTCCCCTCTGCCATATTGTGCCGCAACTGTGCGAGATCCTTCATGTTGATTCGGCCATCTCCGTCCAAGTCGCCCTTCACGGCCACCATCACTTCGGTGACTTCCTCGGGCACCACATAAGAGTAACTGCCGTCCTCATTGGCAGTCGTTTTCAACGCTACATAGTTCCCGTCGGCATCCTTATAGGCAACCACGCAGGGATTTTCGCTGGCAAGGGTCATGGTCTTTTCGCCGGTTTCAGAAGTCATAAAGTCCGAAATCGTGCCATCCATCAGCGGTGTTTCCTCAGTGGTGCCGTCGCTGTAATGCTTCGCCAGCTTGCCGTTCTCCACCGACACAGAGGTGACAGTTCTCTCAATGACCTCCACCTCAAATGTAGTAGTCAGCCCACCTACTGTCACGGTCAGCGTCCGCTTACCCAGAACGGTGTTGTCAAACCCAGAGACCATGTCATTCGTCAGGTCGATCTCTGTTTTGTCTGCACCACAAAGCAACATCAGCTTACCGCCGTCAACATTCAAGGTTTCTTTTTTGAAGGTATACTTGGTCTTTCGTGGCAAGGCAGAAAGGCTGATTTCCGTCAATTTAGCTCCGCAAGACTTGCATATTGGATCGTCGCCAAAAGAATGCCCTACTGCATCTACATAATTATCGACCGATTTTGTAGCCAAATGCATCGTGTATCCACGAGTAGTACAAGTCGGCGAAATAACTGTTTCTGGATTCATATAGACTTTTTCAATACTGTCGATGGAGAAACCATACGCGCTGTCACTGTTATCAGATACCAAGCGAATCGCCAATGTATCTCCTGCGACCTCAATCTTCTTGCCCGCCAATGCCTTCCCAGTATACTGGACCCCATTTATGTAGATATAATCAACATTTGTTTCCACCTCAGTCTGCGGCGAAAATGTCACAAGCAATGATCGTGCATCATCTGCCGTATAAGTGTAAGTCTTATCCAGGTCATTCTCATAATCATGACTGGACTCTGGATAACCCGCTTTATCCAGGATTTCACTCTTGCGCTCAAAAACAAAAACCTGTACATTCGCCGCAGCATCCCGATAAGAAATCACGATATCTTTCACACCCGGCGCTGAAAAATCATATGCTCCCAACTTCAACAATCCCGCAGCATAAGGGACTGTTGTCACACAACCATCCTCATGAGTTATTGTCATACTGATCCCGTTAGGGTCAAAACTCTCGCCTTGCAAATATACCGTTTTCTCAATGTCACATTCAGCTGAACATATCGGTGTGTTACTATCCCCGATCCAAATAATATTTTCTCCATAAGCACTGCGAACATCTTCCGTCCACGCCGCATTTTTCCACGGGTAATATGCATATATGGTCCAACTACTATATCTGTTCGTTCCTAACGCCTGCGAGCCAATTGTCGGAGGATTCCCCGTGAAAGTTACACTGTTGATTTGTGGTCTTCTGGTTGAAGTAGATACAAAGAATAAATTTGCTGGAACCTTTTTCACATTCTTTCCAAATATTACGTTAAGCCCCTCCGACCCACCAGCGCACTCGAAGACACTAGAGTTGTATGCTAAATCCTCTGCCGCTTTGGCATCATAGAGGATCTCTTTTATTCCGCTACATTTATAAAATGCATTGGAGCCAATCGTCGTTACCTTCTCACCGATAGATAATATTTGCAAACTGCTGCAGTACCTAAATGCGTTATGGCCAATCTGTGTTACGCCCCCGCCACCAGTTATGGAAGACAATTCGTGGCAGCTCGCAAATGCCTCATTGCCAATAGTTGATACACTATCTCCAAGCTCAAGGGATCTCAAATTAACACAGTTGCAAAAAGCACATTCGCCAATCTCTGTCACACCACTTCCTACTGATACGCTCACAACATTTATTTCTGGAGTAGGTGTGTTTGTATAAAATAGATATGCCGGGATTACTTCTACATCTTCTCCAAACTTCACTGCAATTCCCTCCGATGCAGCTCCTGCATCATAAAAAGCGTTTGTGCTTTGATCTAAGTCGCTCACTTTTCTTGCATTATAAATGATTTCTGTCAATCCCGTGCATCCCGAAAATGCACTATTCCCAATACTGGTCACTCTATCGGGAATTGTCACGCTGGTCAAGCCCGTACAGCCATAGAATGCATACTCTTCAACGCTGGTCACACTATTGGGAACATCCACGCTTATCAAACTTGTGCAACGATAGAAAAGACCTGCAGGAATTCGCTCCACGCTATCACCGATTATCACCCGAAGACCCTCAGAAGATATCCCTGCATTCCAAAATACAATATCACTCCAACTCAAATTTTCTACTGCCTTGGCATTGTAATATATCTCAGTCAATCCTGTGCAGCCATAGAATGCGCTTTTCCCCATGCTGGCCACGCTATCGGGGAGTGTCAGACTAATCAGACCTGTACAGCCCTGGAATGCGCTCTCACCAATGCTGATTACACCCCTTGGAATCGTGACGCTCGTCAACCTTGTACACTCATCTCCCCCTCGCCGCTAATTGTCAGCAAGCCCGTACTATCCAGCGTCCAGATCACATCGCTCCCGTCTTTGCCGCAGTCGCCGGAGGCAATGATCGTCGGCTCCTCCGCCGACACACTGATGCTACCCATAGCCAGTACCAGCACAAGAATCAGCACCATCGTAAAGATACCCCCGAGGATTCCTTTATTTTTCATTTTGGTCCTCCTATTCTTTTCTGCGTTCTTTATTCTTCGTGTTTTTCTCGTTATCTGGGATATCCGACTCAGGAATAGTCTGTTCGCTTATATCATGAATCTTCAGCGTGTATATATCTCGTTCTCTCTCCTGATTCTCCGGCTGATAACTCTCTTCAAACTTGATCTCTTGCCGATACTGTACTCCCACAATATTCTGGTATAAAAGCGCCACCGTTTTATTTTCGTATCCATCCCGCTGCATTGCCTCGCTCGTGAACAACGGAATCCTGACGCGAACTGTCTTATCCGGCTGCACAAATTTTTTCGTGGGAACTGCATCCCCAAAAGTTTCATCCATGTTGAGAAAACGCACCGCAACACCTTCGCCAATGTTCCTCAAAATTACCGTGACACACCTGCCTTTTGGAAGCTCATCATCGAAAAAGCTGCCTTCATAGCAGTTACCATTGCATTTCAGCGCCTCGTCCTCGTTGGCAGTAATCTGGTCAATTATAAAAAAAGGTCGTTTTGTGTTTTCCCTTGTCCACGAATCTTGCAGGCGGTATATCTTCTCTGTTTGCCTATATGTAAGCGCCGCAAACACAACCGCCGGCGCGGCTCCGATAATAACGCCCCAATAGTCAATCAGACTATCTTCATACCAAATCTCTTCAATTTTACAAAAGCCATATTTCCGGTAAAGCAAAAGAACAATAAGCACTGGAATTACAGCCACAATTGCTATTAAAATTAAGAATATTTTCTGACCTTTCTTCATTTCTATCACCCTCTCTTGTCCTCGTAATAATCGCACTGCTTACTCGAATGACATTCAATTTCCGAATATGGGCATTCGGGATTCTTGCAAATATAGCGCCGACCGCCTTTATGCTCCGAATACTTGCACCAAGCAATGTGCCTGCGCCCGCCCTTTGGCTTTAAGTACTCAATTTGCGTTGAAACTCCCTGCAACTTCTTTATCTCATTCATTTGGAAAGCACTCCGTTTAACAGCTGTAAAGTTTTTCGTAAAGTATCTCCCTTGACGCAAAGAGGAGACAGAGCCATGGAATTTCAAGGCTCTGTCTCCTTTTTTGACTATATTTCTGACGGCTATTACATCAGCAGCACCATCCTCCCCATGTTCTCTGCTTTCAAGGCGAAGGATGAATGCACATACCGGTTCAAAGTGACATTCACATTGGCGTGACCTAAAATTTCACTCAGGCTTTTCAGTTCAAAGCCGCTCTCTACACAGCGGGTTGCAAAGGTGTGGCGCAGAGCGTGAAAATTGGCATCCTCTATCCCACACTGCACAAGATATTTTTTGAACCAA
>OMEQ01001288.1_pt1 | contig 12156 bp, 10 predicted proteins | sample 1645451 | NCBI WGS metagenome assembly OMEQ01 (sample SAMEA103958142, study PRJEB25191) | human gut metagenome | biome: human-associated habitat [ENVO:00009003]; feature: intestine environment [ENVO:2100002]; material: feces | place: Germany | collected 2013/2015
GCATCCGCACCATCGACCTGCGCGAGGGGCAGGAGCAGAGCGACGAGATGTGCTACGAGGGCGGCATCCGCGAGTTCGTCACCTTCCTCAATAAGTCCAAGGACGCGCTGCACTCCGGCGTTATTTACATGAGCGGCACCAGGGGCGATTCCTACGCCGAGGTCGCCCTGCAATATAACGACGGCTATCAGGAAAACATTCTCTCCTTTGCCAACAACGTCCACACGCCCGAGGGCGGTATGCACGAGACCGGCTTCAAGGCCGCGCTCACGCGTGTGCTCAACGCCTACGGCCTCAAGGTCGGCCTGATCAAGGAGGGCGACAAGGTCTCCGGCGAGGACTGCCGCGAGGGTCTTACCGCCGTCATCTCCGTCAAGCTCACCGACGCGCAGTTTGAGGGTCAGACCAAGGCCAAGCTCGGCAACGCCTCCATGCGCACCCTCGTGGACGCCATCGTCTCGGATAAGCTCATGCAGTTCCTTGACGAGAACCCCGTCGTCGCCCGCACCATTCTGGATAAGGCGATGATGGCCAACCGCGCGCGCGAGGCCGCGCGCAAGGCGCGCGAATCCATCCGCCGCAAGAGCGCCCTCGGCGGCGCGGCGATGCCGGATAAGCTGCGCGACTGCAACGAGAATAACCCCGAGCTGACCGAAATTTACATCGTCGAGGGCGACAGCGCGGGCGGCTCCGCCACGCAGGGCCGCGACTCCCGCTTCCAGGCGATCCTGCCGCTTTGGGGCAAAATGCTCAACGTCGAAAAGGTCCGCGCCGATAAGATTTACGGCAACGACAAGCTCCAGCCCGTCATCGTCGCGCTCGGCGCGGGACTGGGCGAGGATTTCGACGTCAACAAGCTCCGCTACCACAAGGTCATCATCATGGCGGATGCCGATGTGGACGGCTCCCACATCCGCACGCTTCTGCTGACCTTCTTCTTCCGCTATATGCGTCCCCTCATCGAAAACGGCTACGTCTACGCCGCCGTGCCGCCGCTGTTCAAGCTCGTGCGCGGCAAGACGACGCGTCTCGCCTTCTCGGAGGAGGAGCGCGACAAATACTCCGCCGAGCTGCGCGGCGACAATCCGAACGCCAAGGTCGATATCTCCCGCTTCAAGGGCCTTGGCGAGATGGACGCCCACGAGCTGTGGGAGACCACCATGGACCCCGAAAAGCGCACCCTGCGCCGCATCACGCTCGAGGACGCCATCCTCGCCGACGAGACCTTCACCGTCCTCATGGGCGAAAAGGTCGAGCCGCGCAAGGAGTTCATCGAGAAGAACGCGCAGTATGCCGTCAATCTTGACTTCTGAGAAAGGAGGACATCTTCAAAATGGCTCACAAAAACACAGACTACAAGCCCGAGGACATTCGCTTCCCCGAGCAGAAGATCGTCACGAGCGAGCTCGTGCATGAAATGACGTCCTCCTACATCGAGTACGCCATGTCCGTCATCGTCGGCCGCGCTCTGCCCGACGTGCGCGACGGTCTCAAGCCCGTCCACCGCCGCATCCTCTACGCCATGTATGAGGACGGTCTGACGAACGACAAGCCCTTCAAAAAATCCGCCACCTGCGTCGGCGACGTGCTCGGCCGCTACCATCCCCACGGCGACGCGTCGGTCTACGACGCCCTCGTCCGTCTCGCGCAGGACTTCTCCATGCGCTATATGCTCGTCGACGGCCACGGCAACTTCGGCTCGGTCGATGGCGACCCCCCGGCGGCCTACCGTTATACCGAGGCGCGTATGTCCAAGCTCGCCAACGAGATGCTGCGCGACATTGATAAGGACACCGTCGATTGGGACCCCAACTTCGACGAGTCCCGCAAGGAGCCGCGCGTGCTCCCCAGCCGCTTCCCGAACCTGCTCGTCAACGGCTCCTCAGGCATCGCCGTCGGCATGGCGACCAATATCCCGCCCCACAACCTCACCGAGGTCATCAACGCCTGCATCTGCGTGCTCGACGATCCCGAGGCCACGCTCTCGGACCTCATGCAGCACGTCACCGGCCCCGACTTCCCGACGAAGGGCATCATCATGGGCCGCGCGGGCATCCGCGCCGCCTACGCCACCGGACGCGGCAAGATCGTGCTCCGCGCCCGCACGGAGTTTGAGGACTTCGGCAAGGACCGCGTGCGCATCATCGTCACAGAGCTTCCCTATCAGGTCAACAAGCGTATGCTCATCAAGAGCATGGCCGATCAGGTCAACGAAAAGAAGCTGGAGGGCATCTCCGATATCCGCGACGAGACCGACCGCACCGGTATGCGCATCGTCATCGAGCTCAAGCGCGACGCGAACCCGCAGGTTGTTTTGAACCGCCTGTTCACACAGACGCAGCTCCAGACCAGCTTCGCCATCAATATGCTCGCGCTGGTCAATAACCAGAAGCAGCCGAAGATCCTCTCCCTGCGCCACATTCTCGATGAATACCTCGCCTATCAGGAGCAGGTCATCACCCGCCGTACGCAGTACGACCTCAAGAAGGCGCGCGAGCGCGAGCACCTGCTGCAAGGACTCCTCATCGCACAAGACAACATCGACGAGGTCATCCACATCATCCGCACCAGCTACGACGACGCCAAGGAAAAGCTCATGGCGCGCTTCGACCTGTCCGACATTCAGGCGCAGGCCATTCTTGAAATGCGCCTCAAGGCCCTGCAGGGCCTCGACCGCGAAAAGCTCCAGAACGAGTATGACGAGCTGGAAAAGAAGATCGCCTACTTCGTTGAGCTTCTTTCCAACGAAACGATGCTCAAGGGCATCCTCAAGGACGAGCTGATCGAAATTCGCGACAAGTACGGCGACGAGCGCAAGACCGAAATTCAGGACGTCGAGGACGAGATCGACATTGAGGATCTCATCGAGGAGGAGCAGTGCGTCTTCACCCTCACGCAGAACGGCTACATCAAGCGCACCGGCGTGAGCGAGTATGCCGCGCAGGGCAAGGGCGGCATGGGCAAGAAGGGCATCACCACCCGCGAGGAGGACACCGTCGTGGACGTGTTCACCGCCTCCACGCACGACTATATCCTCTTCTTCACCGATACCGGCAAGGTCTACCGCAAGAAGGGCTATCAGATCCCCGAGAGCGGTAAGGCCGCCAAGGGCACGAACATCGTCAACATCATCCAGGTCGAGACCGGAGAGCGCGTGCAGGCCATGCTCCATTTCCGCGAAAAGGGCGACGAAAAGCTCTACCTCACCATGGTCACACGCAACGGCACGGTCAAGCGCCTGCCCGTTGAAACGCTCAAGAACCTGCGCAGCAACGGCATCCGCGCCCTGAGCCTTGACGAGGGCGACGAGCTGGTGGCGGTCCGCGAGACGGACGGCAGCCAGCGCATCCTCATCGCCACGCACGACGGCATGGCCTGCGTCTTTGACGAGACCGACGTCCGCGCCATGGGCCGCACCGCCGTCGGCGTGCGCGGCATCCGTCTGCGCGAGGGCGACTACGTCGTCGGCACCGCCCGCGCACAGGCGGGCAAGCAGGTCCTTTCCATCACCGAGAACGGCTTCGGCAAGAAGACGCCGGTCGAGGAATACCGCATCACCAACCGCGGCGGCCTCGGCATCAAGAACTATTCTGTCACCGAAAAGACCGGCGGCGTCGTGGGCGTCAAGGTCGTGGACGGCAGCGAGGATCTGCTCCTCGTCACCCGCGCCGGCATCCTCATCCGCACCCCTGTCGCGGACATCCGCTCCACAGGACGCGCTACGCAGGGCGTCATCGTCATGCGCTTCAAGGAGGAGGGCGATCAGGTCATCTCCATGGCGCTCGCCGAGCACGAGGACGCCCCCGCGCCGGAGACGGCAGAGGTCCCCACCCCTGTGGAAAACGCGGACGAATAAGCCACATGTAAAAGCAAAGTTGCGTCGGAATACTCCGGCGCAACTTTATTGTTGTAGACTTTTTTCCGGTTTTATGCGATACTGTGGATAGAAAAGAACAAAACCCCGTCAGACGCAGAAAGGAGAAAACACCATGAAGTACCTTCTGATCGCCGCTCTGCTGCTCGCCTTCGGCGCCTTCGGTAAGCTCATCGGCAGCGGCGTAGGCCCCGCGGAGGACGAGCGCCGCGCGAAGTGGCAGGGCAAGCGCAAGCCGGCGCTCGATGAAGACCCCGACATTCAGGGCAGTATGCACGCTGCGTCTGAGGAACCGACTGAGGAGGCATGAGATGAGAAGACGGCGCATCACCCGTAAACCCACAAAGGGCGAGAGCATTTTCGGCGGCATCGTCTGCTTTGCGATGGGCTGCTTCGGCCTGTTTGCCCTTCCGTCGGGCTTCGACCCGGTCTTTGCAGGCTTCAAGGCCATCTGGTGTCTGCTGGCCTTCGGTATGGGGGGTTATAATTTTCTGATCGCCGCGGGCAAGGTCAAAATGGGCGGCTACGAGATCACGGACGACGAGCCGGACGACCGCCGCGCCGCTCCGCGCTCCGACGCGGAAGCGCGCCTGACCGAGCTGCGCAGCCTCTACGACCGCGGCCTCATCACCGAGGAGGAGTACGAGGCCAAGCGCCGCGACATTCTAAGCGACCTGTAAGGAGGAGAGCAGAATGGATTTTTTAATAATGATCGTTGCCGCTGTCATCGTCTTTGGCAAGCTCGCTGCAAAAAGTGAGGGGGAGGGCAAGAAGAAGCGCACACAGAACGTCGGCCCCACCGCGGAGGAATGGGCGGAAAGGCTCCGCCAGTCTGCCGCCGGCGGTGAGGTGTCCGACAAGCTCAACAGCGCCGTCAATGCCCTCAAAAAGAGTCCGCGCCGCCCGAGCGGGCGCGATATCGAAGCGGAGCAGGCGCGTGAGCACGCCGCCGAGCGCCGCCACAGCGAGAAGCGATGGGCGGAGGCGCGCCGCCAGCAGGCGGACTCCCTGCGCGTCCACGCCGCCGGCGTCGACAGCTGCGAGGGCCGTCTCGAGAGCCTGAAGGTCCTCTACGACGCCGGCATCCTCGACCGCGAGGAGTACACCCAGCGTGTCGCGCGCGTCAAATCCCGCCACACACTCCGTCAGTAACCCGAAAAGCAAACGACATTCGCCGCAGCAGCGGCTGAGCGGAAAGAGAAGCACACCAAATCGTTCAGAAGAAAAACACCGCCATACTGTTCCCAAAAAGTAGTTCAATACGGGCAGTTCGGGGGTCAAGGGGCGGATAGCCCCTTGCGTTCTCTTGGGGTCGCGCAGGGGTGATTCTCTTTCGCAAAGAGAACCACCCCTGCGAAATACGCCGTACACAGCGGCGAAACAGAGGTGTTCTATGAAAACCGTCACCATCTATACCGACGGCGGGGTTTGCCTCGCAAACCCGGTCAATGCCAACTCGCTCGCCCCTTGCGGGGCAACCGCTCGCATGGCAGGCACGCGCCGTCTGAACGGAGAGCCGATATGAAGAACGTCACCATTTATACCGACGGCGCGTGCAGCGGCAACCCCGGTCCCGGGGGCTGGGGCGCGGTGCTTAGATACGGGGCGCACGAGCGCGAGCTCTCCGGCGGCGAGGCGCAGACCACCAACAACCGCATGGAGCTTACCGCCGTCATCGAGGCTCTGCGCCTTTTGAAGGAGCCGTGCGAGGTCGAGCTGTACTCGGATTCCAAGTACGTCATCGACGCGCTGAGCAAGGGCTGGGTGTACGGCTGGCAGAAAAAGGGCTGGGTCAAGAGCGACAAGAAGCCCGCGCTGAACGTGGACCTTTGGGAGCGGCTGCTGCCGCTCATCGCGACGCACGACATCCGCTACCACTGGGTCAAGGGGCACGCGGAGAACGAATACAACAACCGCTGCGACGAGCTCGCCGTGGCCGAGAGCCGGAAATACAAATAAAGCCGCGCGTAAAGCCGCGCGGCAAAAAGGGGGTATTCTCTACGGCAGAGAATACCCCCTTTGGTTATGTGTGCCGCAAAGTGCGGCAGGATGATCTCAGAACGCGCACTTCTCGCGCAGATACGCCTTGACCTCGCTGATGGGCATACGCACCTGCTGCATCGTGTCGCGCTCGCGCACGGTCACGCAGTGGTCGGCGGGCGTGTTCTCGTCGCCGACGGTCTCGAAGTCAAAGGTGATGCAGAACGGCGTGCCGATCTCGTCCTCGCGGCGATAGCGCTTGCCGATGGAGCCGGTCTCGTCGTAATCGACCATGAACTCCTTGCTCAGCTCGGCATACAGCTCCTGTGCGGGGCCGGTGAGAACTTCTTTCTTGCTCAGCGGCAGGATCGCGGCCTTGAACGGCGCGAGCGCGGGATGGAAGTGCAGCACCACGCGCACATCGTCGTTGCCCTTCTTGTCCTGCCCGACGACCTCCTCGTCGTAGGCGTCGCACAGCACAGCCAGCACGCTGCGCTCCACGCCGAGGCTCGGCTCGATGACATAGGGGATATACTCCACCATGTCCTTGCCCTCGCCCTCGCGGTAGACCAGCTTCTCGCCGCTCGTGTTGGAATGCTGCGTCAGGTCGTAGTCCGTGCGGTCGGCGACGCCCCAAAGCTCGCCCCAGCCGAAGGGGAACAGGAACTCGAAGTCCGTCGTTGCCTTGGAGTAGAAGCACAGCTCCTCGGGATCGTGGTCGCGCAGACGCAGATTCTCGTCCTTCAGACCGATGGACAGCAGCCAGTTGTGGCAGAACGTGCGCCAATACTGGAACCATTCGAGGTCGGTGCCGGGCTTGCAGAAGAACTCCAGCTCCATCTGCTCAAACTCGCGCACGCGGAAGATGAAGTTGCCCGGGGTGATCTCGTTGCGGAAGCTCTTGCCGATCTGGCCGATGCCGAACGGCAGCTTCTTGCGTGTCGTGCGCTGGACGTTGTTGAAGTTGACGAAGATGCCCTGCGCCGTCTCGGGACGCAGATACACGGTGTTCTTCGCGTCCTCGGTCACGCCCTGGAACGTCTTGAACATCAGGTTAAACTGACGGATATCGGTAAAGTTGTGCTTGCCGCAGGTGGGGCAGGGGATGTTGTGCTCCTCAACAAAGTCCTTCATCTCGCTCTGGGAGAAGGCGTCGATGGGCTTACTCAGCTCGAAGCCGTTCTCCGCGCACCAGTCCTCGATGAGCTTATCCGCGCGGAAGCGCTCGTGGCACTCGCGGCAGTCCATCAGAGGATCGGAGAAGCCGCTCAGATGGCCGCTCGCCACCCAGGTCTGGGGATTCATCAGGATCGCCGCGTCGAGGCCGACGTTGTAGGGATTCTCCTGCACGAACTTCTTCCACCAGGCGTTCTTGATGTTCTTCTTCAGCTCCGCGCCGAGCGGGCCATAGTCCCAGGTGTTGGCAAGGCCGCCGTAGATCTCGCTGCCGGGGAACACAAAGCCGCGGTTCTTGCACAGGGCAACGATCTTGTCCATCGTCTTTTCGGTGTTTTTCATGGTTTCTTCTCCTTTTCGTTTGGTGGCCCGGAGCGTTTTCAAAATTGCGTGTACGCAATTTTGACGCCATGCGCCCCGATTGCCGCGATGGCGGCGAGGGACGAAGCTCAAAACCTTGCGTTTTTGCGCAGCAAAAACGCCCTGAGCCTATTTCAGTAGGCTCAGGGCGAACAAAGCATTGTCCGTGGTTCCACCTGAATTCCCCGTTGGAGGCGGGGCACTTCATTCCCGATAACGGCGGGGACCGGCGCGGCATTTCCGCCGCGCGGCTCAAAAGCGCCGCCCTTTCCCTGCCGCGAGGACTCGCACCGACCGTCCTCTCTCTGCTGCGCCGAAGGGAAAAGGCTTCTTTCTCACAGCCTTTTGTTGTGCGTAGCATAGCACGCCGCCGCGCGCTTGTCAAGTCACTTTTCCGCAAAGAACGCCTCGATGGCTTCGCGCTCCGCGCCGACGCTGCCCTGCACGAACTCCGGCATGCCGCCGCCGCGCCCCGAGAGCGCCGCGTTCAGCTCCTTTGTCAGCGCGCGCAGATCGCCGCCGCGCTGTCCGATGGCGTATTTCCACGCGCTGCCCGCGCCCGCGAACACCGCGCAGCGCCCGCCGCAGGTCTCCGCCACCGCGTCGCAGAGCCTGCGCACGCTCTCGCCGCCCATCTCGTCCTCGAAAAGCAGCACATCGCCGCTGCCCGCATACCGCGCCGCGACGCCCGCGAACACGCTCTCCTCCAATTTTGCGCAGCGCAGCTTAAGCGCGGAAAGCTCGCCCTGCAAGCGCTCGACCGCCGCGGCGGAGGCCGTCGGCTTGACCGAGAGCGCCTGCGCGGCCGCCACGTCCTGCGCCCAGCAGGCGGAGAGATAGCGGTATGCCCGCCCGCCGCACAGCAGCTCGATGCGCACGCCCTCGCGGAACTTCTGCACGGAGAGGAATTTCACGATGCCGACCTGTCCGCTCCGCATGACGTGCGTGCCGCAGCACGCGCAGCAGTCCGCGCCGGGGAAGGTCACGATGCGCACGTCGCCCTCAAGCGGCTTTTTGCTGCGGTAGTCGATCGCGTCCAGCTCCGCGCCGCGGTGGAGCTGGATGTCGATGGCGTGATCCTCATAGATGTACCGGTTCGCCGCTGCCTCGATCTCCAGCAGCTCCTCCCACGGAATGTCGGCGTTGAAGTCGATGGTCACGCTCTCCGCGCCCATGTGAAAGCCCACGTTGTCGCAGCCGTAGCGCGCGCAGATCAGCCCCGAGCAGATGTGCTCGCCGGAGTGCTGCTGCATGTGGTCGAAGCGCCGCGCCCAGTCGAGCTTCCCATGCACCGTCTCGCCCACGGGCAGGGGAGCGGCGCATTTGTGCGTGACGACGCCCGCCTTTTCATGTACCTCGCTCACCTCGACGCCGCCGAGCACGCCGGTGTCATACGGCTGCCCGCCGCCCTCGGGATAGAACGCCGTGCGGTCGAGCACCACGGCATAGCCGCCCTTTTCCGCCTCGCAGGCAAGCACCCGCGCGTCAAATTCCGTCAGAAAGGGGTCGGCATAGTATAGCTTTTCGGTCTCCATGAAAAAATTTCCTTTCGTTTCCGCGCCCGTGCGGGGCGCAAAATAGTTTCTAAGAAATGCTGACGATGAACCTCCACAGCGGGTCGATGAGCAGCAACCCCACCGTCGCGGAGCAGACATTTGCGGCGACGGCGTAGCCCACCGCGCGCCCTCGGCCCTTCTCCGTCAGCAGCCGGCGGTAGCACAGCAGCTCGACTGCGGTAATGATAATTTCGATGGGAATGTAGAACAGCAGCGACCACCCGCTCACGCCGTGGTTGAGCACCGTCACGGCAAGGTAGAGCGCGAAGCCGCCTTGCGTCACAAGGTTCACGAGCAGAAACACCAGCAAGCTCCGACGGCTCCGATAGCCGAAGGCGAGCAGCAGCACGCCCGCGAAGCTCAGCGCCTTACGCAGCACGATGCTGCCGACGCCCGGTTCGTCGTCGGGGACCGTAATGCTCACGCCCGCGTCGCCGCTTTCCGGCTCGTCGTAAAGCTCGGCGTTGTCCGCGATGCCGTCGGGCACGGAGCGCAGGGCGCTTGCATTGCAGTGCAGCCGCCCGCCGATCTTGGCGCCGTCGCCGATGACGACGTTCTCGGCGCTGACGTACACGTCGCCGCCGACGGAGCCGGTGATGGTGACGGTGTTGGCGGCGGCGTAGAGGTCGCGCCCCACCGTGCCGTTCACCGTGATGCTCTGACCTGCGGCGAACACGTCGCGCTGCGCCGTGCCGCTCACGCCGATGCTGTAGCCCGCGAGGAACGCGTCGTTCTCCGCCGTGCCGCCGAGCGTCACCTCATAGCCAGCGGCCATGACATACGCTCCTGTACCGTTCACGCCGACGATCCTGCCCGCGGCGAGCAGGACACCGTTCACCGCGGCACTGCTCCGCACGGTCTCTCCCGAAAGAAACAGTGAGCCGTCGCGCGTACCGTCGGCAGAGCCGTCGGCAAAAACGTCCTCGAACGCGGCGCAGGCCGGCACGGCAAGCGCCGTCGCCAGCAGCAAGCTGAGGAACAGGGATACGAGCTTCTTACATTTCATTTTCCTTTTCTCCTTCCATCGCGGCGGGAGCACTTGCTTTCCCGTCCGCGTCTTCAAACATTTTGCGGGACTCCTCCTCGCTGAGCCCCATGATGAGGTTGACCGTGCGGCGCATATCGTCCGTCGCCTCGTCCACCCAGTCGGCATCCTCGTGCAGGATGCAGCTCCCCAGGCCGTGCGCGAGGAAAATGGCCATGGTGTGCGGGTCCATCGTCGGCTTCGCGCCGCAGGTCATGAGTGTAGCGCGACAAGATTTTTGAGAAACTCGGACAGGATACTTGAGAAAAAAGCGCCTGTTCTTAGAAACATTTCCGAGGCCCGCTCGCTTGCGTCAGCCGCCCCAAAAACGGCGGGGCGACCCACGCAAGAGGGCGGGCTTTTTAGACTCCGAGAGGGGCGGCTTTTGCCGCCCCTCTCTTTGCCTTTTCGCCCTCCTGGTGAAGTTACTCTCCCGGCTCTCCGTCCGGGTCTCCTGCGGGCTCCTGGGCGGCTTCACTGGCCGCTGCGGGCTCGACGTACTCCGTCCACCCGTAGACCCCAGGCTCCCACACGTTGCCGTCAGAGTCGGACGTCCACTTCTTGCCGTTGTGCGATACCTTCGCGCCCTTGCTGTATGCGTCATGCGCTCCGAGGGGCTGTATCCACTCGGGGAACTCCTCGAGGGGGTTCCCGATCCGTGTCCACATGGAAGGGTTCTCCGAGGGCTTTCGGTTCTGCCCGGCGTCGGTGACGTCATGGATGGAGCGGTAGAGCTGCCCCTCATCCCGAACAATGTCGCCCGCCTTCCCCCTCCAATTCTCGTCCCACTGGACAAAGAGCTCGGGGAACTCCGCGACGGTGGTGTCGTCGAGCTGCTGCTCCTGGGCCATCTTGACGAACATGATCTCGGCGACCGCCTGGGCGGAGCTGCTACGCAACGCCGCCTCGTTTATGCCCTTGATGGACGTTTTGGGTGTCAAATACTGCATCATTCGTAAGCACCTCCAAACCCAGAGATCGAAACCTCCTCCTCATAGCCCTCGTTCTTCGTGATAGTGAAGCGGACATTCACGCCCCACTTTTCGGCGGTCTTGGACTCGTTGAGGAAGTTGTAGACCCGATTGATCGCGACCTGTGCCGTGATGTCCTCCCAGGCCGGGGAGTCGTCGAAGGCATTGTTACACGCCTCGACCTTAGCGACCGATCCTTCAATGTGCCATGTGGGAGTGATGAGGATCTTCGTCGCCCGGGCGTCGGTTTCCTCCGGCTTGGCGAACTGGAAGGCGATGACCGTCTCCTTCTTGGAGAAGTTCCAAACCCTCACGCTCGTCGCGAAGTTGCCGTCCACGGCCTCGACGCGGAGCTGGTGCGCCCCGTTCGTGAGGGTGAGCCAATTCTCGCGGGAGAGCTCGATCGTCTCCTCCTGGCCGAGCGTCGCTTGATAGCTGCGGATCTTCTTGTCGTCGATGAACTCGGTGACGACCACGTTGTCGCCCTCGACGTCGGTGACGGTGTACTTCTCGGCGAAGCTGCCCGTCTGCTGGCCGAGATCTTCGTCCTGTCCAGAGATAGCCGGGGCCGAGTTCGTCCGCTTGAAGGTGAGGCGGCGGTAGGTTGTGCCGCCCTGGCCGTCGCTGGCCGAGATGACGAGATTGTTGACCGTATTGAGGCCCAGCGCGTAGAGCTTTTCCGAAGTGATAGAGACGGAGAGCTGCTCACCCTTCGGGGCATTGTTGACGGTGCGGAGAACCTCGTCGTTCAGCTTTTCGACGACCGTGACTTCGTCGCCGTCCGCGTCGTCGACGGTGTAGTTGTAGGTGAAGCCGATGTTCTTGTCTCCGAGGTTGGTGTCCGAGCCGGAAATGGTCGGGGCGGAGTTGACTCGGGTGAATGTCCATGTCCGAGTAGCGGTTCCGCCCTGGCCGTCCGTTACGACGACCTTGACCGTGTGGCTCCCGAGGGAGTGCTCTCGGATGTTGATCGAGATGGTGTTTTTTGCTTTTCGCGTCGGGGCGAACGACTTCGTCGTTCGCCCATCAATCGACTCCGTCGCCGCGAGGACGTCGCCGGAGTCGGCGTCGTCGACCGTGTACTCGATCGTGAAGTTCTGGTTCTTATCTCCGAGATTGCGGTCACTGTCAGAGATCAGGGGGTCAGTGTTCAGAATTTCAAGGACGGGGCGGAAACCGACGAGCGGGGAGGAGCGCGTAGCATCGTAGCTGTTC
>OMEQ01001289.1_pt1 | contig 12144 bp, 8 predicted proteins | sample 1645451 | NCBI WGS metagenome assembly OMEQ01 (sample SAMEA103958142, study PRJEB25191) | human gut metagenome | biome: human-associated habitat [ENVO:00009003]; feature: intestine environment [ENVO:2100002]; material: feces | place: Germany | collected 2013/2015
ATCTGCCGCACCTCGCTCGCCGTATCGGCACTTAGAATTATGCGGTATTGCCTATGATTTAACGCTAACTCTTATTGCAAAAATGAAATCTATTTTTCACAGAACGCCTTCCGGTTACTTTACTTTTCGGCAACAGTCTGATAAATTTTAGAATTATCCATATTACGATAGATATTTTTTTCCGGATCTGCGAAGCAAGGGCTTGTCATTTGGGCGATATTATGGAGACCATCAATGATTAGCTCCGGCGTTTATTTTCATTATGTATCTGTAACAGAGGTTTTTATGCACCCGCGGGTGTTTGTGATATTTCGAGGTGAGATATCCGACCCGTTGTGGGGCATCGCCCCTCTACTTTGGGCAAGACACATCGCCCATTTTTATTGTTCGCTCCGGGTGGGTTTCGGCGGGGTCGGGTGACCCCGGCCCTACCAGCCATTTTATGGTTTTCCGCCCGTCATCAAATGCTCTGTGGGGAACGGTATTGACCGTTCCGAAAGTTTGCAAAGATCCAACATCTCAAAATCAAATCACTTCGTCTATTCCCTATCCCACCAGCCAAAGAATTCCCATTTGGGGCACTACCACAAAAACAGCCTTCGGCAAATGCCGAAGGCTGTTTTTAAATAATTCAAAGCTCTATCACTTTACACTTATCAGTTCAGCTTCTTGCGGTTGATGAACAGGTAAGCGGCAGCGCCGCCCAGTGCGGCAACCAGAACGATGGCCAGACCTGCAACAGAGTTGCTGTTGGTGCTGGAAACGCCGGTCTGCGGGATGATCTTGCTGGAGTTATCAGCGGGGGTGTTGGACTTGGTAACATCCGGGGTGTTGGTCGGAGTATTGTCCGGGGTATTGGTTTCCTCAGTCGGGGTGTTTGCCGGAGTATTGGTCGGAGTGGTCTCCGGGGTAACCGGGGTGGTCGGGGTCACGACCGGAGTGGTCGGAGTAGGCTCGACCGGAGTGGTCGGAGTAGGCTCGACCGGAGTGGTCGGGGTAGGCTCGACCGGAGTGGTCGGAGTAGGCTCAACCGGCTTCGGAGCTTCCATAAAGATGGGGTACAGGTAGATACCGCCTACCAGGCTGCCAACCGGGAATGCACCAAGGCCGCTGGTGCCCAGTTCAGTAGCATCGGCGCCCAGGACAAAGTGCTCTTTGCCCCAAACGTCCCAGCCCTTGAACTCCCAGCCCTCGTTTGCGATAACGGTGGGCAGAGTGATCGGAGTCTCCTCAAACTCGGCACGGTTCAGATAAGTCAAGGCAACATTGTCGGGATCGCTCTCGAAATGGCCCTTGGTGGTGTCCATAAAAATGGTAACATCCACCACGCGCACACAGGAAGCGCTGTCTTCGCTTGCAGCTTCGTCAGCGGTGTTGTCCTGTGCAGCCTCCTCCACTACTGCGGGTGCAGCAGCTTCCTCGGTGGTCTCGGTTTCTGCATACGCCGATACAGGCAGACAAACTGCCAAGGCAACAGCCGTAACCAGCGTAAGCAGACGTGAAAACCTGCTCGTCTTTTGCATAATTTTACTCCCTTTCCAAAATTATATCCCAAACGCAAAGGTACGGATTGCTGTTGCCTTTGTGCCCAGAATTCAAATAAAAATTTTACGCCCCGGCCGGCCAGCGGGCTGGAAGCAGCGGGTCCGGATTGATGATAACTTCATCCGCCATCAGCGTTTCCCCGTCCCGCAGCGGGCGTGCCATAATCAGCAGGCGGGCATCCGACATTTCATAGGTACAGGTACACAATGTCAAAAGCCGTTCGTCTGCGCGGGCATAATCGCCCGTGGTATAAAACGCGCGCTTGGCCACTTCATCCAGGTATTCCTGCTCTGCCGCATCATCGGCAAAGTTCACATACTGGTTAAAGTGGAACACATCGCCATCGCTTTCGCGCGTGGTAATTGCATAAACTGCCACGATCTTGTAGTACTGGCCACCGTTCAGGCTGTCCAGCTCAATGACCGGGTGTTCCTGATAATATTCCGGCTCGCGGTAATTTTGCAGGCTGGAAAACCGCACCGTATCCCCCACGCCCATGTTGTGGCCGTACAGGATCAAATGGCGGCTTTGCTGGATATCACACTCATAATCCAGGTACGGCAGGCCCAGGTCATCCCAGTTGCCATCCAGGTCGTGCTTTAAGTAATAGCTGTTGTCCCCTTCTCTTTGCATCACCGGCAGGTCAACATCGGTATCATCGATCTTGATCCAGCCAATCACTTCGGGGTTACGCTCCAGCAGTGCGGTAAAATCCCGCGGTTCCGGGGTAACGGCGGGCTGCACGGTGGGGGCCGCGGTAACCTGCGGCTCCGGCGTCTGCTCTGGTTCTGCAGTCTGCACTACCGGCGGGCTCTCGCTCACCATCTTGCGCTGCTGCAGCCAGTTGGGCAGTTGCAGTGCCGCCATAGCAATCAACGCCGCTGCCATACCGGAGCAAAACACCCCTGCAAGAATGCGCGACTGCTGGCTCACAGAGCTGCCTCCACAAAGTAGGCATCGCCTTTGCTGCCATCGGTCTTGTATTCCTGATACGCAATGGTGCAGCTGGTGCTGCCATCGGGGATTTCAGCCATCAGCCAGTCGCTGCGCTCCTGGCCGGGGGTCAGCTCATAAGCATACGGCATCATGGTATCATCCACTGCGTTCAGGCAGGTGCCGTAATCGCTGTCGCCCTCGCCCCACTGGATTTGGAAATCCTGCAGGAACATCGTGTAGGTCTGGCTGCTGGTGTTCTTGATGTTCAGGCGCATGCGCACCAGGCATTCGCCGTCCGGGATATCAATGCCGGGGTAGCTTTCCACCAGGCTGACATCCGTAATGGAAAAGTCAAACAGTGCCGTGCTGACCGTTTCGCCTGCCGTATTGTTATGTGCGTTTGTTTTACCGCAGGCGGTCAGCAGCAATGCCATACCCAGCACAGCTGCAAGGCCCGGCGCTGCCAAAGTCCGTCTCATGCTATGTTCTCCTACTTTTCCGTGTTGCCATTGCACAAGTATTTAACATCTGTTCAACGTTAAAAATACAGGGCAATGTACAGCTATCATATTATCATGCCGCGCTTGTTTTGTCAATCAAAAAAGCACGGTCTTCTGCAGTCTGTTTTGTCATTTTTGTTGTTGAGCTGATGTTGTGTAGGGGTAGTATAACTGCGCGGCGGCATGTTTTATGCATTGGCAGCGTTTCTCTGCGGCGGCCAGAGGGCTGGCTGTTCCACCGGTCGTTTTTCTGTTTGGTACACATGATACCTTGCTCTGTAGGGAGCTGTCTTGACCATTCCGGAGCTTTGGCACATCTGCCATAATGAGATTTGCCGCAAGGTTTGTCTGCGGTGTCGGGGACGCTGCTCCCCTACTGTGGGGCAAGGTATATCACACATTTTTATTGTACGGTCGGGCCGCCTTCAGTGGGGGGCGGGTGACCCCGCCCTACCATACAAAAAACTGCACAGCGTTTGGGCTGTGCAGCTTCATCAAAATTATCGTTTTGTCAGCAGGAGCTTATTCCGTACCTGAACTATCCTGCGTATCCCCACCGGTATCCCCGGTATCAGCTTCAGGTTCGCTCTGGGCATCGGTCTGGTCGTCCGCCGTGCTGTCCGGTTCAGCGGTGCCGTCGGCGGTATCACCTGTGGGATTGCCGGTATCGGCCACGGTGGAATCCAGGTTGTTCTGCACCAACTCCTGCGGGTCACCGGAATTGGTAGTCGGGGCTGCGGTCGAAGCAGACACTTCGGGCTGCATATCACTTTCCTGCAATGCACTCAGATACCACTTACGGCCCTCGCCGCGGGTGAACACATAGTCCATATACTTGGTCGGCTCCGTGGGGGCGGTCAGGTTGATCTCGCCGCTGGAGCTATTGTTGATGGTGGGGATATAGCCAACCGTCACATAGGTCTTGCCGCTCTGGGTGGAAATCTTTTCCACTTCCGGGGTATACATAGCCACCATGCTGGTAACAGGAACCAGATAGCCCTGCTTTTCCTCGTCATAGGTATAATTGAACTCTTCGGTCTGGAAAGAGCCATCGGTGATCTTGTAATCCGGGCCAAGCAGGTTGGTCAGGTAGGTGTCAACTTCCAGTTTGGGCAGAATGATGGAGCCGGTTTCGCTGTCGCGCTCATAGTCGCTCAGGCCGTTATCCCGCTTTTGGATCTGGTACACGGCGCCCCAGATGGCAGCCTGTAAAAACTCCGACTGATCCACCTTGCTCACATCGTCAAACGGCATAGTGTCAAACATGACAAGACCGTACAGACGGTCGGCATAGCTCTGGCGGCGTTCGGTATCATCCAACGCGCTGCGCAGCACGCCAACCACCCAGCTTAATACGGTAAACAGACCAATGATAATCAATACGATTGCCACTGCACCCACGATCTGGCGTGAAAAGCGGCGGTTATTGCGCAGTTGTTCTTCTCTGGAAATTGCCATTCAAAAAAACCTCAAGATCAATCAAGTAAAATAATAATTAAAAAATAATAAAGAATAATGGTGGTATGCGCGCCGTGCGCGCATGATTAAAATAGGCTCCGCACGCCGGGTTAGGCTTGATTGCTTACCAAAAGCAGCGCCCAATTTTTATAAGCTGTGCCGCAGGCACGGCGATTCACCTTCATTATTATTTATTCTTTATTCACTATTCTTTGTTCTGCTGTCACAAACAGCAGAATTAGTATACCACAAACGCCGCCGCTTTGCAAAGCGGCGGCGGGGTGTTTTGCAGAATTTAACAAATGTGCGGCAGCATTACTTGTTTTTGTACATCTGCTCGTAATACTTCTGGTAGTTGCCGCTGGTCACGTGGTCCATCCACTCTTCGTGGGCCAGGTACCAGTCAATGGTCAGCACAATGCCCTTCTCGAACGGGGTTTCGGGGTACCAGCCCAGATCGTTCTTGATCTTGGTGGGGTCAATGCCGTAACGGCGGTCATGGCCCAGGCGGTCCGCCACGTGCTTGATCAGCTCTTCGCTGATGCCCTCATCCTTCAGGCGGTCATGCAGCTGCTCGATGACAGTCTTGACGATGAAGATGTTGGGGCGCTCGTTATGGCCGCCGACATTGTAAACTTCGCCGTCCTTGCCGCCGTTGGCAACCATATCAATGGCTTTGCAGTGGTCCATGACATACAGCCAGTCACGGATCTGCATACCATCGCCATAAACCGGCAGGGTCTTGTGGTGCTTGGCGTTGTTGATGAGCAGCGGGATCAGCTTTTCGGGGAACTGATACGGACCATAGTTGTTGGAGCAGCGGGTGATGTTGATAGGCATGCCATAGGTATCATGGAATGCTTTCACGAACATATCGGCGCTAGCTTTGGAAGCGGAGTACGGGCTGTGCGGGCACAGCGGGGTCGTTTCCATAAAGTAGCCTTCGGCGCCCAGGGCACCGTATACTTCATCGGTGGAAACCTGCAGGTACTTTTTGCCTTCCTTCCAGGTCTTAGCGTCGGCATCGTACCAGGCATCCTTGCAGCACTGCAGCAGGTTAACGGTGCCCAGAACATTGGACTCAACAAAAATTTCCGGGTTGCGGATGCTGCGGTCAACGTGGCTTTCGGCAGCAAAGTTGATGACGTAATCCGGGTCATATTTGGCGATCAGGTCAGTGACAAGAGCCTTATCGCAGATATCACCCTTAACAAAGATATGGCGGGCATCGTCCTTGATATCTTCCAAGTTTTCCAGGTTGCCGGCATAGGTCAGCTTATCCAGGTTGACCAAGCGGATATCCTGGTATTTTTCCAGCATATAGTGGACAAAGTTGGAGCCAATAAAACCGGCACAGCCGGTAACAAGATAAGTTTTCATTTATTTACCATCCCAATTATTGAAAAAGTCCTGAATTGCATCTTTCCAGTCGCGCATGTCATCGCCGACACTGCACCGCAGGGCGCGGTTTTCCAGTGCGCTCCATGCCGGGCGGTCTGCGGATTTGGGGTTCATCTCTTTGTACTGTGCGCTGGTAACGGGCTTTACGGTGCACGGCAGGCCGGACAGGCGGATGATCTCGGATGCGAAATCATACCAGCTGCAAATGCCGCTGCCGGTGCAGTGGTAAATGCCGTAATCATGGCTGACTGCCAGCTTTAAGATATGGTAGGCCAGATCCACCGCATTGGTGGGGTTGCCCAGCTGGTCGTTGACAACATTCAGGGTGTCATGCGTTTTGGCCAGGTTGACCATAGTTTTGACAAAGTTTTTGCCGTAATAGCTGTACAGCCAAGCCGTGCGCACGATAAAGTGGCGGCGGCAGAACTGCTGCACATAGGTTTCGCCCAGCAGCTTGGTCTGGCCGTAGGCCGAAATGGGGGCGGGCAGGGCGCTTTCATCCAGCGCCACACCGCCGTTGGCTGTACCGGGGAATACATAGTCGGTAGAAATATGGATCAGGCGGGCATTGATCTTTTCGCATGCCAATGCCAGGTTGCGCGGGCCAAGGGCGTTGACGCGGTAAGCGGCATCGCGGTTGGTTTCGCAGCCATCCACGTTGGTAAAAGCAGCGCAGTTGATGACGGTATCCGGCTGGATGCGGCGGATATAGGTCACAGTGGCTTCGCGGTCGGTAATATCCAGCTCATCCACATCAACGGCGATTACCGTTGCTTTGCGCAGGCGCTCCGGCAGCGGGCCAAGGGCGCATTCTTCATCAGCCAGCTGTTTTTGCAGCTCGGTTCCAAGCTGTCCATGGCAGCCGGTAATCAGAATTTTCATCTTGTGCCTCTTTCTTTATACCGCATCAATATTTCAGGCGGTCATCGGCAACATTGCGCAGGTGCTGGCCATAGGGGCTTTTGCCATAGCGCTCGGCGCTTTCCAACAGTTTGCCGCGGTTGATCCAGCCGTATTTATAGGCGATCTCTTCCGGGGCGGAAATTTTAATGCCCTGGCGCTGTTCGATCATGCGCACAAAGTCGGCGGCTTCCACCAGGCTGTCCATCGTGCCGGTATCCAGCCAGGCATAGCCGCGGCCCAGCAGCTGCACATCCAGCTTGCCTTCCTGCAGGTACATCTCATTCAGGGTGGTAATTTCCAGTTCGCCGCGGGCGCTGGGCTTTACCTGTTTTGCCTTTTCGCACACATCTTTGCTGTAAAAATACAGGCCGGTAACCGCATAGTTGCTCTTGGGCTGTGCGGGCTTTTCTTCAATGGAAGTTGCCTGGCCGTTTTCGTCAAATGCCACCACACCGAAGCGTTCAGGATCGGTGACATAGTAGCCGAACACAGTGCTGCGGCCGGCTTCGGCGTTGGCGGCAGCGGACTTGAGCCGCTTGGAGAAACCTGCGCCGTAGAAAATATTATCGCCCAGTACCATAGCGCAGGGCTCACCGTTAATAAACTCTTCACCCAGGATAAAGGCCTGTGCCAGACCGTCCGGGGAGGGCTGCACTTTATATTGCAGGTGCAGGCCGTACTGGCTGCCATCCCCCAGCAGCGCTTCAAAGCGCGGCGTATCGGTTGGGGTGGAAATGATCAGGATATCCTGGATGCCTGCCAGCATCAGAGTAGACAGCGGGTAATAGATCATGGGCTTATCATACACAGGCAGAAGCTGCTTGGATGTGACCATGGTCAGCGGGTACAGGCGGGTACCAGCACCGCCGGCGAGGATGATACCTTTCATGATGACGCTCCTTTTCAGTGACCGCAGTTGCGGCGAACTATAGGCAGCGCCTATACCGCGCCGCCTGATTTGCCGTGCGTCACCGCCCATCCCACAGGGGCATAAATCCGCACAATTATTTTTTATTATATCGTATTCTATGCCCCTTGGCAAGAGGGAAAATTAAGGGAGCAGAGCCAACAAGATTTGCGAGGGAAAACGTAAAACACATTTGCCGCAAGGCCCCGGAACGGTCAAGACCGTTCCCTGCAAAACATTTTATAACGTGCAACAAACATTATAAGGGCAATACCGCATAATTCTAAGTGCCGATACGGCGAGCAAGGTGCGGCAGATGCCAAGCCAAAAGCGCAGATAATACTGGATGCTGCAAAGGTGAGCGCCGCCAGTGGCGGAAACAGCGAACCGAAGCAGGGGCAGCGGTCGCAGAGTGCGAGGGGCTTTTGCCCCCGAAGCACGATGCGGGTACCGCAACCCGACATTATCGAGCATTTTGGCAACGCAGATGCCGTGCCGCAGCTGCCGGAGCGGTGCTTAAGCCGCAAGGCGGGAATTGTGCGGTGTTGCCTTAAACATATGGCAGCATCCACGGGATAAATCAATGCTTATACAAAATGCCGCACCCATACCAGGTGCGGCATCTGTTTTATTCGCTTTGGTTATTTCGCGTACTCGGTGGCGCGGCTTTCGCGGATCACGCTGACCTTGATCTGGCCGGGGTAATCCAGCTCGTCCTCGATCTTTTTGGCAACCTGGCGGGCCAGCAGGATGACCTGATCATCACCAACCTTATCCGGCTGGACCAGGATGCGGACCTCGCGGCCTGCCTGCACGGCGTAAGAGCTTTCAACGCCCTCAAAGCCGTTGCACAGGGCTTCCAGTGTTTCCAAACGCTTGATATAGCTTTCCATGTTTTCACGGCGGGCACCGGGGCGGGCTGCGCTGATGGCATCCGCTGCCATAATAATGAAGGCAAGCACCGTCTTGGGCTCCACATCGCCGTGGTGGGCTTCGATTGCATGAATAATCTGCGGGTTCTCGCGGTACTTCTTGCAGATATCCACACCGATCTGCACATGGCTGCCCTCGATCTCATGGTCAAGGGCCTTGCCGATATCATGCAGCAAGCCTGCGCGGCGTGCCAGCTGAACGTTCACGCCAAGCTCGCCAGCCATCAGGCCGGCCAGCCATGCCACTTCCAGAGAATGGCTCAGCACATTCTGGCCGTAGCTGGTGCGATACTTCAGGCGGCCGATCAGCTTGACCAAATCGGGATGCAGGCTGTGGATACCAAGGTCCATCACAGCCTTTTCGCCCTCGCGCTTCATCTGAATTTCCAGTTCGCGGCGGCACTTATCCACGGTCTCCTCAATGCGGGCCGGGTGGATACGGCCATCGGCGATCAGGCGCTCCAGGGCCATGCGGGCCACTTCACGGCGGGTCTGGTCAAAGCTGGAAAGGGTGATGGCTTCCGGCGTATCATCAATAATGAGGTCACAGCCAGTGGCAGTTTCCAGAGCGCGGATGTTGCGGCCCTCGCGGCCAATGATGCGGCCCTTCATCTCGTCAGAGGGCAGCGGCACCACGCTGACGGTGGCTTCACTGGTGGCATCGGCTGCGCAGCGGGCAATGGCCTGGCCGACCAGCTCACGGGCGATGGCATCACATTCGTCCTTCATGTTAGCCTGATAGGCGCTGATCTTCATGGCCTTTTCGTGGGTCAGCTCATCGTCAATGTTCTTCAACAACACGGCGCGGGCATCTTCCTGGGTCATGGCGGCGATGGTTTCCAGCTTTTCGGTCTGGCGCAGCTTGAGCTGTTCCAGCTCGTCCAGGCGGGCTTCCACCAGTTCGCCGCGCTTTTTCAGGTCCTCTTCCTTGCGCTCCATGGCGGCGGTGCGCTTATCCAGCGCTTCCTCTTTTTGGTCCATGCGGCGTTCCTGGCGGCTGATCTCCGCGCGGCGGTCCTTGATTTCCTTGTCGGCGTCAGCTTTCAGCTTGAACGCCTCGTCTTTGGCCTCGATGATGGTTTCCTTGCGCTTCTGCTCGGCAGCCTTGATGGCATCGTTCACGATGCGTTTGGCTTCCTCTTCGGCAGAGCCGATCTTGGCTTCGGCGGTACGCTTCCGGTTTTCCCCGCCAAAATAATAACCAAGCGCCCCGCACACGGCAGCGGCAACGACAACCAGCACCCACATCAAAATTGGGGGCATGGCAGTTTCACTCCTTACAAAACTCAAATCAAATGCAGGAGGGCGCAGCACAAGCGGAACGCTTTTATTTCTGGCATACCTGAAAAGCCCGGGCAGCCCGCGCCTGTTTTATCTGGCAGCTACCATGGGTACACTGCCAGCATCTTACAGCGCAAGGGGCTGACCTTTGCGGTTCAAATACTGCCTGCGATATTCTATACAAAATGGGGCGATAATCCAAAGCATACCCAAAAGCGGATACACCTCAAGCCCCATATACACAAATAAAACGAAAAAACGCCAAATTTGCGGCGGTAAAACAAATATCTGAAAAGCGGCGTTCCCGATGGGCGACACCCTTAAGTCCTATTTAATATTGTAGCTACATTGCAGGAAATTGTCAAGGAATTGTTACAACACCGTGAACGTTCCCACCTGGCACAAAAATTAGCAGAAATGTACCTGCGGGGCCGCCTGCCAGCTTCAAAGCAGGGGCCCTGTCTGTAGAATTGGGAGTAGCCGATGGCAAAGCGGGCCGGGAGCCCCTGCCGGGTGCGGCCCGTTTTTTCCATCATATCACAGTTTTGGGCAAAGGTCATCTTTTGTTACGGTGTAAAATTTTGCGCCGCCCCCTTGACTTCCCCGCCGGGGTGGTATATAGTAAAGGCAACTTCATCCTGAATAAAACGTTGAGGCAGACAATACATGCTGGAACGCGCAAAAGAGAGAACCGCCGCCGAATTTGGCGTGGTGCAAGCGGTTTTGCAGGCGGGCAGCACAGTTACCACTGCCGAGTGCGAAGGCGAACCTTCGCCGGGGCAGCGCCCCGTTACCGGCGCTTACAAAACAGGGCTTTGGGCCTTTGTTTTACGAGTGGGATGCTTTGCCGCGTCCAATTCGGGTGGAACCGTGGAGTATGAATTTGTATGCTTCATCCCGTTTATGGTCAAGAATGGGATGGAGCATTTTTGTTTACCCAAAGGAGCGTTTACAAATGAAAATCATTTACAAAGACGGCACTGTTGCCGAATGCCCGAAAGAAGAAGAACTGCACGTTCTGCGCCATACGGCTGCCCACATTATGGCACAGGCCATCAAGCGCCTGTATCCGCAGGCTGACTTTGCCTTTGGCCCCGCTACCGAAAACGGCTTTTTCTATGATGTTGACCTGGGCGATACCAAACTGAGCGATGAAGACCTTGCCAACATTGAAAAGGAAATGAAGAAGATCTGCAAGGAAAACCTTGCCATCAAGCCGTTCATCCTGCCGCGCGATGAAGCTGTGAAGCTGATGACCGAGCGCCAGGAGCACTATAAGCTGGAGCATATGGACGACCTGGCCGATGAGACCGAGTTCAGCTTCTACCAGCAGGGCGAGTTTGTGGACCTGTGCGCAGGACCCCATATCATGTATACAAAGGGCGTAAAGGCATTTAAGCTCACAAGCATTGCAGGCGCTTACTGGAGAGGCGATGAGCACAACAAAATGCTGACTCGTATTTATGCCACAGCATTTGCAAAGAAAGAAGAACTGGAAGCTTACATTACCATGATGGAAGAAGCAAAGAAGCGTGATCACCGGAAGCTGGGCAAAGAGCTGGGACTGTTTATGATGCACGAAGCTGGTCCGGGATTCCCTTTCTTCCTGCCAAAGGGAATGGTGCTGAAGAATACTCTTTTGGATTACTGGAGAGAAATTCATAAAAAAGCCGGTTATGTAGAGATTTCCACCCCGGTTATTTTAAATAGAAGCCTGTGGGAGACCTCTGGTCACTGGGATCACTATAAGGACAATATGTATACCACGGTTATTGATGAGCAGGATTATGCGGTAAAACCCATGAACTGCCCGGGCGGTGTTCTGGTATATGCCTCCGAGCCTCGTTCCTATCGCGATCTGCCTCTTCGTCTGGGCGAGCTGGGTCTGGTTCATCGTCATGAAAAATCTGGCCAGCTTCACGGTCTGATGCGTGTGCGCTGCTTTACACAGGATGATGCCCATATCTTCATGACTCCGGAGCAGATCCGTGATGAGATCAAGAACGTAGCAGGTCTGATCAACCAGGTATATTCCCTGTTCGGATTCAAATATCATGTAGAGCTTTCCACAAGACCGGAAGACTCCATGGGAAGCGACGAGGACTGGGAGCTTGCAACAAACTCCTTACAGGGCGCATTAGACGACCTTGGACTTGACTATGTGATCAACGAAGGAGACGGCGCATTCTACGGTCCGAAGATCGACTTCCATCTGGAGGACTCCATCGGAAGAACCTGGCAGTGCGGAACCATCCAGCTGGATTTCCAGCTTCCGCTGCGG
>OMEQ01001290.1_pt1 | contig 12131 bp, 9 predicted proteins | sample 1645451 | NCBI WGS metagenome assembly OMEQ01 (sample SAMEA103958142, study PRJEB25191) | human gut metagenome | biome: human-associated habitat [ENVO:00009003]; feature: intestine environment [ENVO:2100002]; material: feces | place: Germany | collected 2013/2015
GACCATCTGGGCCAGACCGCAGGGCTCGCTCTTGGAAGGCATGATGAAGGCATCTGCGCCGGCATAGATCTCCTGCGACAGGGTGGGTTCAAAGCCGATGTAGGTGCCTACACGGCCCGGATGACGGCCGCACAGGTCGGAGAAGAAGTTCTCGTACTGGCTCTCGCCGCTGCCCAGGATGACCAGCTCGATGCCGCGGTCCACGAGGCCGTCGGCCACGCTCTGCACGAGATCGAAGCCCTTCATGCCGACCATGCGGCTGACCATTGCAAAGACGGGGCTGCCGTCCTTGTTGAGGCCGAACCTATCCTGCAGAGCCTCCTTGCACTTTGCCTTGCCCTCTTCGAAGTTGTTGACATCGTAGTTGAAGGCGATGTGGGGGTCGGTGGCAGGGTTGTTGGCCTCCATGTCGATACCGTTCAGAATGCCGCAGAGCTTGTACTGCTTCTCGCGCAGCAGAGCGTCCAGACCGTAGCTGAACCACGGGTCGAGGATCTCCTGTGCATAGGTGGGGCTGACGGTGGTGATCTTGTCTGCCGTCTCGATGGCACCCTTCATAAAGTTGGCGCAGCCATCATACTCCACGATATGCTGGTCGCGGCGGCCGATGCCGCAGGTGTCTTCCAGAATATCGGTGCCATACTTGCCCTGATAGGCAATGTTGTGGATGGTGAAGATGGTCTTGATGCGGTTGAACTTGTCCAGATGACGATAGTACAGGTTCAGGTACACCGGCACCAGAGCGGTCTGCCAGTCGTTGCAGTTGATGATGTCGGGGGTGAAGTCGATGTAGAACAGGGTCTCCAGCACTGCGCGGGAGAAGAAGGCGAAGCGCTCGCCGTCGTCGTAGAAACCGTAGAGGCCGCGGCGCTTGAAGTAATACTCGTTGTCGAGGAAATAGTAGGTCACGCCATTGACCTCAGCCTTGAACAGGCCGCAGTACTGGCTGCGCCAGCCCACGGGGACCGAGTAGTTGGTAACGTATTCCAGCCTATCGCGGAACTTCAGGTCGCCATACAGCGGCATGATGACGCGGGCGTCCACGCCGTCCTTGACCAGCGCTTTGGGCAGGGAGCCGGCCACATCGGCCAGACCGCCGGATTTTGCAAAGGGGGTTGCTTCCGAAGCAGCATACAGGATCTTCATAAGATTCGCTCCTTCCTGATAAAACGGATTCATATTTCCTCCCGCTGCGGCAAAAAGAGCGGGCGGGGGTACACACAGTACCCCCGCCCCTCTTTAAGAGGGGCTACCGGGGAGGGAGCCGCCCCTATGGGAGATTCTCAAACGGTTCAGACGATGTGGTTCTTCTGAACGTAAACAGGGAAGCTCTTGGTGCCGCTCAGCTTCTTGTCTGCGGTGATGCGGACGTTCTTGTCCGTCACGACGCAGTCCAGCTCAGCGCCAGGCTCCACCACGGTGTCCTGCATCAGGACGCAGTTCTTGACGACAGCACCCTTCTTGACCTTGACGCCGCGGAACAGCACGCAGTTCTCCACGGTGCCTTCGATGACGCAGCCGTCAGCCAGCAGAGAGTTGCTGACGCTGGAACCGGTGACGTAACGGGTGGGGTTGTCGTCGCGGATCTTGGTGTAAACGGGGTTCTCCTTGGGGAAGAGGGCGTTCAGATTCTTCTCATCAATGAGCTTCAGGTTCTCGTCGAAGTAGCTCTTCATGTCGCAGACATGAGCCACATAGCCGGTGTACTCCAGCGCATGGATGTTCAGGATGTTGACGTTGTGAGCCAGGATGTCGCGCTCGAAGTAGATGAGGCCGCGGGCGGTGGCGTCCTTGACCAGCTTGATGAGGGTCTGGCGCTCCATGACATAGATGTCCAGATCGAGATTCTGCTTGCCGGGGCGGTAATCGTTGAACAGCAGCTCCGTCACACGGCCATCGGCATCGACGGTCAGGGTGTAGTTGTCGTTCTTGCGGCCCTCGGGGATCTCGATCTTCTGGTAAGCCACGGTGACGTCTGCACCGCTGGCCTGATGAGCAGCCAGCAGAGCGTTGAAGTCGTAGTTGATGGCGATGTTGGCATCGCTCATGACCACATAGCGCTCTTTCTGCACCTCGAGGAAGCTCAGGATGGAGCTCAGAGCCTCGACGCGGCCGGAGTAGATGCGCACGCCCTTTTCAGCAAAGGGAGGGACGATGTTCAGGCCGCCGTGACGGCGTGCCATATCCCACTCGCGGCCGGTACCCAGATGGTCCATCAGGGAGTGGTAGTTCTTGCGCACCACGACAGACACGTTGGAGATGCCGCAGTTGGCCATGCTGGACAGGACAAAGTCCACCATGCGGTAACGGCCTGCGAAGGGGATCGAGGCCATTGCGCGCTCGGTCACCAGCTCAGGCACGGTGTTATCATAGCTGTTGGGGAAAATGATGCCCAACGCATTGTTGTTCTGGCTCAGCATACTTCCTCGCCCTCCTTGACGGAATCAAATACTTTGGCGCCCTCTTTGACGGCAGCGCCTGCGCCGATGGTCAGACCGGTGCCGACATGTGCGATGGGGCCGTCGCCGCCGATCTTGGCGCCTGCGCCCACCACGACGTTCTCAGCGAGGATGCAGCGCTTGACCACTGCGCCTGCCTTGACCACGACGCCATCCATCAGGACGGCATCCTCGACCGTTGCGCCCTCTTCCACGACGACGCCTGCGCTCAGCACAGAGTGCTTGACGCAGCCGTAGATCTGGCAACCCTCAGTGACCAGCGAATCCTGCACGAGAGCGCGGGGGCCGATCTTCTGGGCGGGCAGCACGGGGTTGCGGCTGTAGATCTTCCACTTCTCGTCGAAGATGTCGATGCCGGAGTTCTCGGGGTCCAGGACCTCCATGTTTGCTTCCCACAGGCTGTCGATGGTACCCACGTCACGCCAGTAGCCGTTGAAGTGGTAAGCATACATCTTGCGGCCGTCGCGCAGCAGCGCGGGGATGATGTTCATGCCGAAGTCGTTCTTGGAGTTGGGGTCTGCCTCGTCCTCTTCCAGATACTTCTTGAGGATATCCCAGTTGAAGATGTAGATGCCCATGGAAGCCAGATTGGACTTCGGCACAGGGGGCTTCTCCTGGAACTCGGTGATCCTGTCGTCCTCGTCTGCGACCATCAGGCCGAAACGGGAAGCTTCCTTCCAGTCAACTTCCATGACGGCCACAGAGAACTCTGCGCCCTTCTCCTTGTGGAAGCGGAGGAAGTCGGCGTAATCCTGCTTGCAGATCTGGTCGCCGGACAGGATGATGACGTACTCCGGGTCATAGCTGTCGATGAAGCTGATGTTCTGGTAGATGGCGTTTGCAGTGCCTTTGTACCAGTCGGTACCCTTTGCCTGCTCATAAGGAGGCAGGGTATGGACGCCGCCGTACAGACGGTCCAGGTCCCAGGGCTGGCCGTTGCCGATGTACTCGTTCAGCTTCTGGGGCTGATACTGCGTTGCGATGCCAACGGTATCGATGTTGGAGTTGACGCAGTTGGACAGCGGGAAGTCCACGATACGGTATTTGCCGCCAAAGGACACCGCCGGTTTTGCCGTTTTCTGTGTCAGCGCGTACAAACGCGAGCCACGTCCGCCGGCAAGGATCATTGCCACGATTTCTTTTGCCATAGCTTTATTCTCCCCTTTAACATTTCCTGATATTTGGTGGAAATGGTTCAACAATGTTGGTTCGGCCCGGCCTTATTTTTCGGCCTTGTCCGCCTTCTTGGCGCGGGGCTTGCGGGCGGGCTTTTCAGCCAGTTCCGCTGCCTTTTCTGCTTTGGGCTTACGGCCCCGTTTTGCAGGAGCCTTTTCTTCCGCAGGTGCAGCTTCCGCCTTCGGTTTGCGGCCGCGCTTTGCAGGGGCTTTTTCCTCCGCAGGTGCAGCTTCCGCCTTGGGTTTGCGGCCGCGCTTTGCAGGTGCCTTTTCCTCAGCCTTTCCGGCCTTTGCGGTCTTGGAAGCCTTCTTGGGCGCAGCCTTTTCTGCTGCCTTCTCCTCGGCGGTCTTGCGGGTGCGCTTTGCAGGCACCTCGAAATAAAGCACGCTCATGGGAGGCAGAGTGATGGTGATGCTCTGCTCGAAGCCGTGGAGCGGCTTCTTCTTGGAGCGGACAGCCTTGTTGTGGACAGTGCCGGCACCGCCGAACGCCTCGTCGTCGCTGTTCAGGATCTCCTTGTAGGTGCCGGAGTTCGGTGCGCCCAGGGCGTAGCCCTCGCGCAGGACGGGGTTGAAGTTGCAGACCACGAGGATCTGCTTGCCGTTTGCATCCTTGCGCAGGAAGGCCACGACGCTCTGACGGGAGTCGTCGGGGACGATCCACTGGAAGCCCTCCCAGCTGTAGTCGATCTGCCAGAAGGCGGGATGGTCCTTGTAGAACTTGTTCAGGGTCTTGACGTAGGTCTGCAGCTCGGTGTGCTTGTCGTAGCCCAGCAGCATCCAGTCCAGAGACTTGGTCTCGTTCCACTCGGTGAACTGGCCGAACTCCTGACCCATGAACAGCAGCTTCTTGCCGGGGTGAGCCATCATGTAGCCAAAGAAGGTGCGCAGGTTTGCAAACTTGGCCTCATAGTCACCGGGCATCTTGTTGATGAGGCTGCCCTTGCCGTGGACGACTTCGTCGTGGCTGATGGGCAGCACGAAGTTCTCGCTGAAGGCGTAGAAGAAGCTGAACGTGACCTTGTTGTGGTTGCCCGAACGGAAGAGCGGGTCGGTCTTCATGTAGCTGAGCATATCGTTCATCCAGCCCATGTTCCACTTGAAATTGAAGCCCAGACCGCCGTCGGAAGCGGGTTTCGTGACCATCGGCCACGCGGTGGACTCCTCTGCGATCATGTACTTGTGGGGGTGACGGCCCAGAATCGTATCGTTGAGCTTGCGCAGGAATGCCACAGCCTCAAGGTTCTCCTTGCCGCCGTTCTTGTTGGGCTCCCACTCGCCCTGCTTGCGGTTATAGTCCAGATAGAGCATGGAAGCCACAGCGTCCACACGCAGGCCGTCGATGTGGTACTGCTCCAGCCAGTAGAGCGCGCTGGAGATGAGGAAGCTCTGCACCTCGCTGCGGCCAAAGTCGAACACCATCGTGCCCCACTCTTTGTGCTCGCCGCGCTTGGGGTTCGGGTCTTCGTAGCAGGCTTCGCCATCGAAGTTGTACAGGCCGAACTGGTCTTTCGGGAAGTGAGCCGGCACCCAGTCCATGATGACGCCGATGCCCGCCTCATGCATCTTGTCCACGAAAGCCATCAGGTCCTTCGGGGTGCCGTAGCGGCTGGTGGGGGCGAAATAGCCCGTCACCTGATAGCCCCAGCTGCCATCGAAGGGGTACTCCATGACGGGCAGCAGCTCCACGTGGGTGTAGCCCATCTCGGTGATGTACGGGATGAGCTCGTCGGCCAGCTCGGAGTAATTGTAGGGCAGGCCGCCCTCTTTCTGCTTCCAGCTGCCAGCGTGCATCTCGTAGATGTTCATGGGGCCGTTGATGACATCGGCCTTCTTCTGGGCGTTCTGCCACGCCTCGTCGTGCCAGACAAAGCCGTTCAGATCGTAGACCTTGCTGCCGTTCGAGGGGCGGGTCTCTGCGTGGAACGCATAGGGGTCAGCCTTGTAGACAAGGTCGCCCGCCCGGGTGGTCACGCAATATTTGTAAACGTCGTATTCCTTCATGCCCGGGATGAACAGCTCCCACACAGAGTCATTGTCCACCTTGCGCATCGGGTGGCTGCCCGGTTTCCAGCTATTGAAATCGCCTACTACGCTGATGGCCGTCGCGTGCGGTGCCCAGACGCGGAACACCACGCCTGTCTCCCCGGCCCGCTGCTCGATGTGTGCGCCAAAATAGCGGTACGCTTCACAGTTATTGCCCTGCTTGAACAAATACACCGGAAGGTCCGATGGATTGCTGCGGGTCTTTTCCTCAGTCGGTTTCATAAACAGCTCCTCCCCGCACAGGCCGCATGGGCAGTCCTGTGCCTTTTACTCTCTTATATTAAAGAATTTCGTCGGATTTTTCAAGAGTTTTCTTGTAGAATATACCATAATCTTTTCGTCGATATTTTTCTTATATATACAACATCCCTAATTTTAGACAAGAAATATCGGCAGACTTAACAGAATAAAGGCAAAAAAGAAACATCCGCCCCGAATTTTGCACATTTGGCAAAAAATCAGAGCGGATGTTTTTCCACTATTTTACTTCAGTTTTTCAAAGGCGCATCAGCCCACGACATAGACGTTGACGTTGATAGCACCGTTGATGACAGACTCCGCATAAGTCTCATAGAACAGGTCCACGAGGATGCGGCCATCCTGCACGGCGATGCCGGTGTCGGTGGCTACCGCGTAGCCATAGACGAAGCTGCCGTCGGTGGAGGTGATATACAGCAGGGTGCCGTAGGGGATGACATCGGGGTCAACGGCCACGGTGCCGTAACCCAGACCCAGACCGGAAGAGCCCTTGCCCGACTTGGAATAATAGCCGGTGGCCTTGCCGGTAAGGACCTTGCGGTAGCTGGCGGGGGCGTTGGTGGTGCCGTCCGGGCCGGTCAGGGGCGAGACGGGCGCACCGGCGCCATAGGTCTTGACCACATGGTCGGTAGGCTCCACGGTGGTGGTCACATCGGTGACGACGCTGTTTTCCAGCTCGCCGTCCACCCAGCGCTCCCGGGTGGTGACGGTCTGCTGGCCCTCAGAGCCATGCTGCAGGGTGGTGGCACGGTTGGTGTTGCGGAAGTAGAGGCTGGTGTAGACGTACTCCGTGTCGTAGGGGACAGCCTGCGTCTCCACCTTGTCCTGATACTCGACGCGGTGGACTTCGATCTTGCTGCCAGCCGTGACCATCGCGCTGAGGGCGGGCTCGGTGTAGTCGTCCCCCTCCAGAGTGATGCCGGCACGTTCCAGAGCATCGGCGACGGTACCCACCACCATCTTGACGGGGTACTCCTGGCCGTCAGCCTCAATGGTGACGCTGAAGGCGCGCTCGATGTTCAGGGATGCCAGACTGCCGGCAAAGGCAGTGTAGTAGACTTCGTCTCCCTCCTCGGCCTCGATGCCGGAAAGGCTCATAACGCGGGCAGGGTCGCTCTCGGAAGTGAGGACCACCTGCCGCGCACCGTGGGAGTCTGTGACGTAGGTCAGCCGCAGATTCGCGGCGGTCACAGCCAGCGTGAACACGAGACACGCAGCCATGACGCAGAACGCCAGCACACGGGATGAGGCTGCACGGGTGCAGCCGGGCAATGCTTTCTTAAATTTGACGGAAGCGATACGAGACAACTCCTCTCTTTTCAGATTTTGGAATGGACAGCGGGCCTGTATCTCAAGGCCCGTCAGACTGTGCGTAAATGCCCCGCACAGCGGGCGCCGCAAAAGCGGCTTTTCACTTCACCGTGATGAATTTTATGCGCTGCAACGTGTGTTGAGCGGACGTTATTTTAGCAGACTGAGGCCGTTTTGTCAAATCGAAGGTCAGGCGCTCGTCAATTCCTTAACATAGTTTTTTGTGCATTCTGTACATAGTTTGCTCTCGATTTCATGAAATTCAATGATTTCTCTCCGATTTTTTCGCAAAAATAAAGTCATACTTGTTCATATATTTTTAACATTTAAGTTGGCATTTCCGGGGTGTTTTTTGCAGTATCTCCAGCCCGCTTTGCGGCGTCAAACCGGCCATAACAGGCTCATTTTCGACACAAATCACGGACTGTTTTCGGACTGTTTTCAAGCGAAAATCAGGGGTCAATTTCTCTCCGAAAAAGGCCGTTTGGCAAAATGCCTAACCCGCCAAATTCTCAATAAAAAAGTATGTACTTCCGCCCACTGCCGTTCTGCGCTACAATCGGGCCAGATGCAAACGCAAAACCAAACGAAAGGAGTTTTTACCATGCAGATCAACATCACAGCCCGGGACTTCGGCGGCACGGAATTCCTCGCCCAGCCCCACCGGCTGCATCTGGGCGCACAGAAAGCCGAGGGTGTGGACCGGCTGGAATTCAGTCTGCCGGAGCAGTGGAAGGGGTGTGTCGTCACCCTCCATATCCGGCACACGGACGGCACGCTGGCCGAGCCGCTGGCGCTGGACGAAACAGGCTGCGTCAGCGTGGGCCGGAGTTTTACCGGCTGGGCCAGCGGCGAGTGGATGCTGGCCGCTGCCAACGGCAATGGCTACACCGCCTACACCCGGCCCGGCCAGTACGACGTCCACGGCATCCTCCCCACCGAGGGCGCGGGCGAAGAGCTGACCCCCTCGGTCTACGAGCAGTTCATCGCCCGGGTGATGGCCAGCGCCAACGCCGCCGCAGAGGCCGCCAAACGCGCCGCCTCCGGCGAGGCGAACGCCAAGCAGAGCGCCAGCGAGGCCGCTTCTTCTGCCCAGCAGACCGCCGCCAGCGCCACCCTGGCTGCCGGCTATGCCGAGCAGGCCGAAGCCGCTGCTGACCGTGCCGCCGCCTATGCCCCCTCGGAGGGCGCTGTGCTGAGCGTCAACGGCAAAGGCGGTACCGTCCGGCTGAACGCACTGGATGTCTGGGCATTGCCCCGCCCTGTCTCTCCGAAAGCCGGCCAGCTGGTGCGGGTGGTGAAGGTCGATGCCTCCACCGGCGCACTGACCGCCGACACCATCAGCACCGACAGTCTCAGCGGGCTGGGCAGCGAAGAAAAAGCTCTTCTGCTCAAGCTGCTGGGTTCTGCCAGCTACACCGACAGCAGCGCCAGAGATGACCTCGAAGCCCTTAAAAAACTGTGGGACACCACGCCGCCCACTCCCCTGCCCGACCCGGACATCGTCCCGGTGGAGAAGGTGACTCTGAGCCAGCACACGCTGGAGCTGAGCCGGGGCAGCACTGCCGACCTCAACGCCTCCATCGCGCCCCCGGATGCCACCGACCAGACGGTATTGTGGAGCGTTTCGCCGACGGACATCGTCTCGGTGGATGCGGGCCGCGTCACTGCCCTCAAGAAGGGTTCTGCCGTCGTCACTGCCACCTCCGACAGCAAGAGCGACAGCTGCACCGTCACGGTGACGCCCGCCGTCTACCGCATCGAGACGGCCCACACCGACAGCGGCGACATCCCCGCGTGGGACACTTATCCCGCCAAGTCCGAGTTCTTTATGCCGCTGACGGCCAAGAAAGGGGGCCTGCTGCTCCGCTCGCTGGAATTCCGCGTCAAGGGCTATGTGCCGGGTACGATGCGCACCGTCCTGCGCAAGTACGGCTCCACGACCGCCCTGGCAGACAAGTTCATCGACATTGTCCGCGGCTACAACGACGTGGTGCTGGACATGGGCAGCATCGCGCTGGAAAAGGGCGTCGAATACCAGCTCTATTTCGCCGCCTCCAACAACTTCTACCCGCCCTCTGTCCAGCCCTCCTGGGTCGCAGCAAACGACTGCATCGACATCGCCCACGGCAGCGCCTACTATGGCGACGACACCACCCTCATCTTCTCCGGCACCGTCGTGCTGCAGGAGACCTGAACCACACCGAACACATATCTTGAAACAGAAAGAGAGGTACTGACTATGACCCATCACAAGATTTCCGCATCCACCCTGGCCCGCACCGCTGCGCTGGCGCTGGCCCTGACCAATCAGGTGCTCAGCGCCGTGGGCAAGCCCATGCTGCCCATCGAGAGCGCCCAGCTGGAACAGCTCATTTCCAGCGGCCTGACCGTTGCCGCCGCCCTCGCCAGCTGGTGGAACAACAACAGCTTCACCCCTGAGGCCATCGAGGCCGACGACTTCATGACCCGCCTCAAGCAGCAGAAGCGATAAACGCTTAAACGAACACAGCGCCCCGGAGCAGTCTGCTCCGGGGCGCTGTCTCTTTATTGGAGAAAATTATCACATCCGAAAACGATCAGGTTCGGGAGCCACTGTCCGTGCCGCTGTTCAGACACTTTGCAAAGACGACCATGTAATCTTCGGCCTTTTCCTGCTTGTCGGTCAGCTTGGTATCGTTCATGACATCAAAGCCGACTTTCAGTTTGCCGCTCGTTTCCTCTTCATTATCCCATTCGATGCACTTGTACCTCTCAAATCCATTCCAAATTTTCGCAACAGTGTAACCCCAGTTGATGGAATCTTTTGCGTTATTGGGCATCTCAGTGACAGCCACGAGATATGGAATTTCCTTGTAGACCACCTTTGCAATAAATATATTCAGGTTTTCATCATCCGGTCTTTCTGCATCCCATTCCTTACCCTCTGCGGCCTTAAATGCAGAGAACACGCCATGGGCCTTCTTGCTCAAGTCCTTATCCTCAGAGACTTTGACGCACATCATATTACCTGCTGTCTGCAATGCTTTCAGCATCGCATTCTCTTTCGCGGCCTCCCCGAGGGTACAGCCGGTCAGCATAGACAGTGCCATCACACCAGCCAGTGCGGCGGCCGCGAGCTTCTTGAACAATTTCATGGAAAATTCCTCCTTTATCGGCGCTTTCGTCCGTTGTGGTCTGCCGTTTTCGGGCAGATCTTGCAGATTTGGAGTTGCGCACAGTTTTCCGAGATTTTCTTTGGCATTTTGACAAAAATAGAAGCTTTTCGACTCTATTCAACGCAACCGTGAGACATTTTACATCACAATAACGCCGCCTTCTTCGCCGTCTCCGCCGCCGATGCCGCCGCCATCTTCGCCCATCGGCTGTTTTGCAAAGACCAGCATATAGTCCTTGGGCTCCTGCTGATCTTCTGTCAGCTTTGCATCCTTGATGACGGAAACAGCCACCGTCAGGGTCTTTGCGCCATACGCCTTATATCCCCACATACTGGCAAAGATCACATCACCGGCCTTGTTCCAAACAGATGTTTTGCCCGGGTTCTTCGGCATCTCAATGAGGATCACTCCGTACTGATCCTCATCGTTAATCGCATCACAGGTGATCGCATAGCTGGAATCGTCCGTTTCCCGGAACTTTCGATTGCTCTGGTACGCCTTTTCCAGCGCAGCCTCATCGTAGGCTTTGTACCCAGCCTGTTTGAACTGTGCAAAGATCCAGTCTGTTTTTTCTGCCGCCAGCACATTATCCTCAATGACGGTATAGCCTTCGTTCTCCGGGCTCTGTGCCGCCGACTGAAGTGCCGTCAGCAGGGCTTTCTTTTTTGCAATGTCACTGGTGCCGCACCCGGCAAGCAGGGCCAAAGCCAGTGCGCCGACGAGAAGCAGGGCGGCAAATCTTGTAAATCGTTTCATGGTATCCTTCCTTTCGCTGAGCAATACACCTGTCCGGGAGTCGTTCCCCCTTCGCACCTCCATCATACCATACCCCCCCCCCCCCCCGGCAATCCTCATTCACGCAGGTTTCACCCCCATTCACGCAGGAAGTGAAAAAATAATTGTGGATTTTTATGGAACTTCCACAAAGGAAAGCTCTCTCTTTGCCGCAAAAAAAGGCGCACCCCGAAGCAACTCGCTCCGGGGTGCGCCTCTCTTATTTTTGAAGAATGCTCCACTCAGACGTTCTGCAGGACATCCTCTGCGGCCACATAGCCGTCCTGTACACTGATGACAGCGGCACGGGCATCCATGTCGGATGTCTTTTTGAAAAGATCCGTGTAGATGGTCATGCCAGCCATCATCAGGACAGCCAGTGCAAGGCCGACCAGACGAATCATCATACCGTCAACATTCTCGTTCATGATACCTTCTCCTTTTCCTCTTTTGCGGCCCGGCAGACACCATTCTGCCGCAGCCCGCAGACCAATTTTCCGCTGCGGACCCCCTCTATCGGCCCGCAGCGATGCATTTCCCAAGACATTCCAAAGAAAAAAGCCTAGGGTGAACACACCCCAGGCTCCATTGTCTGTCTGACTAGTATAATAGTCTCTTTTTCAGTTTTTGTCAAGAGGGAGATGAAGGAATCTCAACCGCCGGATATGCGCAGTCGTGCTCCCCAGTCCGCTGGGAAACTCCTGCTAAACAAAAACGGCTCTGCCGAAGCAGAGCCGTAAAAGCCGTAATACGGTAAAATCAGCGCTTGCTGAACTGAGGTGCGCGACGTGCAGCCTTCAGACCGTACTTCTTGCGCTCCTTCATACGAGGATCGCGGGTCAGGAAGCCAGCCTTCTTCAGAGCAGCGCGGTTCTCATCGCTCTGCTGCAGCAGGGCGCGGCTCAGGCCGTGGCGGATAGCGCCAGCCTGGCCGGAAACACCGCCGCCGG
>OMEQ01001300.1_pt1 | contig 11958 bp, 9 predicted proteins | sample 1645451 | NCBI WGS metagenome assembly OMEQ01 (sample SAMEA103958142, study PRJEB25191) | human gut metagenome | biome: human-associated habitat [ENVO:00009003]; feature: intestine environment [ENVO:2100002]; material: feces | place: Germany | collected 2013/2015
ACGAGCAGAGCATCGAGCAGAGCCTGTCTACCTTCTCGGCCCATATGTCCAACATCGTCCAGATCCTGAAGGAAGTGGACGACCACAGTCTGCTGCTGTTCGACGAGTTGGGCGCCGGCACAGACCCGGTGGAGGGTGCGGCTCTGGCCATCGCCATCATTCAGGAGGCCCGGAATCAGGGGGCTCTCATCGCCGCCACCACCCACTATGCCGAGCTGAAAACCTTCGCCATGACCACGGCGGGGGTGGAGAACGCCAGCTGTGAGTTCGACGTACAGACCCTGCGGCCCACCTACCGGCTGTCCATCGGCGTGCCGGGCAAGTCCAACGCCTTTGAAATCAGCCGCCGTCTGGGTCTGCCGGAAAACCTCATTGACGACGCGAAGAAGCTGCTGTCCAGCGACTCCGTGCGCTTTGAGGACGTTATCGCCAATGCGGAATATCACCGTCAGGTGGCGGAACGCGAGCGCGAGATTGCGCGTCAGGCGAGCGCTGAGACGGTCAAGCTGCGCGACGAGGCCGAGAAGCTCCGCAAGCAGATGGAAGACCAGCGCGAGAACACCATCAAGAAAGCCAAGGCGGACGCCCGCCGCATCATGGAGCAGACGCGCCGCGAATCCGAGAGCATCATCGCGGATTTGAAGCGCATGAAGAAGGAGCAGCAGAACCCCGACGCGCAGGTGAACGCGATTCGCCGCCGCATCGAGAACAACGTGGACAATCTGTCCGAGGGCTTGCTGCAAAAGGTGGATACCGGGCTGCCGCCGAAGGAAGTCCGCAAGGGCGACACGGTGGAAATCCTCACCATCGGCAGTCAGGGTACGGTGCTTGCTCCCGCCAACGCCAAGGGCGAGGTGGAGGTGCAGGCGGGCATCCTGAAGCTGAAGGTGAATATCAGCCAGCTTCGTCTGGTGAAGCAGCCGGACAAGCCGAAGCCCCAGCCGACGAGCGTTCATCTGAAAACCGGCGCGATGGAACGCACGGTGCGGATGGAATGCGACGTGCGCGGCATGGCGCTCGATGAGGCGATTATGACGGTTGACCAGTATCTGGATCAGGCGATTTTGGCGGGGATGGGCGAAGTGAGCATCATCCACGGCAAAGGCACGGGCGTTTTGCGCAGCGGCATTCAGCAGCATTTGAAGCATCATATGCATGTGGCGAGCTGCCGCTTGGGCGTCTATGGGGAAGGGGAGAGCGGGGTCACGATTGTGACGCTGAAATAATCCTGCTAAGCGAGGACTTTTTCATCAGGCGCAGGGAAATCGCCTCTGCGGAGGCGACCAGAGGGCTTTCCGATCGCCCTCTGGACTCCTTCGGTGCGCACTCCTGTTTATTGGTTTGTATTGTTACTTTAGGTGACGAAAGGTACACAAACTAATAGTAGCCCCGATAAAGCTCAATAAACTTAGATGGGGGCGAAGCAGTCCAGAGGGCGACCGCAGACTTCGTCTGTTTCCACTGCCCTCTGGTCGCGCCCGCAGGCGCGAAACCCCTGCTTAACACGCGGAAATTGCATGAAGAAGTCACCAACTCAATCGCGCGAATGGGAGTCCAGAGAGACGAAGTCCCTTTGGTAGGTTCAAGGGGCGAAGCCCCTTGCGGAGGTGTATTTAATGAAAGAGAAGCCGTATATTCTCGTGGTCGATGATGACCCGAATATTGCGAAATTGGAGCAGCTGTATTTGGAGAAGGCGGGGTATGAGGTGAAGACGGTCGGGCGCGGGGACGACGCGATGACCGAGTTCCGCAAAATGCCGCCGGATTTGATGCTGCTGGACGTGATGATGCCCGGCATGGACGGCTGGCAGGTGCTCAAAGCCGTGCGGAAGTCCTCGAACATCCCGATTATTATGGTCACGGCAAGGGACGAGACGTTCGACAAGGTGCTGGGGTTGGAACTGGGCGCGGACGACTACATCACCAAGCCGTTTGACAGCAAGGAGATGGCGGCGCGCGTCAAGGCAGTGCTTCGCCGGACGATGGGGCAGACCGAGGAAGAGGAAGAAACGGCGGATGACACGCTGTCCTTCCCCGGACTGACAGTCAGTTTGAGCCGCTACGAAGTGTTCTACGAGGGCAAGAAGCTGGAGATGCCGCCGAAGGAGCTGGAACTTTTATACTTCCTTGCCTCCTCTCCGAATCAGGTCTTTACCCGAGAACAGCTGTTGGATCATATCTGGGGCTATGAGTATATCGGTGACACCCGGACTGTTGATGTCCACATCAAACGCCTTCGCGAGAAGATCCGTGACGACGAGAACTGGGCGCTGTCCACTGTCTGGGGAATCGGCTATAAATTCGAGGTAAGACGATGACCCGTTCTCTTTATACCAAGTTTCTTCTCGGATATCTGGTATTTGGTCTTCTCGGTTTCATTTTCATCGCGACCATGTCCTCGGAGATCACCTACCAGTATCTCTTAGAAGAAAAGTCTGACTCGCTCTACGATGAGGCGAATCTTCTCGCCTCCACCTACAGCGATATCTATCAGGGCAAAAATATCAGCCTGTCCACGGCAAACCCGCAGCTGCAGGCCGTTGCCACCTACTTAAAGGCACAGGCCTGGGTCATCAACCAGAAAGGCAGCGTCGTTGCGGAGACTGCCCCAGCCTCCCATATCGGCACCGCCATCGATGGGTTTGATCCCACCGTAGCAGGAAACCGCTCGTATATGACCGGCAGCTTTTTTGGCATGTTCGATAAGGAGATGCTGTCCGTCATTGCGCCGATCACGGGCAACTTCAATACGTATGGTTACGTAGTGATCCATATGCCCATCGAACAGATCGTACATGGGAAAGACCGGATCCTGAACATTGTATACATTACAGCGCTGGTGGTTTTCATCCTGTCCCTGATCATTCTTCTCGTATTCACAAAGACCGTATATGTCCCGTTAAAGAAGATCACCGCGGGTGCGAAGGAATACGCGGCAGGAAACTTAAGTCATACAATCAATGTAACTTCTGCCGATGAGATGGGATATCTTGCCAACACCTTAAATTATATGTCCAGTGAATTAAATAAGATGGAGGAATATCAGCATTCCTTTATCGCCAACGTCTCCCACGACTTCCGCTCCCCGCTGACGTCTATCAAGGGGTATCTGGAAGCGATCAAAGACGGAACGATCCCTCCGGAATTATACGATAAGTATCTCGGTATCCTGATCTCTGAGACAGAGCGTTTAAACAAACTCACTCAGGGCATGCTGACGCTGAACTCTCTCGACAGCAAGGGATTCCTGACACGGAGCAACTTTGATATCAATCGCGTTATTAAAGATACTGCGGCAACCTTTGAAGGAACCTGCAATGCCAAGGATATCGTTCTGGATCTCACCTTCGCTGCGGATATCCAGATGGTGTATGCGGATCTCGGTAAGATCCAGCAGGTACTCTACAATCTGATCGACAATGCCATCAAATTCAGCCGTGAGAATTCTGTGATCTATATCCAGACTTCGCTGAAGTACGAGAAAGTCTTTGTTTCTGTGAAGGATACGGGAATCGGTATTCCGAAGGAAAGTATCAAGAAGATCTGGGACCGCTTCTATAAGTCGGATCTCTCCAGAGGAAAAGATAAGAAGGGAACAGGACTCGGACTGGCGATCGTAAAAGAGATCATACAGGCACACGGGGAAAATATTGATGTGATCAGCACCCAGGGAGTCGGGTCGGAATTTATCTTTACGCTGCCGAAGGCGACAGCACTGTAATACAGCCAAATATCCGGACACAGAAGTCTCTATTCTGTGTCCGTTTTTTGTTGCTCGCCCCTCGCGCGGTCGTTTGCGACAATCTATATTTTCGCACAGTGCACAAAAAATCTCTGTCTGGACGCACCTCGGCGTGTCCGGGCAGAGATTTTTATTTCTGTCGATTCTTCCGTTTTCTTAGATTTCTTTCATCTTCGTCCCGATCACATGAACAATCACCTTCATGCTTTGTTATTTTTATGATCGGCCGGACATCATATCAAGTCCTGTCATTGCCAGCACCTTTACCGCGGCAGTGAGAGCACGTCTTCCTGCTTCTCCTCCTGCAGCGTCCGCAAATGCTGCTGTATGGGTTCCCAAGCCTTCGCCCACACCGATATAAAACTGGGCAGCCGGAAGTGCCTGAGTCACATTTCCCACATCCGTGGAACCGATCCCCTGAGTCAGATCACGGGGGATATGATGTTCTCCAATGAAATCCATGTTCTTTTCCACTGCTGTCACAAGTTCCCTGTTGTTGCGGACATCTTTTATCAGATAGCCATTCTGCTGAATTTCCACATCTACACCGGCGCAGATGGCTGCGCCTTTCGCGCACCGGTCTATCACGGAGATCACATCTTTCAGGTACTCCGCATCCAGCGCCCTGATATTGAATCTGCAGACTGCTCTCTCCGGAACAATATTCACAACGGTTCCGCCTTCCACGATAATTCCGTGAACCCTCGTGTAATCCTTAAAATGAAGTCTCTGGGAATCTACCGCATGGAACATCTGGAGAACTCCGTTTAACGCGCTGGCCCCCATCCACGGACACGCTGCGGTATGTGCCGGTTTGCCGGTGAAGGTATAGGTCTTATTTACGGCTGCAAATGAGATATCATCTGCCATGGACATATCACTCGGATGCATGATCAGCGCCATATCCACACCATCGAAAATTCCTTCGTCCAGCATCGTGATCTTTCCGCTTCCGTTTTCCTCTGCCGGTGTTCCAAGAACCTTCAGGGTTCCGCCGATCCCGTATTTTTCCATGATCTCTTTTAATATCACAGCGGCCCCGGCTCCGCTGGTGCCGATCAAATTGTGACCGCATGCATGTCCAATTTCAGGGAGCGCGTCGTACTCGCACATAAACGCAAAGGTCAATCCCGGCTTTCCGCTCTGGTATTCCGCCACAAATGCGGTCTCCAGAGAGCCGGCTCCCCGCTGTACTTTAAAGCCATGCTTTTCCAACAGCCCGCATAGCTGATCCTGCGCCAGCGTTTCATGGTATGCCAGCTCCGGATGAGCAAATATGTATGCACTGACAACCTCAAACTCATCCCGGTGTTTCTCCGCCAATGTTTCAATCTCGTGCTTTACCTGTGTAAGATCCATCGCCATTTCCTCCTGTTATGCCCGATATTATATCCACTATTATACCGCGGCTGCTCCTGATTTCTCAAGCACTGATCACATAAATTTCCCACTCTGGCTCAGATGGGACCTTGCTTTTCGTCCATTGAATCTCCCTGCGTTTCATGATAAAATATAGTCATCTGCTCAATCATTTCTAACTGCTCGAGAGGAGGACATAATTATGAATTCTATTTCTATCACCTGGAATGGTCATTCCTGTTTTACCGTTGAAAAAGATGGATTTTCCATTGTATTTGATCCATATGGCCCGAATACAGTACCGGGACTCGCTCCGCTTTCCCTCATTGCGGACATGGTACTCTGCAGCCACGAACATGGTGACCACGGTTACACGGACGCAGTGACCTTAAAGCACAGCGGGACAAAGAACCCGTTTTCCATCACGAAGATCGACACCTGGCATGACCCGGAACAGGGAGCCCTCCGTGGACCGAACCGGATCCACATTTTAGAATCAGATGGACTTAAAATTGCCCATATGGGTGACATCGGATGTCCTCTTACCAGAGAACAAAAGGATCTGTTAAAGCATCTCGACGCGATCCTGATCCCTGTGGGCGGTTATTATACGATCGATGCGGTCCAGGCGAAGGCTGTGGTGGATGACCTCGCGCCCCGCGTTGTGATCCCGATGCACTACCGCTCTGACCATTTCGGCTATCCGGTGATCGGACGTCTTGAGGAATTTACAGGACTCTGCCGGAATGTGGTGGAGTACGACTCCAACACACTGGTGCTGACGGCTGAGACGAGACCGCAAACGGCGGTTTTGAAGCTGAAATAACCAGATAAGTTCCATTTTTGCTGCAGTTTTCCGTGATGATCCGACCGGCGGTGTAAAAATACAGCTGTCATGTCCGCTCAAATACAGAGTTTAACTGCAGCAATTTTTATGTCCTTTTCCCGGCGCTGGAGAGTACTATAATTTTATAACTTTAAGTTATGTGCCATATCAATACGTGCCATTTTATTTATGCCTGATCCTATGCTATAATGAGGGAATGAAAGAATTCATGAACTGTTACGGCGGCTGACGGTCTATATCTTCGCAGCTGTCTTTTAATATTTCTTAGATAAGAAAGGAACATATAAAGTCATGGCAAAAGGAATGATCTTTAAATTTCATAATGACCTTGATACCGATCAGATCATTGCATCCCAATATCTGCTCTTACCGAATCTGGAAGAGATGAAAGAGCACACATTCGAGTCTCTCGACCCGGATTTCCCCAAAAAAGTAAAACCGGGCGATTTTGTTGTCGGCGGCGAGAACTTCGGCTGCGGTTCTTCCAGAGAACAGGCACCGGGCGTTTTAAAAGCCCTCGGCGTACAGGCCGTCGTTGCAAAATCCTTCGCAAGGATTTTCTATAGAAATGCGATCAATATCGGACTTCCGGTTATCGTCTGTAAAGACCTGCCGGATGATGTAAAGACCGGCGATACCATGGAACTTTCCATGTCTGACGGAACTGCTCATGCAAATGGAAAGACATATTCCTGCACAAAGCTGCCGGAATACATGCAGAACATCTTAAATCAGGGCGGACTGATCGCTTCTTTAAACCGTGAGGAGGAGTAGGACAATGGGAATGACAATCGCAGAAAAGATCATCGCAGCGGCAGCCGGTGTTGACTACGTAAAACCGGGAGATATCCATACCGTAACATTAGACCGTATGATGAGCAACGACGGAACCACACATCTGACCGTTGACATGTACCGCAATAAATTAAAACATCCGCACATCGCGGACACAAAAAAGATGGTATTCATTGTAGACCACAATGTCCCGTCCGACTGTCCGAAGACAGCAGCGTCCCAGAAGAAGATGCGCGACTTCGCGAAGGAAAACAACATCGATTTCTGGGAAGGAAAAGGCGTCTGCCACCAGGTCATGATGGAGAATTACGTCTGCCCGGGTGAACTGATCTTCGGCGCTGACAGCCACACATGTTCCTACGGCGCTCTCGGCGCCTTCGGTACCGGAGTTGGATGTACAGACCTCCTCTACGGCATGGTGACAGGAAAATCCTGGGTTCTTGTTCCGGAGACTGTAAAATTCAACCTCGTCGGAAAGCTGCCGGAAGGCGTTTACGCGAGAGACCTGATCTTAACCATCATCGGCACCATCGGCGCAAACGGCTGCAACTACCAGGTTATGGAGTTCACCGGCGAAGGCGCTAAGACATTAAGCATCAGCGAGCGTATGGTCCTCTGCAACATGGCTGTCGAGGCAGGTGCAAAGACCGGTATCTTCGAGCCGGACGAGAAAGCCATCGAATACCTGGAAGCTCACGGAAGAAAGCCGAAGGCACTCTTCACAAGCGACCCGGACGCAGTCTACGCAAGAGAATATACCTTTGACCTCTCCAAGATCCGGCCGGTAGTGGCGAAACCGGACTTCGTTGACAACCTGGTTCCGGCTGAGGAAGTCCGCGGCGTGAAGATCGACGAGGCATTCTTAGGTTCCTGCAACAACGGACGTATCGAGGACCTGAGAGTCGGCGCTTCCATCATTAAAGGAAAGAAGGTCGCTGAAAAAGTCCGTTTCCTTGTGGTTCCGGCAAGCCAGACCGTTTATCTCCAGGCACTGAAGGAAGGTCTGATCGACGCCTTTATGGAAGCCGGAGCAATTGTTATGAATCCGAACTGCAGTGTATGCTGGGGAAGCTGCCAGGGCGTTATCGGCGAGAATGAAGTCCTGATCAGCACCGGTACAAGAAACTTCAAGGGCCGCGCAGGACATCCGAGCTCCAAGGTATATCTTGGATCCGCTGCGACTGTTACGGCTTCTGCTATTAAAGGTGAGATCGCGTTAGCGAGTGATTTATAGGCTATATCGATTTGAAATGACTATTTTTGCATCTGTCTGCGCTTTTGTGTGGGCAGATGTGGTCTTCCGATATAATACCAGTGGGACAGAATCATTTCTTCACTGATTGGTGTTTACCTGAGTAATCCGGTATCAGAGGGGGCAAAAGCTTTTGACCCCAACGTCATTATATATTTGTATAGAAATCGAGGATATTTACATGGAAAAAATGACCGGAAAGGTCTGGGTCCTGGGCGATGACATCGACACCGACATCATCATCCCGACCGAGTACCTTGCATTAAAAACCATTGACGATATGAAACAGTACGGATTCAGTCCGCTCCGCCCGGAGCTTGCAGGACAGATCAAGCCGGGCGATATCATTGTTGCCGGAAAGAACTTCGGCTGCGGCTCTTCCAGGGAACAGGCCCCGGAGATCATCAAAGCGCTGGGAATCCAGTGCGTGATCGCGAAATCCTTCGCGAGGATCTTCTTCCGCAACTCCATCAACAATGGTCTGCTCTTAATCGAACAGCCGACGCTCCACGATGACATCAAAGAGGGCGACACCGTATCTGTTGTGATGAACGAACACATCGACTACAACGGAAAAGAGTACCCGATCGCGTCTCTTCCTGAGAACCTGATGGACATTATCCGCGCAGGCGGCCTTGTAAAAGCCATGCGCAAGCTGAATGGTCTCGATTAAAGGGGGAGAATACAATGGGAAAGACAGTAATTGAGAAAATCGTTGAACATAATACCGGAAAGTCCGTAAATCCGGGCGATATCGCGATCGTAAATGTGGACCGCGTCATGATCCACGACATTTTTATTCCGTTCGTGGCTGAAAAATTTGAAGAAATGGGCTTTAAAAAGCTGTGGGATCCGGACAAGGTCGTTCTGATCTACGATCACCTCGTTCCGGCAAGCCAGCAGGACGACACGAGACACTTCCGCATCGGAAATGCATTCGCTGAAAAGTACGGCATGACCCACGTACACAGAAGCGACGGAATCTGCCACCAGTTAATGACCGAAGCCGGATATGTAAAGCCGGGCGATATCGCATTCGGTACCGACAGCCACACAACGACTTACGGCTGCGTCGGTGCGTTCTCTTCCGGTATCGGCTACACGGAGATGGCAAGTATCTTAGGCACCGGAACCATGTGGATCCGTGTGCCTGAGACTATCAAAGTCGTCATCAACGGAAAACTGCCGGAGAATGTGATGTCTAAGGACGTAATTCTCCGCCTCATCGGCGATCTCGGCGCGGACGGCGCTACTTACAAGGCGCTGGAGTTCTCCGGAAGCGCTGTCGAAAGCATGACTGTCGCAAGCCGTATGACAATCTCTAACATGGCCATCGAGGCAGGCGCAAAGTGCGCTCTGTTCACACCGGATGAAAAGACGGCGGAATACTGTGATATTACCTTAAACGACTACCAGAAGAGTCTTTTCGGCGATCCGGACGCAGCTTACTGCCGCGTGATGGAATACAACGCGGAAGATTTCGTTCCGGTCATGGCGTGTCCGTCCCAGGTGGACAAAATCCGCAATGTCAGCGAACTTGAAGGCACAGAGATCGACCAGGTATTCATCGGTTCCTGCACAAACGGACGCCTGGAAGATCTGGCTGCTGCCGCCGAAGTTTTAAAGGGCAAACAGGTTGCAAAATTCGTAAAGCTGATCGTAACTCCGGCCAGCCGAAAGATCTACAGACAGGCCGCTGACCTTGGAATCCTTGAGACACTGGCCGAGGCGGGTGCTATGATCACCCATCCGGGCTGCGGTCTCTGCTGCGGACGCGCAGGCGGCATCCTGACAGACGGTGAACGTGTTGTCGCTACCAACAACCGTAACTTCCTTGGACGTATGGGAACATCCAAGGTCCAGATCTATCTCGCCTCCCCGAGAACGGCTGCGGCATGTGCAGTGGCTGGTAAGATCGTTTGTCCGGAATAAGCCAGTCAGCACAAACGATAACTACAAAGTAAAAACAGACTCGTCATATCGAATCATAAAAATCCGGTAATCAGGATATCTCGCAATGATACTTTGCGGTTATCTCCGATTACCGGATTTTTTATGTAAGTGTTATATAATCAATTTGAACACTTATGTGCAAAACCTAATAGAGTTTTTAAATGCATTTTCATAAGGTTTTAACCGACAAACCCCTGTACGAAGGTCTTAATAAACCAAATTGTCTGCGGTTGATAAATAATATCAACCAAGAATGCGCCAACGATAGGAACAATCATCATTGCGCGGCGGGACATGCCATAACGCTCATTCACAGCAGTCATGTTCACAATTGCTGATGGAGTAGCACCTAGACCATGGCCGCACAGACCAGCACACATTACAGCTGCATCGTAGTTCTTTCCTAACAGGCGGAATACTACAAAGTAGCTGACAAGAACCATGAATACTACCTGACAGATCAGCACCACCAGAACACCGCCGATCAGACCAGCTAATTCCCACAATTTCAGCGTCATCAGTGCAATAGACAGATACAGTGATAACATAACATCTCCGATTCCATCAACTATCGCAAAATCGAAATTATAAAAATTAAATTTTTCATTAAGGTTGCGAACTATTACCGCTACAAACATTGCGCCCACATAAGTAGGAAAGCTCATTCCGATTCGCTTTCCAATCCAACCGGAAACCATAGTTCCCAGCGCCATGCAAACAAGTAAAGCTGTCACATTCTTTATTACATCCAGGCTGCTCAGCTTTGCTGCTCCGGCTGCGTTTACTGTATTAATATCACTCTCGAAATTTTCAGATGCATCCGGTTTTAAATTGTATTTTACAATTAACCGCCGTCCAACTGGGCCACCTACCATAACAGCACTGATTAATCCAAACGTTGCTGCTGCCGCTCCTACCAGAGGTGCTGCTGTATATCCCATATCCGCGAATGTACTGCCATAAGCAGCCGCTGCACCATGACCACCTACCATGGAAATAGCGCTGGAGAGCAATGCATAAGGAGCCTCCAATCCAACCAGCTTGCCTACACCGATGCCGATCACATTCTGAAAAGCAGAGATAATACCCGCAATCAGCCAGTAAACAATAAGTAACATGCCACCTTTTTTCAGTAAACTGATACTTGCGCCCAATCCAACTGTTGTAAAGAAAGCAAGCATAAATGGCGACTGATACATACTGTCAAACGAAAATGCAAATGTTCCCGTCACATGACCAATAAAAGTGACAAACATAAACAGGAATCCGCCAACAACAGGTGCTGGAATACAATATTTTTCCAAAAATTTAACCTTGCTCTTGATAAAGAAACCGATAAGCAATATCACAGCAGCCATGGCAACTGTCATAATACCATCAGCCTTGATGGTAAAAAGGGAATCAATGACCTCAAACGACATGTGCGCATCCTCCTTTTTTTGTAAAGCAGACAAGTTTTTTATTTTTCACGTGCTTTCGTTGCAAACCCCATCAGATCACAAGTCAGGCGAGCCGCTGTGTAACAGGTAGTGTCACCTTCATCATCATACTGTGGAGCAACTTCTGTCATAGCCATACCAACTACATTGCAGTGGTTCGCAATCGCTTCCAACATCTCAGTTGCTTCATCGTATGTAAATCCACCCAGCATAGGAGATCCTGTACCTTTCGATAACGGATAGTCCATAGCATCAATATCAAAATGGATAAACGTATTACGGCCAACTTCCAAATTCTTTAAAATTTCTTCAATTGCAACACGACGATAATCCTTAACAGAATATATTTTATCGCCATTTGCACGTGCTTCCTCAAAATCAGCAGGTCCACTGCTTCCTATACCGCGAATGCCCAGATGAATCATTTTTTCCACATATGGCAGTGTGGAATTATTTCGCATAGGTGAACCATTGAAATATGGCTGACCATTCAGCGGTTTTGTCCAATCCAGATGGGAATCAAAATGGATGATGTCCAGTTGGGAATAACAATCTAATCCTTTTACAGCTT
>OMEQ01001303.1_pt1 | contig 11918 bp, 6 predicted proteins | sample 1645451 | NCBI WGS metagenome assembly OMEQ01 (sample SAMEA103958142, study PRJEB25191) | human gut metagenome | biome: human-associated habitat [ENVO:00009003]; feature: intestine environment [ENVO:2100002]; material: feces | place: Germany | collected 2013/2015
GCGTGGTCGAAAGCGGCAACGCAAGCCTTAATACCAGCGCGCTCACCGGCGAAAGCCTCCCGCGCGATGTCAAAGAGGGCGATGAGATCATCAGCGGCTGCATCAATTTAAACGGTGTTCTGAAAATCCGCACCACAAAGGAATTCGGCGAGTCCACCGTTTCCAAAATCCTCGACCTCGTTGAAAACGCCAGTTCCCGCAAGTCCCGTTCGGAAGCGTTCATCTCCCGCTTCGCTAAAATTTACACCCCGGCGGTCTGCATTTCCGCTGTACTGCTCGGCATCGCCGTGCCGATCCTGCGCATGGCGTTCGGCATGGATGCCGCTTGGGTCGATTGGATCTACCGCGCGCTGACCTTCCTCGTTGTCAGCTGCCCGTGCGCACTTGTCATTTCCATCCCGCTCAGCTTCTTTGCGGGCATCGGCGGCGCAAGCCATGAGGGCGTGCTCATCAAGGGCTCCAACTATCTTGAAGCCCTCTCCGATGCAAAAATTGTCGTGTTCGATAAAACCGGTACGCTCACGCAGGGCGTGTTTGAGGTCACTGCCGTCCACCACAACACGATGGACGAAGCAAAGCTGCTCGAGTACGCCGCGCTCGCCGAGTGCGCCTCCTCCCACCCCATCAGCAAAAGTTTGCAGAAAGCCTACGGTAAAGAGATCGACCGCAGCCGCGTAACGGACATTGAAGAAGTCAGCGGCAAGGGCATCACCGCCAAGGTCGACGGGCACGAGGTCCTCGCCGGCAACGCAAAGCTCATGGCGCTGCACAATATTCCATATAACGACTGCCACAGCGTCGGCACCATCATTCACATGTCAATCGACGGCGAATATGCCGGTCACATCGTTATCTCCGATGTCATTAAGCCCCATTCCAAGGAAGCCATTCAGAAGCTGAAGCACGCCGGTGTTGAAAAAACCGTCATGCTCACAGGCGATGCCAAGCGTGTGGCTGATCAGGTCGCCAAAGAGCTTGGTATCGACGAAGTTCGCAGCGAGCTGCTCCCGGGCGATAAGGTCAACGAAGTCGAAAAGCTCATTCAGAATAAGCCGAAGAAAGCAAACCTCGCGTTCGTCGGCGACGGCATCAACGATGCGCCGGTGCTCACCCGTGCCGATATCGGCATCGCCATGGGCGCCATGGGCAGCGATGCCGCCATCGAAGCCGCAGACGTTGTCCTCATGGACGATGACCCGATGCAGATTGCAAAGGCCATCAAAATTTCCCGCAAGTGCATCGGCATCGTCAAGCAGAACATCGTGTTCTCGCTCATCATCAAGTTCGGCTGTCTCGCGCTCACCGCGTTCGGTCTTGCGAACATGTGGGCAGCCATCTTTGCGGATGTCGGTGTCATGATTATCGCGGTTCTCAACGCCATCCGCGCTTTGAAGTACAAAGAATAAAAGATAACATACCAAAACGCCCTCCCGCTGCGGTTTTTCCGTAAGCGGGAGGGCGTTTTTCGTTTTCTGTTTCAGCTTTTAATCTTTGTACAGATTGCCCGTGTACCAATCCACCATGCCGTTTTGCACAGCGTCCTCAAAGTAGTCGGGCCAGTAGTCCGGCGCTTTGCCGGAGGGATACCAAATGTCCGGGTACAACGCGTTTTCGTTCTCCGTGATTTTTGAGGTGTCCACGGTCGCATCTTCGCCGTCACGCACCTTGCGCGCCACGATCACCGTGCGGAAGCCCTCATATTCATACGAGCATGTTGAAAGCATCACCGTTTTGTCGTTTTCGTTCAGGTCAACGCCGGTGTTCACCATGCTGCGTTTCATCACGTCGTAGTAAAACTGCATCTTGTCTTCCGCAGAGTCAAAATCGCCGCGCAGATAGTTGAACAGCTCCCCTTGGTTATCGTATGTATTCGTCTTGAATACCGAAACGATCTTCCATTCCGCCGCTTCCTTTTCGGTGTCATAGCGGAATACCGGACAGCTTTTCACGGTCTCGGCACTGCCAAAACCGATCACCTGCCAGAACATTCTGCCGTCCTGCATACTGTGCCCGTGCAAAACCTGATTATCGGAGTCCACCGTGCACATACCGTCCAAAAAGATACTGCCGTACTTCGTGCTTTCCTTTTTGTAGTTGCGGTAAAGGTAATACTGCGGGTCGTCTGCAGGCGGCGTCAGCACCGGAAAATTGATGTCCGTGCCGTCCAGCTGCACCCAGCCCGTAATGTCGCTGTTCACGCTTTGCAGCTTCAAAACAGCCTCGCGACGGCGCTCCAGCTCTGCCATGCGTTCGCTGTCCGCCGTGTCGTCTTCGGAAGAAACCGGGGCCACGCTTTCCGTGTCGCCCGCTTCGGAGTAGATTTTCTGAATCTCACCTACGTTTTTATCCGTCACATACGGGTTCACAATGAGCTCCATTACAAGCACCGCCGCCGAAACGACAAAAATCACCGAAAACAGCGTGATGAGCACCGGGAACAGAATTCTCCGCTTTCTCGGCTGCATACTTTCTTCGTCTTCATAGACCGCCACGCGCCGCATATGCTCCGGCTCGCGGTATTTGCGCCACACGCGTTACGCCTCGTCCACCGGCAAACCGGCAAGGTAGCGGCGTACCATATCGAGTGCTTTGGAGGCCGCGCAGTGGCGGTGCCATTCGCGGGATTTCAGTCTGCCCATCGGCTGGCGCTTTGCCACCCACGTGTTCTTGCCGTCACTCAACGCAATGTACACAAGGCCCACCGGCTTTTCTTCTGTGCCGCCGTCCGGGCCCGCAATGCCCGTGATACCCACGCCGATGTCTGCACCGCTCTCACGCACAATGCCTTCCGCCATCGCGCGCGCCGTCTGTTCGCTCACTGCGCCGTATGTCACAAGCGTCTCGTGCGGTACACCGAGCAAACGCTCCTTCACGCAGTTTGCATACGTCACGCAGCCCGTCTCAAACACGGCGGAGGAACCCGGAATATCCGTAATGCGCTTTGCAAGCATACCGCCCGTGCAGGATTCCGCCGTTGCAAGCTTCTTGCCCGCCTTTTTAAGCTCACTGACCACAAGCTCCTCCAGCGTCTCCACGTCCACACCGTACACGAAGTTGCCGATACGCTTCTTCAATTCTTCCACCACCGGCACACACATCGCGTCTGCTTCTTCTTTCGTTGCGGCCTTCGCCGTCACGCGCACGAACATCTCGCCTTCCTTGGCATACGGCGCCACGGTCGGGTTGCTCTGCTCCATCAGGTCTTCGATCATCTGTGCCACCGGCGCTTCGCCTCTGCCGTACACATGCACGCTGTGCGAAGCGATGACCGCGCTCTGGAATTTCTCAAGGTACGGCACGGCATAGTTGTGCAGCATCGGGGTCAGTTCCGAAGGCGGGCCGGGCAGCATGATGACGATCTTGCCCTTGTCCGTCCGGAACGCGCAGCCGGGCGCAGTGCCGTTGTCGTTTTTCAGCGCGGTGCAGCCCTCCGGCAGCATCGCCTGCTTCATCTGGTTTTCGGTCATGCCGCCGTTTGCAAAGTAATCGAGCAAATGCTGGTAGCTCTGCTCGTGCAAAACGAGCTTCTTGCCCGCAGCCGCCGCCACGGTCTCTTTCGTCAGGTCGTCGCCCGTCGGCCCAAGGCCGCCCGTCGTGATGAGAATATCGCTTCTGTCGAGCGCGTCGTAAACGGCCTTTTCCAGTCTGCCCACGTTGTCGCCGACTACGGCGGCGTAGAGCAGATCAATGCCGAGCGCGGAAAGCGCCTTTGCAACGATTGTTGTGTTCACGGTCTGGCCGAGCAAAAGCTCTGTACCTACCGATAATACTTCTGCCTGCATGGTAAAATTCCCCTTTCTTACAGATGACGGATCTCCGTCTTTTCAAGGCAATTTTTCAAAAGCTGTTCCACATCAAGCTTCTGTTCCGCAGCCTCCACCACGTTTAAAGTGGGGCGGGTGCGCGGGTGCTTCGGCGTAAACACCGTGCAGCAGTCCTCATACGGCTCAATGGAAATATCATACGTGTCAATGCGGTGCGCAAGCGTCACGATTTCCGACTTGTCGCTGCCGATAAGCGGACGGAAAACCGGCATATTCGCCGCGGCGTCCGTGCAGGCGATGGCCTGTATCGTCTGGCTTGCCACCTGCCCAAGGCTCTCGCCCGTGATGAGCGCGCTGCATTCGCGCTCGCGTGCAATGCGCTCGGCGGCACGCATCATAAAGCGGCGCATAATCACGGTCGCAAGCTCCTCCGGGCAGTTGTCTCGAATTTGCTCCTGAATTTCGGTGAACGGCACGGTAATCATGTCCATTCTGCCCGCGTATTCGCCGACCTTCTTCAGCAGCGCCACCACCTTTTCATGTGCGCGCTCGCTCGTGTACGGCGGGCTCGCAAAGTGAATGGCCGTCAGCTCCACGCCGCGCTTTGCCATCATCCACGCCGCCACCGGGCTGTCGAGGCCGCCGCTGATAAGAATAGCCGCCTTGCCGCCCGTGCCCACCGGAATGCCGCCCGCGCCGGGCTTCGTCTCGCCGTGGATATACGCCGCTTTCTCGCGGATTTCCACGCGCACCGTGATCTCCGGGTTATGCACGTCTACGGAAATGTGCGGGTTCGCGCGCAGCAGCGCCGCGCCCACCTCGCGGGAGATTTCCATGGAGCCGAGCGGGAACTTCTTGTCCGCACGCTTCGATTCCACCTTGAACGTCTTAAAGCCCGCAAGTGTGTCATTGAGGTATTCCGGCGCCATTTTTGTAATGGCGTCCATGTCCTTTTCACACACGCAAGCGCGCGCATAGCCAATGACGCCGAAAATCTTCGAGATGCGCTCCTCGGCCTCGTCAATGTCCGCGTCCTCGTCCTTCGGTTCAATGTAAATGGTGGACTGCATGGAGTACACCTCAAAGTTGCCCGCGCGCGCAATGCGGCGGCGAATGTTCTTTAACAGCCGGTCTTCAAACGTGCGGCGATTCAATCCCTTTAAGACGATCTCGCCGAGCTTGACCAGAATCACTTCCTGCATGACAAAATTCCTTTCCATCTATAAACTCACGCTTACGCGTGCGAAAGCGTTTGGAGGCCCTCTTTCAAGGCGTCCGCAAACGCGTCCATTTCTTCTGCTGTGTTTTCCGCCGAAAGGCTTATGCGCAGCGATGTTTCAACGCGCTCCTTCGGCAGCTGCATCGCGCTCAGAACGTGGCTCGGTTTTGCCTTGCCGCACGCGGAACCGCTTGAAACAAAAATGTTTCGCTCCGCCAAAAAGTGCAGCATCGTCTCCGCACGCACGCGCCCTGCCGAAAGATTCACAATATACGGCAGCGCGTTTTCGGGCGAGTTCAAAACAACCTCCGGCATCGCTTTCAGCCGTTCAATCAAATGCGTCTGCACCGCTTTTACGTGTGTAAGCGCCTCTTTTTCCGTCATCATGTGCTTCACCGCTTCGCCGAACGCACAAATTTGCGGCACGCCCTCGGTGCCGGGGCGCAGATTTTTCTCTTGCCCGCCGCCGAAGCTGTGCGGCAAAATGCGTACGCCGCTTTTCACGTACAGCGCACCCACGCCCTTCGGCGCATGCACCTTGTGGCCCGAAACACTGATGAGGTCAACACCGAGCTTTTTCGGCTGGAGCGGAATTTTGCAGAAGCCCTGCACCGCGTCCGTGTGAAACAGCGCCGGGGCTTTTTTCCTCTTGATCATGCCCGCAATATCTTTCAGCGGCAGCAAAACACCTGTTTCGTTATTCACCGCCATCACGCTGACCAAAATCGTCTTCGCATCAATGGCCGCGTCAAATTTCTCTTTCGGAATATTTCCGTCCGCATCCGGCTGCACATACACAACCTCAAAGCCCTCTTTTTCAAGTTGTGCCATCGTATTGAGCACTGCCGGATGCTCGATTGCCGTCGTCACAATCTTGTTGCCCGCGCGCTTTTTCGCATGCGCCGCACCCAAAATCGCAATGTTGTCGCTCTCTGTGCCGCCGGACGTGAAATAAATCTCCCCCGGCTGCGCCGAAAGTCTCTCGGCAATGATCTCTCGCGCCGCAGTCATCTCCTTTTCCGCCGCAAAGCCCTTGCTGTGCAGCGAAGAGGGGTTGCCGTAGCATTCCGTCATCATGTAAAGCGCCTTTTCCGCCGCCTCTTTTGAAACGCGCGTCGTCGCGCTGTTGTCCAAATAAATTTCCTGTGTCGTATCCATCATTATCCCTTACAGTTTTCGGTAGCCGGTCGAAAAATCGACCACATTTCTAAGCGGCTCACCCGCCAGAAAACGCTTTAAATTCTCCGCCATAATACGCACAATGCGGTCGTGCGTCTCCTGCAAATGGTATCCGCCGGAGATATGCGGTGTGATGACCGCATTTTCCATCTTCCACAGCGGGTGATCTGCGGGCAGCGGCTCCGGGTCGGTCACGTCCACGCCCGCGCCCGCAAGCTTTCCGTTTTCCAGCGCCACGCACAGCGCATCTGTGTCGACGATCATCCCGCGGCCGACGTTTAATAAAATCGCGCCGTCCTTCATCTTCGCCATGCGCTCTGCGTCAAACATCCCCTTCGTTGCCGTCGTGCCCGGCAGCGTGATGGCCACGCAGTCCGCCTGTGGCAAATATTCGTCAAGCTTATCCGTGTGGATGAGCTCGTCCACAAAATCGGGCTTATCCGTACCCGTGCGGCGCACGCCGATCACCCTTGCACCCAGCGCTTTCGCACGCTTCGCAAATTCCCCACCGATGTCGCCGAGGCCGAGCACCAGCACCGTCGAGTTCCACGCCGAGCGCACCTGCCCGAGGTCGCACCACTTGCCCGTGCGCTGCACATCGCGGTACAAATGCAGCTTTTTTAAAAGTTCAAGCCACACCGCGACCATGTATTCCGAAATCGCAAGGCCATACGCGCCCGTTGCATTCGTCAAAACGGTCTCCTTCGGCAGACAGCCGTGGATATACCCGTCCACGCCCGCACTGTTCGTCTGCAACCATTTAAGCTTATCGCCGGTCGAGATGAGCTTCGGACTCACGTTGCCGAGGATTATATCCGCGTTCTGCACGTCCTCGCGCTCTGCCTTGCCCTCTTTATAAATAAACGTCTCCTCCGGCGCGGCTTCTTCGAGCCACACGCGCTGATAGGGCTTCGTCTCCATCGCAACTAAAATGTTCACAGTGTCTCGATCTCCTCTCTCCACACCGTATTGCACGCGTCGCTCGGCATGCGGAAATCGCCGCGCGGCGAAAGCGTCACAGAGCCCACCTTCGGGCCGTCCGGCAGGCAGGAGCGCTTAAACTGCTGCTGGAAGAAGCGGCGGTAGAACGTTTTCAGCCACTTTTTAATGGTCTCGGCGTCATACTGCCCCGCAAATGAGCGCAGCGCCATCGCATAAATTTTACGTGGAGTAAACCCAAAGCGCAGCATATAATACAAATAGTAATCATGCAGTTCATACGGCCCCACAAGGTCTTCCGTCTTCTGTGAAATTTCGCCGTCCTTCGGCGGCAATAATTCCGGGCTGACCGGCGTGTCCAAAATATCAAGTAAAACGCGGCGCAGCTCGTCGTTGCCGTGCATCGCCTCATAACGCACGAGGTGGCGCACCAGTGTCTTCGGGATAGACGCATTCACCGCATACATCGACATGTGGTCGCCGTTGTACGTCGCCCAGCCGAGCGCAAGCTCGGAAAGGTCGCCCGTGCCGATGACAATGCCGCCGTGCTGATTCGCAATGTCCATCAAAAGCTGCGTGCGCTCGCGCGCCTGCGAATTTTCATACGTCACGTCCAGCACCTCGGGATCGTGCTGAATGTCCTTAAAGTGCTGCTCCACCGCCTTCGCAATCGGAATTTCATCAAAATGCACCTTGAGCTCTTCCGCAAGGCACTGCGCGTTGCTCTTCGTGCGCGCCGTCGTGCCGAAGCATGGCATCGATACCGTGCGGATGCCCGTGCGCGGCAGGCCGAGCATATCAAACGCGTTCGCCGTTACAAGCAACGCCAACGTGGAATCGAGACCGCCCGAAAGCCCAATGACCGCCGTTTTGCAGCCGATGTGCTTCAGTCTCGTCGCGAGACCCGTCGCCTGCATTTTGAGGATCGTCTCGCAGCGTGCGGAAAGGTCGGCGTCGTCCTTAGGCACAAACGGGTACGGATACGCCGTGCGCGTCGTCTCAAACTCGGGCAGGTCCATCGAAGCGTCGATGATGTCGCACACAGGCTCGTCCTGCCACGTATTCATGCGGCGGCGCTCCTGCACAAGGCGCTCCACGTCGATGTCGCCGTAGGTGATGCCGTTTGTAAACAAATCGCTCTCGTTCAGTAACGAGCCGTTTTCGCAAATCAAATTGTGCCCCGCAAAGATCATGTCCGTCGTGCTTTCGCCAAAGCCGCTGTCCGCGTACACATACGCTGCAAGCAGACGACCGGAGTGCATGCGCAGCATGTCGCGGCGGTACTGCGCCTTACCGATAATTTCATCGCTGCACGAAAGATTTAATAAAACGGTCGCGCCGCCCTTTGCAAGCGTCACGCTCGGCGGGTCTGCCACCCAAACATCCTCGCAGATCTCCACGCCCACAGTCACGTCCGGCGCAAGCTCAAACACCACGTCACGGCAGCCGTACCAGTCGCCCGCATAGCGCAGCATGCCGCTTTCCGGCGCGGGGGAAAAATGGCGCAGCTCGTAAAATTCGGAGTAATTCGGAATATGCTGCTTTGCCGGCAGGCCCAGCAAAACGCCGCGGCTGAACACCGCCGCGCAGTTATACAGCGCCCCGCCGGACGGGATCGGCATACCCACCGCGCACAGAATATCGAGGTCTTCCGTCTCTTCGATGAGGTCAAACAGGCACGCCTTCGCGCTTTCCATCAGCTTTCTGTCCTTAAACAGGTCGCCGCAGGTGTAGCCCGTCATCGCAAGCTCCGGGAACGCGATGACCGAAGCGCCGTTTGCGGCCGCCTCGCGGATCATCTTCGCCATCTCGTTTTTGTTGTACGGGCAGTCCGCCACCTTCACGTGCGGTGTAGCCGCCGCCACGCGCACCATTCCGTCTATTTTTATGCTCACAAATAAGCTCCTCTCAAGTGTCACCGGAGGTGACACAATTATATTCACTTGCACAAATTCCCCCTGCCGAAAAAAGAGCAGGGGGAAACTGTTTTTATTCTCATTCGCCGGTTTCGGCCGCCGTCACAGGCTCCGGTGTGGACTCCTCTGTGGGGGCCGCCGTCGGTTCTGCGGGCGGCGCAGGGGTCGGCTCCGGCGTAGGCGCCGCAGTCGGCGCAGGGGTCGCAGTGGGCGCAGGGGTCGCAGTGGGCACTGCCGTTGGGGTTGCCGTAGGTGTCGGGCTCGGGGAAGACGTCTCCGTGCTCGGGCCGATGCGGTAAATGGTGCCGCTTGGGCCGTAGTAGGAGGAAGGCAGCGTCTCGGTGCGGATGACCTCTCCGTCCTTCACAAAATCGCGCCAAGCGCTCGCCTCATAGCCCCAGTTGCCGCTTGTGGAAAGCACCTTTTCGCCCTTTTTAAGGTTCTGGTCCACCACGTATTTCACAGTGCTCAGCGGCGGGATCTCGCTCGTCGTCTGGGAATACACATTGATCGTGTCCCACTCTTTCGGGTGCTTGCCGTAGAACTGCACATGCAGCGTCACACCGTCCATCCAACTCATAATGTACACCGGGGTGTCAAGATCATTTCGGAACTGGAAGTCGATCTCGCCGTAACTCACCGTCGCGTCCAGACCGATCGGCACGTACGTAGACGGTGAAGAATGGCAGTCGCGCAGCGTGATTGTCATGCCCGCACGCAGCGCAGCGCCGTAGATCGTTGAAGAAGCCTGACAACCGCCGCCGTACATCTGCACCAGCGCGCCGCCGGAAAGACCGCCCGCCGGCAAAAAGCCCGTGGAAGCGTTTGTGGAATCGCCCACGATGTTTTCATAAGAGAATGTGTCGCCCGGGTTCAAAACCGTGCCGTTCACGCGGGAAAGCGCCAGACCCATGTTGTGGTTGCCGTTTTCCGTATTCGTCGAGACCGTCTCAAACGAGGAGATCATGCCGAAATCATTTCTCAGGTCGTCCACGGTCACTTTCGCCGCGGTCTCCTGCAAAGCAGCCTCTACTTCGCCGCTCGTCTTCTTAAGGAACTGCGCCTTCACGGCGGTAAGCGTTCCGTAAACGTCCAGCTTTTTGCCGTTCACGGCGTCCTCAAACATAAAGTCGCCCGCGTCAAAGTCATAAGAGCCCACGGTCGCGTCCTTAGCCTGCACGACGAAATCGCCGAGTTTTTGCTTTAATTCATTTTCAAAATTCTTGAGCGTCAGGCAGTACGTCATTTCGTAGTCGCCCGCTTTTCTCGATTTCAAAAGCCGCGTCAGCGTAATATCCAGCGTATCCACAACGGTCAGCTCGCTGCCCTTTGCGGTCATTTCGGTGTCGCCGCTTTTCACCGTGACGTTGATATTCGCATACGGCTTTAACGCCGCTGCTCTGCACGCCTTTTCGGCTTCCGCGAGCTTCATGCCGGAAATGTCGATGCCGTCCATCGTGGTACCTTCCGCAAACACGGTCAGGTCTTCCGGCTCCGGGGTAGGCGTCGGCGCCGCCGTCGCCGCAGAGTCGGAAGACGTCGGCAGCTTATCGCAGCCCGCAAAGCCCAGCATCAAGACAGCCGCCAAAACTGCGCCGACCGCCGCCGCGCGATATTTTTTTGTTTTATGTCTATACATGAGATCGCCTTTCTGAAAATCCCGGCAGCTTCTCACAGCCGCTTTTCTGTATCATACCGACTTACGTTTTGCAGATATTCTCTCCTTTTCGCCGGCAAAATACCGGCTGAGAATATTATACCTGCCGCATCTTTTCTTGTAAAGACATACGTTTAAATATGTCTTAAAAGTTTTTGAACGCATGTAGGTTCTTCGCTTACTTTAAGTATACCGCAAAGCCGCAAAAAAGTCTCCAGAAAAATGCAAATTTTCCGCAAATTTCACTCTTTTTTCGGATTTGATTTCTTAATTTCCGCGCAATATATGGAAATTCACAAAAAAATGTGATAAACTGAAGCAAAGGACAGGGGGTATCTGAAAATAAGTTTTGATTTTCCAGACACACCCGATGAAAAGGCTATTGAAAAGGAGCGGTATCATGCGCATTTTGATTCTCACCTGTGCTACCGGCGGCGGCCACCTGCGCGCGGCTGCGGCACTTGAAAAATACATACGCGAAACCACCACCCACGAAGTCATTCAAATGGACTTCTTAAAAAGCATCGGCAAGCTGCTCGACAAAACCATTTGCGACAGCTACCTCTTTATGGCAAAGAAGACCCCGTCTCTCTTCGGCCGCCTCTACAAAACGACAAATAAAGATAATCCCCTTGCGGATTTCGTCCCCCGCACAACGGAGCTTCTGGCGCTCCAGCTCTATCCGCGTTTAGCGGAGGTCGCGCCGGACGTCATCATCAGCGTGCACCCGTTCGCAACAGAGATGATCTCCGGTTTAAAGGAGCGCCGCCGCATCACCTGCCCGCTTATCTGCCTCATGACAGACTACGGCGTGCACAAGGCGTGGATTGCCCCGAATGTCGATGCCTACGTCGTCGCCTGCGACGACATGGTGAACGACCTGCGCCGTCTCGGCATTCCGAAAGAGCATATCTACCCCTACGGCATCCCGGTGCACGATGTCTTCTTCGACAAGGAAGACCAGGCGAAGCTCCTCACCGAAATGGACCTCGAGCCCGAAGTGCCCACCGTGCTCTTCATGGCCGGCAGCATGGGCGTCTCCAACATTGTAGACCTCTACCGTGGCCTGTGCTCCTCCCCGCTCGATTTACAGATCATCATCATCACGGGCAATAACAAAAAGCTTTATAAGCTCTTTGAAAGCGAAATTCCGAACTCGTCGAAAAAGACAAAGCTTATCCAGTTCACAACGGAAGTAGAGCGCTTTATGCACGCGTCCGACCTCATCATCACAAAGCCGGGCG
>OMEQ01001308.1_pt1 | contig 11896 bp, 9 predicted proteins | sample 1645451 | NCBI WGS metagenome assembly OMEQ01 (sample SAMEA103958142, study PRJEB25191) | human gut metagenome | biome: human-associated habitat [ENVO:00009003]; feature: intestine environment [ENVO:2100002]; material: feces | place: Germany | collected 2013/2015
TGGAGGACTCCATCTGCCGCATCGCCCAGAAGGCCCGCGCCGCCGGTATGCACCTCATCGTGGCGACCCAGCGCCCCAGCGTGGACGTCATCACCGGCCTCATCAAGGCCAACATCCCCAGCCGCATCGCCTTCGCCGTGTCCAGTCAGGTGGACAGCCGCACCATCCTCGACGGTGCCGGTGCCGAAAAGCTGCTGGGCATGGGCGATATGCTCTTCATGCCCGTGGGCGCACCCAAGCCCACCCGTATCCAGGGTACCTTCGTGCGGGATGAGGAGATCAGCCGTGTGCTGGACTTCATCAAGAAGAGCGCCACCGTCCAGTACGACGAAGCCATGATAGAGGCCATGGAAAAACACGCCATCCAGGACGGCAAGAAGGGCAGCAGTTCTGCCGACTCCGACGAGGAGGGCGGCAGTGACCCGATGCTCAAGCAGGCCGTGGAGGTGGTCATCGACGCTGGCCAGGCGTCCACCAGCCTGCTGCAGCGCCGCTGCAAGCTGGGTTATGCCCGCGCCGCCCGCATCATGGACGAGATGGAAGAAAAGGGCATCATCGGCCCCTACGAGGGCGCAAAGCCCCGCGCTGTCCTCATCAGCCGCCAGCAGTGGCTGGAAATGCAGATGAATCAGCCGGATGAATAAAATTTTTGATTTCGGAAGCAATAGAGCCCTGCTGTATAGGGCGGGCATCATGAAAGAAAAAGGATAACTATGGAACATTACACCGAATTTCTCCCCATCAGCCGGGCCGACATGGAGGCCCGGGGGTGGGACCAGCTGGACTTCGTGGTGGTGGGCGGCGACGCCTATGTGGACCACCCCAGCTTTGGCACCGCCATCATCAGCCGCCTGCTGGAAGCCGAGGGCTACAAGGTGGGTGTGCTGGCCCAGCCCCGCTACACCGACTGCGAGGACTTCAAGCGGTTCGGAAAGCCGAAGTACGGCTTCTTCATCGGCGGCGGCAATGTGGACAGCATGGTGAGTCACTATTCCGTCGCAAAGATCCCCCGCGCGGAGGACGAGTATTCGCCCGGCGGCAAGGGCGGCGCACGGCCCGACCGCAGCGCTACCGTCTACACCAGACTTGCCAAGCAGGCATACCCTGACCTGCCCGTCATTCTGGGCGGTCTGGAAGCATCGCTCCGCCGCTTTGCCCACTACGACTACTGGCTGGACACCGTCCTGCCCAGCATCGCCGAGGACTCTGGCGCGGACATCATCAGCTTCGGCATGGGGGAACACCAGACCGTGGAGATTGCCCGCCGTCTGGCGGCAGGGGAGCCGGTGGAGAGCATCACCGATGTGGACGGCACCTGCTACCTGACCGACTTCGACCACCTGCCCGAGCGGTATGTGGAGTGCGCGGGCTTCAGGAAGGTCGCCTCCGATAAGGTGGCTTATGCGAAAGCCTGCCGCATCCAGATGGACAATCAGGACGTCGTCAGCGGCAATATCATCGTCCAGAAGCAGAGCGAGAAGTATCTCGTGCAGAACATCCCCGCAAAGCCCCTTGTCCGCTGGGAGCTGGATAAGGTCTACGCCCTGCCTTACACCCGCCGCTACCACCCCATCTACGAGGCCATGGGCGGTGTGCCTGCCATCCGCGAGGTGCAGTTCTCCATCATCCAGAACCGCGGCTGCTTCGGCGGCTGCAATTTCTGCGCCATCCAGCTGCATCAGGGCCGACGCGTCACCAGCCGCAGCGCCGACAGCATCGTGGCCGAAGCAGAGCGGATGACCCACGAGCCGGATTTCAAGGGCTACATCCACGACATCGGCGGCCCCACCGCCAACTTCCGTTTCCCATCCTGCCGTGAGCAGATGCTGCGGGGTATGTGCAACGGCGGCAAGCACTGCCTCGCCCCCACCACCTGTTCCCACATGATCGTGGACCACAGCGATTACCTGAAAATCCTCCGCCGCGTCCGGGAACTGCCCGGCGTCAAGAAGGTGTTCATCCGCAGCGGCATCCGCTTCGATTACCTGATGGCCGACCCCGATGACACGTTCTTTAAGGAGCTGGTGGAGTACCACGTCTCCGGCCAGCTGAAAGTCGCGCCGGAGCACTGCGCCCCCAACACCCTCGCCTACATGGGCAAGCCGCCGATCGAGACCTTCAACAAGTTCAAGGATAAGTTCTACGAGCTGAGCAGGAAGGCAGGAAAAAAGCAGTACCTCGTGCCGTATCTCATGTCCAGCCACCCGGGCAGCACCCTCAAGGATGCCGTCTATCTGGCCGAATACCTCTACAAGAACCATATGCGCCCCGAGCAGGTGCAGGATTTTTATCCCACGCCCGGCACCGTGAGCACCTGTATGTTCTACACCGGCCTCGACCCCTATACTTTGAAGCCGGTGTTTGTGGAAAAGACCGCTGAGGGCAAGGCACTTCAGCGCGCCCTGCTCCAGTATTATGAGCCCCGCAACGCCGAAAAGGTCATCAAGGCGCTGAAAATGACCCACCGCGAAGACCTCATCCCCCTGCTGGTTCCCGCCGAGGGCCGCATTGCGGTCCAGCGCTCGGCCCGCAGAGCCGAGGCCGCCGATGTGACCATTCACGGCGACGGCACCTACACCGTCCGGCCCAGAGGCAAGGGCGGCAAGCCGCAGAGCCGCTCCGCCGCCCCGGCAGGCCGCAATCCGGCGGGCCGTCAGCCCAGCCCCGGCGCGCGTTTTGCGCCCCATTCGGCTCCTGCGCATAAATCGAAAAGCAATCAACAGAAAGAGAATACATCGTGGAAAACTTCAAAAAAGAAAAAGTGAACGCTCAAACGCTCATGAGCCGCCTCGCTGCGCTGGCACTGGCCGCAGCCCTTGTGCTGGGCCTCGTGGGCTGTGACACCTCTTCCATCGTCCCGGGAGGCAGCGGCAACGTCATGCCGAACCCGGCAGCTTCTCAGACCGGAACGACGCCTTCCGACGGGCAGGACGCCGCCTTCCAGATGCACTTCATCGACGTGGGGCAGGCGCTGAGTGTGCTGGTGGAGTGCGACGGACAGTTCATGCTCTATGACGGCGGCAATGTGGACGACGGCAGTCTGGTAGTCTCCTACTTGCAGAGTCAAGGGGTCGAGCAGCTGGAATACGTCTTTTGCTCCCATGCTCACGAAGACCATGTGGGCGGTCTGGCCGCTGCGCTGGCCTATTTCCCGGCCTGCCACGTCTACAGCCCCGTGACGGAAGCCTCCACCAAGTGCTTCAAGGATTTCGTCAAGTACACCCAGCAGCAGAACTTACAGGTCGAAGTACCTGCCGCAGGCACCCAGTGGGCGCTGGGCAGCGCCACTGTGACCATGCTTGGCCCTGTGGCGCAGTACGATGACACCAACGATACCTCCATCGTCCTGCGCATCGACTACGGTGCGACGAGCTTCCTGCTCACCGGTGATATGGAGGCCGACGCCGAGCGCGACCTCGTGAACAGCGGCGCGAACCTCAAGGTGGATGTCTTACAGGTGGGCCACCACGGCTCCAGCACCTCCACCAGCTACGTCTTCCTGAACGCTGTCCTGCCCGAGATGGGCATCATCTCCTGCGGCGTTAACAACAAGTACGGCCACCCCCACGAGGAGACCCTGAGCATCCTGCGCGACGCCGGTGTGGACGTCTACCGCACCGACCTGCTGGGGACGATCACCGTTTCCAGTGACGGCCAGAACTACACGGTGGCAACGGAACACTTCGCCACCGACGCTGAGCTGAACCCCACCGACCCGGCAGCATCCAGCACGGCCCAGCAGGCCTACATCGGCAATGTGAACAGCAAAAAGTTCCATCTGCCCAGCTGCGCCAACCTCCCGGCAGAGAAGAACCAGATTTTGTTCTCGAGCTATGATGAAGCTGTGGCCGCTGGCTACAGCCCCTGCTCGAGCTGCATCAAATAACAAATAGACAAAAGGGAAGCCCCACCGTCAGATGGGGCTTCCCTTTTGTCATAATATCAGCGACCGCGTCCGGCTCCGCCGCCGTGGCTGCTGCCGCCGCCCATGCCGCCGAAGCCGCCGCCGCTGCGCCCGGCTCCCCCAAAACCGGAGCCGCCGCCCATACCGCCAAAGCCGCTTCCACCGAAGCCGCCGCCCCGGGGAGGACGAGGCCCACGGGGGCCTCTCGGGCCGCGAGGGCCGCCATAGAAACCACCGCCGGGGCCGAAGTCATCGTAAGGGCCGCGGGGAGGGCGCGGCCCTCTGTGCCAACGCCGTGCGCCGAACCAGCCAAACGGCCCCCAGAACCAGCCGAAGGAGTGGCCGAGAGGGGTGATAAAGATAAAGAAAACTGCGATAAACAGGATGATATAAGCAAGCATGGAGAAAATGCCGCCGATAAAGCTTTCCCAGATGGAGTAGTGCTTCTGGGGCGGGACGGGCTCGACAGAGGGCCGGGTGGTCTGGGTGTCAGAGCCGTCGGAATAGATGGTCCCGCCGCTCAGAGTGACCCCGTACACCTCTGCGATGGTATTGGCCACATTGGTGGCGCAGGTGAGGACGGCGGCGTCGTACTTCTTGGCGGCGAAATCGTCCTCCATGGTCTGCACGAGGGTGCTTGCCTGATCGGCCAGCATGGTGCTGCGGAAGCCGTCACCGTAGGTCAGATAGTAGTCGCCGTCGGCGTACTGGTCCGACTGCATCACCAGCAGGATGAGTACGCCGTTGTTCTTGCTGGAACTGCCGATGCCCCAGGTGTTAAAGGCTTCAGCAGCGTAGTCCTCGGTGGTGGCGCTGCCGGTGTAGTCCACGGTCAGTACGCCGATCTGTGCGCCATCGCAGCTGGAAGAGAGTTGTGCGTTGAGGGTCTCGAGCTCCGAGGTGGTGCTGTCGCTCAGCACACCGGCGTCGTCCACCACGCATTGATCTTTCGGCAGGCTGGGCAGCTGGATGTTGGCAGCCGAAGCCGCCGGGGCCAGCGCCGTGATGCCGACGGTCACGACAAGAAGCAGTGCCGCAATGCGGCGGGAGAATGTTTTCATCGTCTTCATGCGAAAAGTTCCACCTCCTGTATGCCGAACAGCTTGCCCAGCACGCTGGCCGGGAAGCCGCCGACGTCTTTCTGGTAGCTCTGGACTGCATCACCAGCAGGATGAGTACGCCGTTGTTCTTGCTGGAACTGCCGATGCCCCAGGTGTTAAAGGCTTCAGCAGCGTAGTCCTCGGTGGTGGCGCTGCCGGTGTAGTCCACGGTCAGTACGCCGATCTGTGCGCCATCGCAGCTGGAAGAGAGTTGTGCGTTGAGGGTCTCGAGCTCCGAGGTGGTGCTGTCGCTCAGCACACCGGCGTCGTCCACCACGCATTGATCTTTCGGCAGGCTGGGCAGCTGGATGTTGGCAGCCGAAGCCGCCGGGGCCAGCGCCGTGATGCCGACGGTCACGACAAGAAGCAGTGCCGCAATGCGGCGGGAGAATGTTTTCATCGTCTTCATGCGAAAAGTTCCACCTCCTGTATGCCGAACAGCTTGCCCAGCACGCTGGCCGGGAAGCCGCCAACGTCTTTCTGGTAACTCTGGACCGCATCGTTATAATGCAGGTTGCTGATGATGGTCTGCGCACTGTTGAACTGGCTGTACTGCCCCTGCACCGCACCCATCTTCATGGGGTCTGCGGCCTGCTCCTGCAATTTTGCGTAGAGCTGGCTGATGGCTGTGCCAAGCGTCTCGTTCGACTGGTAGAGCATATGCATCCTGCCGCCGGTGTAAACACTCAGAGAGTCCGGTGCGTGAATCTTGCCATCGGACTGCACCGCCCCGAGGCAGGCGGAAAAAGAGTCCAGCGCAGCCTGTGCCGTCTGCACTTCGGTGCTGTCGGCACCCAGTGTGTTGGACGCGGTGGTGATGATGTTGGCGGCCGTGTTGAGCCGTGTGGTCAATTCCTCATTCAGGGCATAACCGCTGTCTGCGGCCACGCCAGTGGTGAACCCGTTCTTCACCGTGTCGTACTTTGCACGGAGCTTCGCCCCGCCAAAGCCGAAAAAGCAGGCCAGCATCACCACGATGCAAAGCGCCACGGCCACGGCCTGCCTGCTCAGCGCGGCAGGCAGGGCCTTTTCGAGGCCTGCCAGCTTCTGCTGGAAGGGCGTCAGCCGCACTTCCTCCTCGGCGGGCGCTGCGGCGCGATAGCTGGAAGCGTCAAAGCCGCCGGTGGGTCGATTCTGTTGTCTGGAAAAATCTGCGTTTGCCATTTCAGCTCCGGATCTCCATCATCTTCTGTTTCAGCTCGTCTTCGATGCGGGTGAGCTCCTGCTCGGCAGCGGCACGCTTTGCGCGGCCCTCGCTCTGGATCTTGTTCAGCTCGTCCAGCGTCTCGATGAGGCTCTTGTTGGTCTGCTGCAGGGTCTCGATGTCCACGACACCGCGCTGAGACTCCCTGGCCGTCTCGATGGTACCCATTTTGAGGGCGTCGGCGTTCTTTTTCAGCAGCTCGTTGGTCATGTCGGTGACGGCACGTTCGGCCTGCATGGCCTGCTGGCTGTGGGCCAGACCCAGTGCCAGCACCATCTGGTTCTTCCACAGGGGGATGGTGTTGACGATGGTGGACTGTATCTTCTCGGCCATCATGGAGTTATTGTTCTGCAAAAGCCGGATCTGAGGAGCCATCTGCAGGCTGATGGTGCGGGTCAGCTCAAGGTCGTAGAGCTTTTTCTCAAAGCGCTCGCACTGGTCGGCCAGATCGCGTGCGGCCTGTGCGTCCTCAGGCAGGCCGGAAGCCTTTGCCTTGTCCATTGCCTGCTGCAGCTCGTGGGCGCGGAAGTCGGCCAGCTTCTTCTTGCCCGCGAGGATATACATGCTCAGCTCTTTGAAATAGGCCATGTTCAGCTCATACATCTTGTCCAGCATCGCAATATCCTTGAGCAGCTGCACCTGATGCTTTTCGAGGGCGGACTGGATGGTCTCGACGTTCGTTTCCGCTTTGCTGTACTTGGTCTTCATGTTGTCGAGCTGGTTGCCCTTTTTCTTGAAGAAGCCGAGGATGCCCTTTTCCTCTTCGGCGGCGTCAAAGCTCTTCAGCTCCCCGATAAGGTCGGTGATCATGCCGCCCACCTCGCCGAGGTCTTTGGTGGACACTTTGGAAAGTGCCGCCTCGGAGAAGTCGCCGATCTTCTTCTGGCAGGCGGAGCCGTACTGCAGCACCTGCTGGCTGTTGGTGATGTCGATCTTCTGAGCGAAGGCGTCCACCATCGCCTGCTCCTCGGGGCTGAGCTTGACCTGTTCAGCCTCGGGGGCCGCAGCGGGTTCGGGCTGCTTCTCCTCGGCGGCAGGTGCTTCCACCGGGTCGAGGGTCAGGGTGGGAACAGCGGGTGCGTCTAAGTCAAAATTGAACGTATTATCAGCCATGAGAGATTCCTTCCTTTCCAAATCGATACACGGCCTTGCCCTCTCCGTCAATGCTTCGCATTGCCAACTCTCCCAGAGGGAGAGGCTTTTCCGGGGGCCGGTATGCTGCAAGTTTCCTCCAGAGGCTCTCCCTTTGGGAGAGCTGGCGCGTCAGCGCCTGAGAGGGCAAGCCAGTTTTAACTCAGTCCCTGCCCCTTCATCATATTTTGAAGCACCGTCAGATCCGCCGAAAGGTCCATGCTTTCAGCGGCATACAGTGCATCCAGCTGGTTTTCGAATGCAGTGGCGATGGAAGCCGCGTTCCGCTCCACCTCTGCCCGAATCGAAGCGGCATTTTCGCCCCGCACGCCCTGGCGGGCCAGCTTTGCGTACTGTTCCAGCACATTCACCGCGTCGGGCAGATAGTAGTTCGCAAAGCGGCGTACCTGCTTTGCCTTGGCGGGGCTGGCCTCCACCGTCTCCACGATGGAGCGGCCTGCCTTTTCCATCCGGGTCATGGCGGCGGAAAGCTCCGGGTCGGGCAGGGCCTCGTTCAGCGCGTGGAGGGCATCCAGCTTCTGCTGGATGTCGGCCAGCATCTCGTCCACATCGCCGCTGCCGGTGTGGAAAGGCACTTCGTGCTCCACCACCCGGGGCGGGCAGACCTTCTTTGCCGCGCCGAACATCACGGCTGCGCCGCCCAGCGCTAGCAGCAGCGCCCACAGCTTATATGCTGGCAGCGCCGCGCACAGCACCGCGAACACCAGCGCCGCCGCATACCACGGCAGGACGCTGGGCTTTTGGGTGCGGATAACTTTGCTCATGCATTTTCTCCTTTCCCGAAGGGGCGCACCGCCCCTTGTACTCTTCCATAATAAATCCTTTTATCCACAAAACGCAAGTGTTTCATGAATAATTTACAGGTTGGAAACGGTTATATAATCTTTGAGGGCCTCGCCCCAGACCTCGCGCAGGGTTTCGGGGCGGCAGGCGGCGTTGGCGGGGCTGGTGCTGGGCAGCTTGACCGCTGGGATGCCGGACACCGGCAGCAGATATTTGGTATAAATGCGGTAGGCCGTAGCCCCGTTGCAGAACACTGCCTCAATGGGTGCTTTTGCCAAAAGAGATGCAATGTCGTTCGGCACCACGTCCCGGATAGAGGCGTCCGACGCGCCGGTGATGGTGCAGCTTTCCAGCGTGTCCCACAGGGCGAGGCCATGGCGGAGGATGATGCCTTTTTTGGCCTCGATGTCCTCCCGGGCGGGGACAGGCTCGCCGGTGAGGGCTGCCATCATGGGCCAGAAACGGTTCTGTGGGTGGCCGTAGTAGAAGACCATCTCCCTGCTTTTGGGGCTGGGCCATGTGCCGAGGATGAGGGCGCGGCTGTTTTCAGAGTAAACGGGTGCGAAGCTCATCGTTCCATCGTCTCCCATGCAGAGCCAAAGCTGCGGTCAGAGGGCTCCGCCTTCGGGCCGTCGAACCACAGCTCTTCAATAAGGGCAGCAAGTCCGTCCTCCCGCACATCGCCGATGACGCGGTCAGCGGCGGCTTTGGCTTCGTCGGTGCCGTTGGACATGCAGCAGCCGAGGCCGGCTGCTTTCAGCATCCCCACATCGTTGGCGGAGTCGCCTGCCGCCACGGCCTCGGCGAGGGAGAGGCCCATCTTTTCGCAAAGGTCTGCGAGGCCCGCGCCCTTGTCGATCCCGCCCCGCACGATGTCATAGAAGTGAGAGCTGTCGGGCAGCTGGCCGCCCACCTGCATGAAGTGAAGGCCGAGGTGGCCGTACTTTTCGTTGAACCGCTCCAACGCCCCCTCGGGGAAGATGCAGAACGCCGCGTGAGGCATATCGATGAGATGGCGGTCCTGGTCTTCGCCGTCCACGCAGTCCAGACCGACGCTGTTCATCTGATCGTAGTACTTGTGGAGGATGTCATACTCGCAGTAAGCATAGTATGCATCCTTGAAGTCAAATTGCAGGGGGTAGTTGTAGTCCTCACAGAAATCCACCAGCGCGTACATCTCTTCGTTGGTCATGGGGTGCTCTGCCACGATGGCACCGTTCTTGTCCACGACGCAGGCACCGTTGCAGGTGATGGCATAGTCGAACCGGATGCCTCCCAGCTGGCCTTTCCGGTTGATGGCTGACCAGGCCCGGCCTGTGCTGAGCACGAATTTTCCCCCGGCGGCCTGAAGCTTCTTCACGGCCTTGACCATGGCCGGACGGGGCTGGTTTTCCCCGAAGGGGACGAGGGTGTTGTCGTAATCGCTTGCGAGAATTTTATATTGCATGGTGTTCTCCTTATATCTATAGATAAGCTGAGTATATCACAAAATGGAGGCTTTGTCTCAAGAATATCAACAGCGAAAGCCTCTCCCTTTGGGAGAGGTGGCTGCGCAGCAGACGGAGAGGGCAAGGTCGTTTACAAGAAAGCTGTTTTTTACGATAAAATAAAAACATCCGCATCCCTCTGTTGAAGAAGAAATGCGGATGTTAAAATGGAAAAATCAGGCGATGAATGCCACCACAATTTGGATGCCCACGCCCACAGCGGCGCCGCAGGCCCAGGTCAGGCCGGTGATGAAGAGGTTCTGCTTCCAGGAGGGATTCACCCGCCACAGCACGGCGAGGCCCACGCCTGCGCCGGTGCAGAGACCGGCCACGAGGCTCGAGAAGCGGAGTGCGCCCTCGACGTAGAGCTGAGTCATCAGGACGCTGGCGGCACAGTTGGGGACGAGGCCCACCAGTGCGGCCACCACCGGCTGGAAGAAGCCCATCCGGCCCAGCACCGAGGCGAAGACATCCTCGCCGACGCCCTCGACGATGAGGCCGAACACGAGGCTGAACACGAAGATAAAGACAAAGATCTCGAGGGTGTGGCGGAGCGCGGCCTTCCAGATGGGCTGGGGATGGCCCTCTTCGTCGCTGTGCTCCTCGTGGCAGTCCACCTCGTCGGCGTGGCCGGTGTAGCCGCCGCGCAGGCTGCGGGGCAGGGCCTTGCGGAGGACGAAGTCCAGCAGAAAGCCCACGAAGACAGCGTACACGACTTTGATGACCATCAGCAGGATCAGCCTATCCCAGTAGGCGGGCATGGATACCAGCAGGGGGATAGCCTCGTCGCTGGTGGCGAGATAGACGGCCATCAGCGTACCCAGCGTGATGACGCGGGAGGCGTAGAAGTTAGAGGCAATGGCCGAGAAGCCGCACTGCGGCACAACGCCGAGGATCGCGCCGCCGATGGGGCCGAATTTGCCGAGCTTTTGCAGACCGCGTTCCATTTTGCTGCTTGCACGGTGCTCTAAATACTCAATGAGAAAGTACGCGGCAAACAGAAACGGCAGCGTTTTTAACGAATCGATGAGTGCGTCGAGAAAGACATCCAGCATAAATAAATCCTTTCAAGGTAGAGGTAGCCCGTCGAAACGACGGGATTGCGATACCCGAAAACACAAAAAGTGGTATACAGGCTTCGAGCCAGTATACCACAATTTTGCCGGATTGACAAGTAAAAATCAGAGCCGATTTTTACCAGATTTCTGCGTTTTTTGCGCAATGTTGGCGCACTTTTGCTGCCCGTACCTCTACAAAGCAGCCGCACAGCGCACACATGCCGTTGACTAAGTGGTCGCATGATGTGCATTTTTGCAAACGGTCTTTGTAAAGTGCATCCGGGGCTTTTTGCTCCGGGGGAATGTTTTCGATATATTCGTAGATCGAGTGAAAATAATCTGTGTCGCTGAGGTCTTTCAGCAAACACCGCCTGCAGGGAATGCGTTCCATCAGGAGACCGTGATCTCCATGACGGCACACGCCGGAATATTGAAGTGCAGGTTGTTGTTTTCAAGCATCAGTGCGTCGAAATCCGTGATCTTGACGTCTTCGGGATGGTCGAAGTCGTTGTATGCGCCGATGGAGTTTGTCAAAATGCGTGCAGATGCCGTATTGTACTTCTTGCCGGTCAGCGTACAGTCGATCGGGTACGCGGTGTCGGCGGAAATGTTCGCGAGCGTGATATGCACGACGCCGTTTTCGTCTTCCGAGGCGGAAACCGTGAGGTTCGGTACGCCGTCGTAGACCCCCTCCGTTTCGAGATGGCTATTCAAAAGCGTTGCATCGTGATGGTGCTTATAAAGATCGAATACATGATATGTCGGCGTAAGCACCATTTTTTCTCCCTCGGTGAGGATGACGGACTGCAAAACGTTTACAAGCTGTGCGATGTTTGCCATGACGACGCGGTCACTGTGTGCATTGAAAATGTTCAGCGTTACAGCGGCGACAATGGCGTCGCGCATGGTATTCTGCTGATACAGGAAGCCCGGGTTCGTGCCCGGTTCCACATCGTACCATGTACCCCACTCGTCTACGACCAGGCCGACTTTGTGCTCGGGATCGTAATGGCTCATAATCTCCGTGTGGCGCGTGATAAGCTCGTCCATGTACAGTGCCTTGCGAATAGTCTCGTAATACGTGTTGGTATCAAAGCCTGTTGCAGCTGTTTTTTTCTCAAATGTGCCCGGCACGGTGTAATAGTGCAGGCTGAGGCCGTTCATGTAGTTGCCCGCAATGCGCATGACCTCTTCTGTCCAGTTGTAAT
>OMEQ01001309.1_pt1 | contig 11882 bp, 11 predicted proteins | sample 1645451 | NCBI WGS metagenome assembly OMEQ01 (sample SAMEA103958142, study PRJEB25191) | human gut metagenome | biome: human-associated habitat [ENVO:00009003]; feature: intestine environment [ENVO:2100002]; material: feces | place: Germany | collected 2013/2015
GAGGACGTCACACTGAAGAAGAAGAAGCTATTCAAAAGCGTCTTGAAGCCGTAAAAGAAGAACTTGCACGAGCTGAAAATTTTGATTATAAAATAGTAAACGATGATTTGGATAAAGCAATATCAGAACTTGAGCGGGTAATAAGCGGAGAACAGGAAAAATGCTGAGCGGAAAAACAATACTTGTCGGGATTACCGGCGGCATTGCCGCATATAAAATATGTGAGCTTATCAGAATGTACAAACGCGCGAATGCAAATGTTCTTGTCGTATGCACCCAAAATGCACTGAATTTTGTTACGAAACTTACATTGCAAAATTTAAGTCAAAATGAAGTTGCCGTGGAAGAATTTGAAGTAAATGATTTTAAACCTGAACATATTTCTTATGCTGATTGTGCCGATATTATGGTAATAGCACCTGCAACGGCAAATACAATTTCAAAAATTGCATCAGGTGTGTGCGACAATCTTTTAACCTCTATAGCATGTGCTTTTACAAAACCTGTAATTATAGCCCCCGCAATGAATTGTAATATGTGGGAAAATCCTGTTGTTCAGGATAATCTGCATAAACTTCATTATGAAATATTAGAACCAGAAAGCGGTTATTTAGCCTGCGGATATGAAGGTAAAGGACGGCTTTGCAGCCTTGAAAAGATTTTTGATAAAACCGTTGAGCTTTTAAATCATAAACCGCTTAATAATAAAAAAATAGTTATAACATCAGGCGGAACAATAGAGGACATTGACCCCGTAAGATATATTTCGAATTACTCATCAGGGAAAATGGGGCTTGCGCTTGCCGACACCGCTAAAAATCTCGGAGCTGAAGTAACTTTGATTACGACAAAAGATGTTTCAAGAAAGTATAGTGTTATAAAAGTTAAATCTGCCCTGGATATGAAATCAGCGGTTGAAAAGGAATTTGAAAATGCGGACTGTGTTATTATGGCTGCGGCAGTTGCTGATTACCGAGTAAAAGAAATTGCATCTCAAAAAATAAAAAAAACATGTGATGATGAAATTTCACTTACACTTGTGAAAAATCCGGATATATTAAAAGAGATATCGTCACGCAAAACAAGGCAGATTGTAGTAGGATTTTGCGCGGAAAGTGAAAATTTAATTGAAAACGCAAAAGAAAAAATTCATAAAAAAGGCTGCGACTATTTGATTGCAAATGATATCTCAAGAAAAGATATAGGCTTTTCAAGCGACTATAATGAAGTGACAATTTTAAATAAAAACGGCAATATGAAAAAACTTGAAAAAGCGGATAAATTAACTATTGCACGTAAGATTTTTGAGGAAATCTATGGATAAACATGAAATTGTCAGGAAAATTGAAAAATATGCCCCGCTTGAGCTTGCTGAAAATTGGGACTGCTCCGGCTGGGCTGTTAATACTTGTAAATGCGATGTGAAAAAAGTTATGCTTGCTTTAACGGTAACAGAAGATATAATTAAACAAGCCCGTGAAAAAAAATGTGATATGATAATGCAAAGCTGTGTTCTTCCGATACAGAAGCAACATAGGAAAAATACAGGACAGAACAGAGGAAATCGGCATGGAGCCGGTTCCATGCCAGGAGGATATTCAGATGACAAGAAGTAAGATGCGGGAGCATTGCTTTAAAATGCTGTTTGCAGCAGAATTTTACCCTGCCCAGGAGGTTGAACAACAGACTCGTCAGTATTTCGACTCTCCGGATGAGGATGATATTACTGCAGAAGGTGAGACAGAGATTATTCACCGGGTTGAGATGCAGGAAAAGGAGCGCAGCTTCCTGATTGAACGTGTGGAGGCCATTGCGGCAAAGCGTGACGAGCTGGATGATCAGATTAACCAGGTTGCTTACGGATGGAAAACAAGAAGAATGGGACGGGTGGAGCTGACCATTCTGCGTCAGGCACTGTATGAGATGAAGTATGACGATCAGGTGCCGGAAAAGTTGGCGGCCGGGACTCGGCAGCATTTATTAACGGAGTACTGGCAAAGCTGGTGACTGCAGAGTAATATGGCAGGAATTTATTCGGTTTCACAGGTGAATTCTTATATCAAGAATATGTTTGCCCAGGATTTCGCCCTGAGCCGGATTTCTGTGCGGGGCGAGGTATCCAACTGCAAGTACCATACGTCCGGGCATATTTATTTTACATTGAAAAGTTTCAAAGTGAGGGGGGAATAAATATGGCAGTAGCAATAAAAAGGGTTATACAGTTTAGCTATGCAAAAATGAATTCGGTGCAATCGGAACAAACCAGAATCCGTGCAAAGAATAAATACAAGAATGATCATATATGTGAAGAATTTAAGAAATTCAATTTACATCCTATTAACAATACAGAAGGACTTACTTATAATCAGTATTTCAAAAAATATTGTAAAAGAAGAACTGGTGGTAAGAAAAAAGTTGATGTTGTAAGTGAAATGGGGGAAAAGGATTTTTATTTAGATAAATTATACACTGGAAAAGGTGGAGGAAAAACAACTTGCTGTGTAGAATCAATGGTAATATCGCTTAATGACAGAATAGATGCAACAGAAGAAGTAATTAAAGCATATCAGGAAGATCCAGACAATCAACAAAAGATGGATGCATTTGTAACATATATCACCAAATCAGATCCAAGATTTAGGAATTGTAGGTTTTTAAATGTAGACTGGCATTTTGATGAAGTATATACACCATATGAAAAGAAGTCACCAACAGAAGAATTTCCAGATGGTGAAATAGTTGTTGGAACTCCCAAAATATCAATCCATGCGCATATAACATATATTCCATTGGCAAAAGACATTGATAAGAATGGAAAAGAATATTTAAACCTAAATCGTGGTGCTATCTGGAAATCAAGAACCGCTGCATATAATCAAAGCTATTCACAGTTTAATGATGATATATATGAAGAAGTAGAAAGAAAATTCGGATATGACAGAGGTGAATTATATCCTTCATCTGAAAAAGACAGAAATAAGGATATGAATATACAAGATTGGATTATTGTACATAATGGTGAAATGGAAAAGCAGTATAAAGCACAAGAAGAATTAAAGCTTAAAACCCAAGAAGAAAAAACAAAGACCTTAAATAAAGAATATGACAAAGCACAGCAAGAACGAATAGATGCTGCTGAAGCCGATTTACAAAAGATAAAAGATAAGCAAAAAGCGGAGCAGGATATATTAGATGAATTAACAAAAGAAGACAGGGTGCTTGTTCATCAAATAAAATATAAAAATAATTTGCAATCGGATATACAAAAAAAGATAAATGAAAATGAAAATAGGCTTGCAGAAATAAAGAAGCTAAATGAAGAAGCAAACCGACAATTAGAATTATCTATGAAGGATTTAGAAAATAAGGAAGCCGATAATAAGGAAAAGCTTAAGCAAATGCAAGCTAAATTTGATGAAGAAGTAGAAAAATTGTCAAATGATTTAGTAGAGTATGAAGCTTGGAAAGAAATATATATAGTAGATGAAAATGGGGATTTTGTACAAGATAAAGGTAAGTTATTTTTAACTCCAAAAGGAAGAAAGATAATGCGTGAAATACAAGCAAGACAATTCCAATTTACGAAGATGCCAATAGAAGAAGTGGTGGCTTGTATGGAAAACGTAGATATTGTTGATTATATCAACAAAATGGACGAAGGGAATGTAAGAAAACAATTACTTGAAGAAATAAAGAAGGAAAAAGCTGAAGTAAAAGGACAAGAATATGTATCAGATGAAGAAATAAATGAAAGATTAAGTAGATAGGGGGTGATTTGGTATGTATATGCAAATTGTAAACAGTAAAAAATACAAAGAAAAATTACTAAGAATAATAATGTCAAATACAGCAGAAAATCCAGAATTTGAAACATTTATGAATGGATTACAGACATTAAAGGGGCAAGGCGAAGATAAATATATCGAATCACTTATAATGTCAATAAATAAGACTAAGAAAAGCTTTGAAAAATATGATGGTGATGATGAGATACCAGATGGATGTGTCAGTTTTGTGCTATTTGAAAGGGAACAAAGAAATTGTGCGTTTTACTATGTAATGCTAATAGCATTGTTTGCATCATATAATGCATCTATGGAAGATGTGATTGATAAAATCTATGAGAATTATAATAGAGACTATGATAAACTATCAGAGGACATATATATATTAAATGAAGAATTAATGAAAAGCCAGCAGTTTATAATTGATAAAGGGTTAGAAAGAGAATACATAGATTATGTAAAGTAAGATTTATAAGGAGGTCAGGATGAAAAAGTGTATAGTTTTAATTGTAATTATAATAGCAATTATTGTGATGTTATGTTATGTATGTAAATTAGCATATACACCACAACCAATATAAGCTCAGTACTTAGTGAGCTCAGTGGTGTCAAAAATTGATTTTTATATAAATTGTGCAGGTTGTACAGCAAAAGTGCTGTATAGCCTTTTTTTAAAAAATCTTTAGATGATTTGTCAATGGAAAATTAAAGAATTATTTGAGAGAATATAAGTACAAAAAAGCAAGTCTTTCATACATAACTAAAACTATAATGGTTATGTGGAAAGGTGGTAGCATTATGAACCTTCCAGAATTAACACATGAGGAAGAAGTAAATTTAGAAAGATTTGCAAACTTAATGATTGAATTGATTGAAAAGCATGCAGATGCAGTAGATAAAGATGAAATGCTAAAAAAATTAAATAAAATTAAGGAAACAGGGGATAAAACCTCTGTTTCTTTTTATGTGTACCAAAAAACTACGATAATTATCGGTAAAAATGAAAAAAATGTGTTTCATGGTATAAAGTATCGTCTAAATCATTTTAGGTATAAAAACCTCGATAATTATCGACGTTTTTCGGCATAGAATTGATTTTAATGCTGTGTACATATTCAACCCTGTTTATGTCTGCAGGTATGAATAACCTGCGCCATAAACTGCCCCAGTCATGGGGCGGATGGCTGTAAGGTTAAAAAAGGGAGCTTGCAGATGTATGATCATGCAAGTTATAAAAAATTGATTTTATTAAAAAGTGCTTAAAATAAGGCTTTCTGGTGGTGGAAATAAAAAAATAAAATATTTTTTTGAAAAAATAGCTCTTTTAGTCTGGAATCATTCGGACATTCGGACAAACATTTCTAAAAAATTGATTTTTTTATTGTATACGCATAAAAGCGGAGTTAAAATATAGTTGAACAGTTTAAAAGTGTCCCGAAAGGTGGTCAAGTATGAAAAAAACAAAAGTATATATTTATACAAGAGTATCAACCAGTATGCAGATAGATGGTTATTCATTAGATGCACAAAAAGAAAGACTGACCAAGTATGCAGAAGGAAATGATATGGTTATAGCTGGCGAATATTCAGATGAAGGTAAATCTGGTAAGAATATAGCTGGCAGAGTAGATTTTCAAAGAATGTTGAATGATATAGCTTGTAAAAAAGATGGTGTAGAATATGTATTAGTATTCAAATTATCCAGATTTGGAAGAAATGCGGCTGACACATTAACATCTTTACAATTTATGCAGGATTATGGTGTTAATCTGATAAGTGTAGAAGATGGAATAGACAGCAGTAAGGAAGCTGGAAAATTAATGGTACATGTATTATCAGCAGTAGCAGAGATTGAACGTGAAAATATACTTGTACAGACAATGGAAGGTAGAAAGCAAAAAGCCAGAGAAGGTAAATGGAATGGTGGTTTTGCACCATATGGCTATAAATTAGTTGATGGTGAACTTATTATAGAAGAGGATGAAGCGGAAGCAATCAGAATTATCTTTGATAAGTTTGTACATACAAATTTAGGCTATAATGGTGTTGTAACTTATCTTAATAACAATGGAATTAAGAAAAAGGCAAGACAGAATGGATATTTAACACAATTTACAACATCAACAGTAAAAGCAATTCTTGATAATCCAGTATACTATGGCAAAATTGCATATGGAAGAAGAAAGACAACAAAGATTGAAGGCACAAGAAATGAATATCATGTAGTAGCGCAAAAAGAATTTGATGTATATGATGGCAGACATAAAGCAATAGTAGATGAACAGCTCTGGAAGGATGCACAAGCAAAAAGAAGGGCAACAGCAAGCAAATTAGAAAAGAAGCACGATTTAGACCATGAGCATGTATTAAGTGGTTTGGTAAAATGTCCTGTATGTGGTGCTGGGTTATATGGAAATGTAAAAAGGGCAAAAAGAAAAGACGGAACATATTATAAAACCTATTTTTCATATGCTTGTAAGCATAGACTTAATAAAGATGGACATAAATGTGATTATCACAAGCAGTGGTCAGAAGAAAAGGTAGATAATGCGGTATCTGAAATAATAAGAAAATTGGTAAACAATCCAAGATTTTCGGAAGTAATGAAAACAAAAATAAATACAAGTGTAGATACAAGCGAAGCAGAAAAAGAGCTTGCTAATGCAAAAAAGGTATTAAAGCAGTTAGTAGGCACAAAAGATAAGATTATTTTACAGATTGATACACTTGATATATTAGATAAAAATTATGATCGCAAATATGACGATTTACAGAAGCGATTAGATACAATTTATGATAAAATAGGTGATGCAGAAGATTTAGTATCTGAAACAGAAGATAAGTTATCAAATATCCAGAAGGATAAGATAACAGGTGATAACATCTATAATTATTTGTTGATGTTTGATAGTGTATATGATGTACTGTCTGATATGGAAAAGAAGCAGTTTTATAATGCATTACTTACAGACATACAAATATATGAAGAAGAACAGGATAAGCAGATAATAAAGTCGATTGGATTTAAGTTCCCAGTATTCTATGATGGTGAATTTACAAAGAGAATTATTCGGGACAAAGAAAAAACAGTCGAGACGGTAGTTCTGATGCAGTATTGTGGGAAAAAAGAAAAATAGGCATGTTAAACCACAAGATGTTGTGGTTTGAGGGCAAAAATTGGAACGAAAAATGACCAGTTTTTGCCCTATTTTTAAAGAGACATAGTGGTAAAACAGTGATTTTGAGAGTGAGTTGGAGAAAAATACAGGAAAGGAAGGAGTGATAATTTCAAAATAGAATAGGAAACACAAGAAAATATGCCGAAGAAAAGGATGGCGGTCTATGGATATCAGGCAGGAAAAATTTAATAAAGAAAACAAACCATTTTATATGGTGGACCATGAAGATGGTATTTACATGAATTATATAGAAATAGTGGAACAAATATGAATGCTTTTTAAAGCAAATGACTTAACAGATTCCGGGCTAAGTTTTTGATAAATGTTACCGTGCATGCAATAGGTACTTCCAGTTTTTAATTTTGTAATGATTAAAGTGTAACATAAAGAACGTTGCTTATTTTTATAAAAATTTCATTAAATGTCTTTAATGAAATTGACAATAAAAATATAAAGTGATAAATTAAAGGTGTTAGCACTCTCTGTTAATGAGTGCTAACAAAGGCGGGCTATTTATTACATAGAAAGGAAATGTTGCATGAGTTTACAGAAATATTTTAAAGACTTTAATAAAACAATCAAAATGGATTATGAAGTAAAAGCGGAATTAGCCAGTAAAAGAGATATTTTACTGGGGAAGCTTCGAGATAGTGGAAAATTACCAGCGTTTTGTGAATTAAATCAAGGTAGCTATATTATGTATACTGGGGTTGAGCCACTTGACAAAGAATATGATATCGATGTTGGGCTTAGATTTAAGGTTAATAAAGAAGATTATGAGAATCCGGTTGAGTTGAAAAATACAATTTATGATATTTTGCAGAGTCATACTGAGTACGGTGCCGAAGTGAAAAAACCTTGCGTAACGGTCACATATAAGAAGGACGGTGAAGCAGCATATCATGTGGATTTAGTGGTTTACACTTATGAAGATAAGGATGATATAGATAGTCAATTATATCTAGCAAGAGGAAAAGACAACACACCAGAAGAAATATGTTGGGAAAAATCAGATCCAAAAGGACTGGTTGATTACATTAATGATAAATACGAAGCTGATAGTGAAGAGAGAGCACAATATCGGCGTGTGATACGATATATGAAGAGATGGAAGAATCTCAAATTTAACAGTTCAGGTAATGCGGAACCACCGAGCATCGGTATTACATTGATTGCAGCTGATAAATTTGAAGTATACAGAACATATGATTACTTGGAAGAAAAATGGAAATATGATGACTTAGAGGCACTTATAGGATTTGCCAAAGAGATTCAGAATCTGTTCATTTTTCAGGGAGTATCAGATAATGGCAGATTATTGTATCGTATTAAGTATCCTTTGCCGTCTTCTTTGAACTTTGAAGATGATACAGATGTCTTCAAGAAAATGACAGACATTTATATGACAGATTTTAAGGACAAAATTGACAAACTGATTACTGATTTGGAAGAGGTAAAAAAAGAGGTCGACGAAGTTGAACAGTGCAAGTTGTTGAACAAAATTTTTGGTGATGATTTCAAAGTTCCAGAGACAAAGGATGCTTCAAAAAAGCAGATGAATTATATACCGTCTTCAAGTTCTTCAGGAGTATGATATTTATGGATTTAAATGTTATTGAAAAAGTTTTGTATGCTTGTTCTGATGTTCATAATGTGAAGGTTGTTGATATGACAATATTTAGAGAAGAAGAATATCAGAAAATAATTGAATGTGATTTGTCAGTTGCAAAGCAGGTTGTTCCTATTGTAGTTGCTGTTCCGCAAAACTGGCAAAGGACATTGATTGATATTTATATTGCACAGAATATGACTTTCCCCTTTATACCCCATGTAGATATAAAGGGGAAATTTTGCCTATTTGAAACGGAAGGTGTTTTGATAGATCAGAATCTGGGAGGAATCATCTTGCAGTCAATTGAGAAAGCAAAAGAAATTATTGAAGATGGATTAGCTCGCACTAATAGAGAAGATTTTATTGAAGAGTTTGAGTCATATTGGTTGCAATTGCCATCTATTCGTTTGGCAAAAGTTGATGTGGTGGGGATTCAACATATTGGTGTAGTAAAATATTTTACAAAGACTGCAAAAAGATATAAAAAAGAGTCATATGCTAAATATATGCAGAGGGCAAAGAGTGGTAAGATATATGTTTCTCAAGATCCACAAAAATTGAAACATTATTATAAGGAAAACGAAAGTGTTAACATAAGAAATGGAGTTTATATAAATATTGAAGTAGAAGATTTTCTGTTTCCGCCAGATGCAAGATATATAGATATAAATGAATATTTCCAAAATATATTAAGATATGTAGATGTGAAAGAATTTCAAGCAATTAGTTCTAAAATAAGCAGTGATAAACTAATAATTTTTGCAATTAAGCAACCCAATGGTGTAAGCACTGTTTTAGGATTTTTACTTGAAAAATGTATGATTTCTTTTGAAAATGCTGTCTGTAGATTACGGTCAGTAAGTCAGATTACACCAATTCTAATTGACAGAATCGATAAACAATATTTAATGACTCGTTCAAATGAAGTTAGTAATATCTTGGCGGACAAAAAAGTTCTATTAATAGGATGTGGTTCTTTGGGTGGGTATATTGCCAATGAGTTAGTAAAAGCAGGCATAGAAAAGATGATGTTACTTGATGCGGATCATTTGTACGAGAACAATGTCTTTAGGCATTTACTTGGATTAGAATACGTAGGACAATATAAATGTGTAGCTTTACAGAACTATTTCGAAAAAAATATTCCGGATTTGAAAATTTCATCATTGGCAGAAAAGATAGAGGAAGCAGTACAGGAGGGAAATATTGAATTTGGCGAATATGATTTGATTATATCTGCGACGGGAGACCATAATGTGAACAGATGGATTAATCAGTATGTGATGTCAAATAAGCTGATGGTACCGGTTGTTTATGCGTGGAATGAGGTATTGGGGGTGGGAAATCATGTGGCATATATTGAATATGGGAATGTCGGATGCTATGAGTGTTTTATAGGACGAGATGAAGATACTGGGGAACTATATGATCGTACAGCCTATTGTCGGTCAGGACAAAAGGTCGTTCAAAAGGTTGCAGGTTGTGGAAGTTCTTTTATACCTTACGGTTCTACCATATCTCTTAAAACAGCCGGCATGTGTGTTGATACTATAAAAAAGATTTTTGAGGGGAGATATTCAGATAATATAATTATTTCAGCAAAGGGTGACGATTATCATTTTAAGAGAGCTGGGTTACAGGTTTCGAATAAATATTTGAATCAAAAAGACAGCATCGTGGAATGTAATGGAAAACTTTTTGCTCAACCGAGATGTAAATTTTGTGGAGAAAAATATGGTGATTGAATATGGAGACAAAAAGATAAAATTTTGTAATAATATATTGCAAGTAATACAGAAATATGTGCAAAGTGAACGGAAATCTTGCGAAGCTGGAGGCATTTTAATTGGACGGGAGAATTGCGGAAATTCAAATTTAATTATCGAGTTTATTACAGAGCCGATGACTGCAGATCAAAGAAGTAGAAATAGATTTCTGCGCAAAGATAAAAGACATCTCGATTTTTTTAAAAAGTTATATGAAGAAAATGAGGGTGTATATGGTTATATGGGCGAATGGCATACACATCCGGAAAATATTCCTCAATATTCATTTATAGATTCAAACAATTGGAAAAAAATTGGAAAAGAAATGAAGGGTGGCATTCAATATCACATTATTGCTGGAATTCAGGAAGTGGGTATTTGGGAATATAATGCTGTTCAAAAGAGAATCACTAAAATATGTAGTATAGATTGGAAAGGAATTCTGAAAGAAAATGAAACAATTATTTAAAAAATTGCAAGAGAATGCTCGTTCCATAGTGGAAATTATTGGTCTAGTAATGGCTTTTTTAATACCTTATATAATAAATGTTAAAGAATTAATTGCATTATGTTTTGAAAATGTGTCTGTAGATTTTGATAATATAGGATATTACCTTTTGCTAAATACCGAAAACTGGGTTATTAGTATAGTACTTGTGTTCTCGGTATTGCTTTGGATTAGAAAATTTAATAAAGAAAAGATATTTAATACCAAAAATGTTTATCACAATTACCCTTATCTATGGTACTGGTTTTGTGCGAAAATTCTGGGATATCAAACTTGTAATTTAAAATTGGTTCCTCCATATTTACAATTCAAACTGGTATTAAATGATACTTTTTCAAGTTACAATGTTGGAGAAGAAGACGATTACCCGGCAATAGAAGATGAAGAAATAGAAATTAAAAAGGAAAATTTTGTTCAGGTATCAGACGAAGTAAATTTAGTTCTTGCGGATACATATCCTATTGAAAACCAACAGCTGCCAATTGTAAAACGAAGTTTATCAACAATTACAATTAATCGTGTGCGTCCAGACGTATCCAGATATTATAGCCCACAATTTATAGCGAAGATTGTGGATGAGGTAAGGAATTTACCAAGAAATGTGACTGATGTAAATGTTTTTCCTACAACTAATCCAAGACATACATTGAAGATTGCAAGGGATGCTTTCAAATTGGCAGAAAGGGGCAATATTAAAAAATTAGTTGTTTTTCCACAGGAGAAAACAGGAATCAGAAAATTTGCACGAAAAGGTAAAGTTATCTATAATAACAAGTAATGTTTATGTGTGATAAAATCTAAACAGAAAATTGGTTTAGATAAATTCGGTTGATGTAGCAGACTAGTCTATAAGCCCAATACTGATATGAAAAATAAATATACTCTTATGGGAGATACAATATGTAATAAAAGAGAAAAATTGCCTATATTTACAAGTGAAGATATAGCAGAAGCTGACTTGTTTTTATATCAGGTATGTAATGCATATAATCTTGCCGAATCAGGAAATGGTTTGCATAGAATAAACTGGTT
>OMEQ01001310.1_pt1 | contig 11871 bp, 8 predicted proteins | sample 1645451 | NCBI WGS metagenome assembly OMEQ01 (sample SAMEA103958142, study PRJEB25191) | human gut metagenome | biome: human-associated habitat [ENVO:00009003]; feature: intestine environment [ENVO:2100002]; material: feces | place: Germany | collected 2013/2015
CCCGCCGGTGGTCGTCCATGAGCTGCCGCACGCGGCCTTCGATATTTGAGATCACGCCTTTGTCAGCCATCGGAGTGCGGAAAGAATCCTTTTTACATTTCAAAGGTACGAACAAAAACGGAAAAACGCAAATATTATTTTACGTTCCGCAATCCCTCCGGTTTCGGACGTCTCCGCCGGCTTCGTCGCCGGGCTTCGGATGCGGCGTCTCCGGCCTGCGACCGCGGGGAATGGCTTACCGGCTTGTTTCGCCGTAGAGATCGTAGTCGGCCGCCGAGGTGATCCGCACGTCGTAGAACCGGCCGCGCAGGAGCCGCCGGTCCGCTGCCGGGATGAGGATCTCCTGGTCCACCTCGGGCGAGTCGTACTGCGTGCGGCCCACGTAGAAGTCGCCCTGCCGCGAGTCGATGATGACGCGTTCGGTCCGGCCGACGCGGCGGCGGTTGTTCTCGAGCGAAATCCCGTTCTGCAAGGCCATGACGCGTTCGACGCGCTCCTGTTTCACGGCTTCGGGCACGTCGTCGCGCAGTTCCCGGGCCGAATAGGTCCCCTCCTCCTCCGAGTAGGCGAAGACGCCGAGACGTTCGAAGCGCACCTCGCGGACGAAATCGAGCAGTTGGGCGAAGTCGTCCTCCGTCTCGCCGGGGTAGCCCACGAGCAGCGTCGTGCGCAGCGCGAGGTCGGGGACCGCCTCCCGCAGGCGGCGGATCAGCTCCATCGCCTCGGCCTTCGTGTGGCGCCGCCGCATCGACCGGAGCTGCGCGTCGGAGATGTGCTGGAACGGGATGTCGAGGTATTTGCAGATTTTCGGCTCCGAAGCCATCGTGTCGATCACGTCGGCGGGGAATGCCGCGGGGTAGGCGTAGTGGAGGCGTATCCATTCGATGCCGTCGATGCGGCAGAGCCGTTGCAGCAGTTCGCCGAGCGCGCGCCGTCCGTAGAGGTCTATTCCGTAGTAGGTCGTGTCCTGGGCGATGACCATGAGTTCGCGGACCCCCTGCGCCGCGAGTTTGCGGGCCTCCTCCTCCAGCTCCTCCATCGGCACGGAACGGTGTTCGCCGCGGATGAGGGGGATGGCGCAGTAGCCGCACTTCCAGTTGCAGCCTTCGGCGATCTTCAGGTAGGCGTAGTGCTTCGGGGTCGTCAGGCGGCGTTCGGTGGCCAGCTCCGGGTCCTCGGCGGCGCCCAGCGCCCGCACGATGCCGTCCCACGTGCGGGCGCCGAAGAATTCGTCCACTTCGGGCAGTTCGGCGCGCAGCTCGTCGGCATAGCGTTCCGAGAGACAGCCGACGACGAACAGCCGTTCGATCTTGCCGGCGTTTTTGGCCGCGGCCGCCTGCAGGATCATGTCGATCGACTCCTGCTTGGCGTCGCCGATGAATCCGCAGGTGTTGATCACGACGACCTTGGCGTCGGTGCGGTCGCTGTCGAAGAGCACTTCGTAACCCGCCGCGGCGAGCCGGGCCATCAGGTGCTCGCTGTCCACGGTGTTTTTCGAACAGCCCAGCGTTATGACGTTGATTTTTTTCATGCGTTTCGTATTTCCTCCGCAAAGGTATGGATTATTCCCGGATTTATCGCAAAAAGAGCGGCGCACTTTCGGTGCGCCGCTGCTGCAGGGAGTCGGTGGGATACTACCACATCACATGGATGCCGTATGCTTCGATGCCGTTGCCGAGCGAGGTCGAAGCGACGTCGACATAGCCCCAGAAGCGCGAGTCGGCCAGCATGAAGATCGTATAGGCCGGGCCTTTCACGACTTCGTGGACCTGAATCGCCTCGTTGGTATTCGCGGCTGCGGACTGCAGCGCGCCGAGCAGGTCGTTTTTCACGGTGCCGATCATCAGCAGGTTCTGCTTCTTGTAGTGGAGTCCGCTCAGCACGCCGTTCTTGCCGCCGAAAGCGTTGATCTGGTCGGCATTTTCGAAACGCGCCGTGTTGAAGCTGATGGCGAACGATACGTTGGTCGTGCCCGTGACGTTGCCGTCCTCGTCCTTGTCGGTGCGGGTGCCGTTGAGCGTCGGTGCGAAACCTGTGACGTAGCATCCCGAACCGGAGGGAGTGCCCTTGACCTCGGTCGTGGGACCGTTGAAATAGAGCATGCTGCCTTGATAGGAGCTTTTGTTGGCGATACGGTTGAATGCGAACGCCGTCCAGCGCTTGGTGTTGAGGGCCGTCTGCATCGTTTTGGGCAGGTTGGCGCCGTCGGCGCGGTCCAGCACCGTCAGCCACGACTTGCCGCGGCCTTCGAGCGTATTGACCATGTAGTTGTCGATGGCGGCGTAATCCGCATCGCTGCCGGCCAGCGCTCCGTCGGTCAGGCGGGTTACGAACTGAATCTCGGCATTGAACTTGTCCGAAGGGGGAGCGATCGTCTCTCCCGACTTGTACTCGTCCAGACCGTTGTCGCAGCCCGTGAAGACCGGGGCGGCAAGGGCGAGCGCCAGAAAAATGGATAAATATCTCTTCGTGTTTTTCATCTCTGTACTTTTTTAGCTGTTTGATACGCGCTTAATTCTTCAGTACGGCCGTGCCTGCGATGGGGTAGTGGTCCGAAATGACATTGAGCCGGTCGCCCTTGACGACTTTGTAGTCGCTGCAGCTCCATTTGCCCTGCGGGAAGCTGATGAAGTAGTCCAACTTGCTGTAACCGCCGAACGTGCCGTCGTTGTTGCAGAGCCGGGTGCCCGTCTTCTCATACTCGCGGATTGCGCTGGAGCTGGGGCCGCAGTTCATATCGCCCATGATCAGCACGGGGATGTTTTCGGCAACGGCCGGGGCGATCGCGTGTTCGATGACCTCTTTGGCCTGACCCAAGCAGGTCTCGTCGCCGCCGAAAGCGTCGAGGTGGGTGCAGACGATGCGCACCTTCACCCCTTCGGGTTTGGAGTCGGTCGGAACCAGAATGTCGGCCCAGCCCGCCGAACGCTGGTCGGCGCCGGTGTACATGCCCAGCAGCACCGAAGCCGAATTGACGATCGGGTATTTCGACAGAATGCCGTTGCCGTAGGCGCCGTTGTCCTTGTCGTAGGAGAAGACGAAGAACGGGAACATGCCGAGCGACTGTGCGCATTCGGTCAGCTTCTCGACCGAACTCATGCGTCCGGTCGCGGTTTCGAACTCGTTGAAGCAGACGATGTCGGGGTTTTCAGCCTTGATCTTTTCCATGGCCTCGGCGATTTCGAAATAGACTGCATTGGAGTTGTCGTCGTATTCGAACGACTTGATGTTCCACTCCATGCACTTCAGCTTGACGTCCTGTGCCTGTGCCGACGCGGCCGGGAGCATCATGCAGAGCAGTGCGCCTGCTCCGAGGATATATTTGTTGATTTTCATAATCGTTTCTGTTCTTAAATATGGTTTAATAACCCTTGTTCTGCTTCAGGTAGACCGTGCCGGTGAATGCCCGCTGCGGAATGGGGAACACCTTGTTGTAAGTCGGATTGAAGGTGCGGCCCGGATAAACTTCCACCTCTTCGGCAACGATCTGGCCGTTGACCCTCTTCGAAATGACGCTGTACAGCGGCTTGGCGTAGGTCGTCGTGGCGATGCCCCAGCGGACTACGTCGATGTGGCGGCTGGGCTGGAACTCGAAGGCCAGCTCGCAGCGGCGCTCGTTCATCAGCTGGGCCTTGGTGGCCTGACTGTTCTGCGGCAGACCTGCGCGGTCGCGGATCTGGTTGAGCAGCTGCTTGGCTTCGGCGTCGCCTTCGCCTTTGGTCCAGATCAGGGCTTCGGCCTTCATCAGCATCACGTCGGCATAGCGCAGCAGGCAGCAGTTGAGCGAGTTCCAGAGTTTGTCGCGCAGCGCGGACACCTCTTTGCCCTTGCAGTCGGCGCCTTCCCACGGGGAGATGAACTTGCGGCAGATCAGACCTGCCGATACGTGGCCGGTCGTGTAGTCCGAGACGCTTCCGCCGAAGGTGATGTCACGGCCTACGAATTTGACGTGCTGGCCCGGATAGAGGATCGTTACGTCGCGGCGCTGGTCGCCCTCTTCGAACGCGTCCCACAAATTCTTGCTCGGCGTGAAATACCCCCACGTGTTGTAGAGGCCCCAGCCAGCGTTGACGAAAGTTACGCCGTGGTAGCGGGCGCCGTTGGTATAGTCGCCTTCCAGCGAGAAGATGTACTCCTTGGAGTGGTTCTGCTCCTTGCGCCAGAGGTTGGCGTACGAGTTGAGCTTGTTCGACGGATCAATGTAGAGTTCGCGTTTGTCCGAACCGGTAAGCGCCATGATCTTGTTGCACATCTCCAGTACGATGTCGTAGTACTTCGCGTCGTACTGCGCTGCATAGAGGGCTGCGCGGGCTGCGTATCCCCAAGCTGCGGCCTTGTGCGGAAGTCCGATCTGCGAGGCGTCGAGCTGCGAAAGGTAGGGAAGCATCTCGCCTGCCGTGCGCATGTCGGAGATGATCTGGTCGTAGTTCTGCAGTACGTGCGCCGGACGCGGGGAGTCGATTTCGGCGGCGGGAGTCGTGTCGAGGATGATCGGAATGCCGCCGTTGGTGTCGTCGCCGTAGTAGGGGACCATCCAGAGCATCGAGAAACCGCGGAAGAAATAGGCGGTGCCTACGGCTTGGCTTTTGTATCCCTGATCCAGTTTCATGTCGGGGACCATCTTGATGATGTTGTTGGCCTTGGCGACATTCTGGTACATCACCTCCCAAACACGCGAGACGTCGTTGTCGTTGGACGGCGACATGCGGAATTCGCGGATTTCATCGACCGACGGACGGGCGCGGCCGATCAGTATGTTGTCGCTGGCGCATTCGAGCCACATATGGCCGCGGCCGCAGATCTCCTCGCTCCAATAGGGCGAGACGAAGTGGTAAAGGGCGTAGATAGCTTGGTCTACATCCTCTTTGGTCTTCCAAGTGGCGTCTTTGCCGTAAGGCTCCCGGTCGAGGAAATCGGAACAACCCGAAAGGCAGAAAGCGCTTATGGCCAGACAGAGGCTGAATATGGTTTTTTTCATGGTCGTAGTTGTTAGAAGTTGATGTTTACACCGAAGTTAAAGAAGCGCGACGTGGGATAGATACCGCTGTCGAGACCGTAGTTGCCTACTTCGGGGTCGGTGCCGGAGTAGCCGGTGATGGTGGCCACGTTGTCGATGCTCAGATAGACGCGGACCGAACCCTTCTCCATGCCGATGTGGCGGCTGATATGCTTGGGCAGCGTGTAACCCAGCGTGATGTTCTTCAGACGCAGGTAGTCGCCCTTTTCGAGGAAGATGTCCGAGAATTTGATGTAGTTGCCGTTGCTGTCGCCGCTCAGACCCAGACGCGGATACTTGCTGTCCATCGGCCTGAAGTCCCAAGTGTTGTAGACGTCGGTGGTCAGGTTGCCCATATCCTGACGGCCGTTCATTCCCAGCTGCTTCGTTCCGTTGTAGATGTAGTTGCCCGCAACGCCTTGGAACATGAAGCTGAAATCGAAGCCCTTCCAGTCGAACGAACCGCCGAACGAGAAAGTCTGTTTGGGAGTGTAGCTGCCGGTCAGTACGCGGTCGTCGTCGTTGATTACGCCGTCGCCGTTGGTGTCGATGAAGCGCAGGTCGCCGACCTTGGCGTTGGGCTGCAGCATCTTGACCTCGCCGGTTTCGGAATCCTTGCTGATGTGGCGGTCGATCTCGTCCTGCGAGCGGAAGATGCCGTCCGTGCGGTAGATATAGTAGGAATACCACGGATGACCTTTGCCGGAGTAGAGAATCTCGGTGCTGTTGATCGTGGGGTTCTTGTGCCTTACGAGGGGCTGAGGGCCGTAATCCTCTACATAACCCTTGTTGGTCGAGAAAGTGCCCCAGACATTGTAGTTGAACTTGCCTTGTGCGGCGCTGTTCCGATAGGATACGGAGAACTCCCATCCCTTGTTGATTACGTGGCCCATATTACCCAGCGGCGCATTCTCTACACCCATCTGCGGCGGAATCGTGAGGTAATCGACAAGGTCCTTCGTTTCCTTGTTGTAATAATCGACGCTGACTTCGAGCGTGTTGTGGAGCATTGTCAGGTCCAGACCGGCACTGGTCTGTACGGTGGTCTCCCAGCGTGCGTCCGTATTGGGGATGGTCGCCAGATAGGTTCCGTAATGGGTCGTGCCGCCGATAAGCGAACCGTCCGGGTAGATGGAGAGCGGAATGCTGGTCGGGTTGGGCAGGTTGTAGAGGTCTACGTTGCCGACCTTACCCCAGCCTGCACGGAATTTCACGAGGTCGAAGACCTTGTTGAGACCTGCATTCTGGAAAAATTTCTCCGAGGAGAGTTTCCACGATCCCGAAATGGCCGGGAACCAGTCGTAGTTCTTTGCTGCGGGCAGTTTCGACGATGCGTCGCGGCGGATGCTTCCGGTGAGGAAATAGCGGTCGTCGAACGAATAGCCGAGACGGGCGAGGAACGAGACCATTGAGTAGTCTACCAGATCCTCGTTCGGGTTCTTGGTCCATGAGCCTGCTGCGCCCCATACCAGATTGTGGTCGTCGTTGGAGCCGTAGCCCTGCGTGCGGAAGTCGCGGTAGCGGAATTTCTTGTAGTCGGTGGTGAAACCCGCCATGGCGCTGATGTGGTGGCGTCCGAATACCTGTGCGTACGTAGCCGTCGTTTCCCAAAGATAGTGGAAGTTGTTGTAGTTGAACTGCTCGCGGCTCGAAGTGCTCGATCCGCCCGGCACGTCGATGACGGGCGAGAATTCGTCCTCCTCGCGCATGTCGAGGTCGGCCGTGAACTCCGATTTCAGGGTCAGCGACGTGATCGGCTTGATTTCCAGCGAGGTGGTCGAGAATATCTTGGTGCGCGGGTAGCGGCGGTGCATGGTTTCGAGCTGGGCGACGGGGTTCACGATGTTGGGACCCTCGACGCCGCTGGCCATGTCGGCCGACGAAGCGATACCGCCCCATTTCGGTTTGCCGTCGTCTCCGTAGACGATGTTGCCGTTTGCGTCGCGGTCATAAACCGATGCGGAAGCGGGGAACCACATGGCGCCGTAGATGGGACCCGTGTGCGAGGTGCTGATGTTGCCCTGTCCGTTGGAGTATTCGAAGTTTACGCGCTCCGACAATTTCAGCCATTTGACCGGCTTGAATTCCGTATGGAGTTTCGCACCCAGCGCTTGGCTCCATGTGTTGAGCAGGGTGCCTTCCTTTTTGTCGTAGGTTACCGAGAGGATCGACGAGAGCGTCTCGCTGCCGCCGGTAATCGACACGGCATAGTGCTGCGTCAGACCCGTGCGGCGAGTTCTCGACGGCCTTGCCCCAGACGTCGCAGAACTGCTGCGCGTTGAGCATCGTCGGGAGGTTCATGGAGCGTTCGAAGCCGACCGATACGTTGACGTTGACGCGGGCTTTACCTGCCTGCGCCTGACGTGTGGTGATCAGAATTACACCGCTCGAACCTACCGAAGCACCGTAGATGGCGGCCGAGGCGGCGTCTTTCAGGATGGTGATCGTCTCGATATCTTCGGCCATGTAGGGAGCGCCGGGGACACCGTCCACAACGACCAGCACGCCGTCGCCCGAAGTCGGGCCGATATTGTCGCGGCTGTATGCGGCGCTCTTGTCCGTGCCGTCGTCGTTGCCTTTCGAGCCGCGGCCGCGGACGGTGAACGACGCTTTCTGCAGCGGGTCGCCCGACTGCTGGATCGTAACGCCCGGCATGCGGCCCTGCAGGAGGGTTCCGAGGTCGGCGGCGCGGCTGCGGGCCGCGTCGTCCACTTTGACGGTGGAGACGGCCATCGAGAGGTCCTCTTTACGCTGCGAGCCGTAACCGATGGCAACGACTTCGCCGATCATCGTGGCGTCTTCTTCCATCGTGACGTTGATTTCCGTGCGGTTCATGACGGCCAGCGACTGCGGTTTGTAGCCGATGAACGAAAAGTCGATCACGCCGTCCGGTTTCACGGAAATCTGGTAGCGGCCGTCGGCATCGGTGGTGACGCCGTTGGTCGTGCCCTTTTCTATGACCGAAGCGCCGATGAGCGGAGTCTGGCTGCTGTCGGTCAGCTGTCCGGACACCGTGACCCGATCCTGCGCATGGGCCGGAAGAATGAGTATGCTCAGCAGCAGACTCATCAGAAGAAAGCGGACGAAGCCCCTGTTCTTCTCCGAAGTTGTCAAATTCATTTTCATAGAGTTAAGGTTAATATTAATAGTAATTGTGTAGAGAGGCTCGGTAATTCTCGGTTTTGGCAGATATTTATTGAAATATTTTAAAAATAGGCGCGGTTTTGGTGCCGATTTGCAGTATGTGCAAAATCGATATTCAAAATTATGTATCTGTAAATTGTTGGTGGGCGTGGTTTGCGTATTTGAATCCTCAAATTGCGTATAATTGACTGCCGCGCCGGAAAAAACCGGACGATACATATATACAAAAAAGCTCCGGACTCTGTTGGGGAGTCCGGAGCGCGGATGTCTGTGCTTTTAATATATAGGTGTCGTTCCGATATGGCTGTCCGCCTATTGTGCGGAACCGCCGGCGGCCCGTCAGCTTTGGCCGGAGCCGTCGCCGAAGAGTGCCTTGACGAACTCTTTGCGGTCGAATATGCGCAGTTGGTCGATGCCTTCTCCGATGCCGATGTAACGGACCGGGATGTGGAACTGGTCGCTGATGCCGATTACCACGCCGCCTTTGGCCGTGCCGTCGAGTTTGGTGATGGTGAGCGAAGTGACCTGCGTCGCCTGCGTGAACTGCCGGGCCTGCTCGAAAGCGTTCTGTCCGGTCGAGCCGTCCAGCACGAGCATCACTTCGTGCGGCGCGCCGGGAATTACCTTGCCCATGACGTTGCGGATTTTGGTCAGTTCGTTCATCAGGTTGATCTTGTTGTGCAGACGGCCCGCTGTGTCGATCAGCACCACGTCGGCGCCGTTGGCCTTGGCCGAGGAGAGCGTGTCGAACGCCACCGATGCGGGGTCGGACCCCATCTGCTGGCGGATCATCGTCGCTCCGGCGCGGTCGGCCCACACCTGCAACTGGTCGATGGCCGCGGCGCGGAAGGTGTCGGCGGCGCCGATCCAGACCTTTTGTCCGGCTTTGGTGAGCTGGGCCGCGAGTTTGCCGATGGTCGTGGTCTTTCCGGCGCCGTTGACGCCCACGACCATCACCACGTAAGGTTCGCCCTCTTTGGCGTCGAGTCCGAAATGCTTTTCGGAGCCGTGCGACTCCTCCATCAGCGCGGTTACCTCTTCGCGCAGAATGGACTGCAGCTCGGAGGTGCCCATATACTTGTCGCGCGCCACGCGCTCTTCGATGCCCCGGATGATTTTGACGGTGGTTTCCACGCCTACGTCCGACGAGATCAGCACCTCTTCCAAGTCGTCCAGTACATCGGCATCGACCGTCGAACGGCCTGCGACGGCGCGGGCGAGCTTCGAGAAAAGTCCCGTCTTGGTCTTCTCCAACCCGGCGTTAAGCTCTTCCTGCTGCTGTTTGCGCTCTTCGGAAGCCTGCGCGGCGGAGTTGTCCTGCTTCTTTTTGAAAATATCGAAAAATGCCATGTCTAATATCTCTATATCCGTACAAAGATAATAAGAATGTTTGGAAAAAAACGTTATATTTGCACTATATACATTTTCAACGATGATGAAAAAAACGATTCTGCTGCTTGTGGCAGCGCTTTGCGGCGTATTGACGGCCGCGGCTCAGGACCTGATCGTCAAGACCGATGCGACGAAGGTCGAGGCCAAAGTAACCGAAATAACACCCGATGCGGTACGGTATAAACGTTTCTCCAATCCCGACGGACCGACCTATGTGCTGCCTGTCGCCGATATCGACTACATTCAGTATGCCAACGGCGAAAAGGAGCGCTTCCGGGCTGCCGAAACCGTGCCTGCGGTGCCGCTGACCCCTGCGACGCCTGTCGGTGAGGCTCCGGTCGCAGCGGCTCCCGCTGCGCAGGCGCCTGTTCAGCAGGCTGCGCCGGTGCAGTATGTGGCCAAGGAGTATCAGATCGGCGAGTTCTACGACCAGAACGGCGTCAAGGGCGTGGTCTGCATGCTGACGGAGGACCGCCGGCACGGACTGATTATTTCGCTCGACGAGATATACCTGCCGTGGAGCGAATTCCGGAAGCCCGACCTGCGGGTTGCGGGCGCCGACGACCGGATCGACGGCATGGGAAATATGGAGAAGGTCGCCGCCTATATCGCCGAAAACAACCTTTCGTGGGATGATTTTCCGGCTTTCAAGTGGTGCCGCGACAAGGGCGAGGGCTGGTACCTGCCGGCCATCGACGAACTGCTGACCATCGGACACAACTACAACGGCGGCACGCGCATACATTCCAACCGTCAGGCCCGCAACCGTTTCAACGACGCGCTCAAGGATAACGGCGGCAAGCGCATGGACCGTCTGGTCTACTATTTCTCCTCGACCGAGAAGGACGAGAAGGAAGCTTATACGACCCATACGGGCATCGAACCTCCCTATGTGATCGAGATTCCCAAGTATAACAAATTCCTCGTGCGGGCGGTGCGGAAGTTCTGAAGCAGGAGTGTTGAGCATACGACAAACGGTGCGTCCCCCAAGGACGCACCGTTTGTCGTATCCGAAGAATTTGCAATCGGCTATTTGTGGGCCAGATCGTGAATCAGTTTTCTCATGTGCTGTTGGAATTTATGCACCGGGTGGATTTCCCGGATGTATTCAACAGCCTTGCAGGATAGTTCTTTGCGCAGTCCCTCGTTTTCTATCAGCTCTTCGATGGCGCTGGTGAAGAGCGGCACTTTGTCGAAGCCGTCGCCGAGTACGGGACCGGTGTAGCGTCCGAATTTCGAAGTCAGATCTTCCGGATTGCGGCAGCTGACCAGCAGTGTGCCGTAGGCCAAAGCTTCCAGAAACGTGATCGGCAGCGCTTCGTGGATGGAGGTGTTGACCAGTATTTTGGCTTCGCGGATATATTTCATTTTTTCTTCGCCTTCGACGTGTCCGACCAAATGAAGGTTCGGGATGTCGCGGTATCCGGCCATGATGCTCTCGTTCTGGGATTTTTCCCGGAAAGTCTGGCCCAGCATGAAGAATTCGTATTGCGGAAGTTGCTTCGCGATTTCGCAGAAAAGCCAGCCCCGCTTGATGGATTCGATGCGTCCGATGAAGAGGATATGGTTCTTTTTGGGGTAGCTCTCCGGGTCGAATCCGTAGTCGATGTCGATGGGGTTGGGCATATAGGCAATAGGAGCGTCTCCCGGAAGCCGGTACAGCTCTATCGCCTTGTCGTTGAGAAAATATCCCTGAGAAACGAATGTAACCAGTCCTTTGCCGTAAAGTTTGTTCACGCTGTCGTAGAGGCTCGAACTCCAGTAGGAATTTTCGGGAAACAGTTTTACGGTCTGTATTTCCAGCCATTCGCTCCACGGGCGAGGATCCTGTATCCAGTGGATGATCGGTTTGCTGCGACGTTCGTATTTGAGAATATTGTGTGTCAGTTCGACTGTAAGATAGATGTCGTATTTTTTCTTTTTCAGCCACTGCCGGGCAAAAAAGCGTCCGGGAGGGACAATTACCTTGCGGTTGTCGACTTTTTCTGTCAACGCATTGGGGGCGAACTTCCACCGGTGTTTGTTCGAGAGTAAAACTTCCACCGAGATGTTCGTGTCGGGCAGGTATCGGGCGATATAATTGCGTGCCAGAAATCCGTAGCCTCCGTATGCCGTGCCGCAGGCTCCGAAATATTCATCGACGATCAGGGCGACCTTGACTCTGCTGGGGTATACGTCGATGCCTGCCGCTTTCTTTAATGTGCGCACTATTCGGCTTCGGACGAACTCCGAGCGGAATTTTCTGTAAGGCGTGAGCCGCAGGTATGCAAAATAGCGGGATGCCATGGTGTTGGGGCATCTGCGTTCGGTGGACCATGGTTTGACGTCCCCGTTGTAGT
>OMEQ01001311.1_pt1 | contig 11856 bp, 9 predicted proteins | sample 1645451 | NCBI WGS metagenome assembly OMEQ01 (sample SAMEA103958142, study PRJEB25191) | human gut metagenome | biome: human-associated habitat [ENVO:00009003]; feature: intestine environment [ENVO:2100002]; material: feces | place: Germany | collected 2013/2015
GGGAGGAACTGCCCGCCTTGAAAGTGGGAGATGAAGTGAAAGCCTTTCTGCTTTTGGATGGAAATGGGGCAGAACTGAAAACCTTTAAACTTCAGAATGACGATGAAGTGGATACCAAACTCTTTTATGAGCAAACAGAAGTATCTACAGAGGGAAATCTGACAGATGTGGAAAAAGGACAGCTTCGTTTTAAGGATGGGGTGTCAAAAGCCAAAATTATGGTGATTGCGACCATTAAACAGGTAGATAAGAACGGTGATGTGAAATTAGAGTTCTATCTTTCTTCCAAAGCCGAATGTGAAGGAGCACAGGAAGAAATCGGTTTGAAGACGAAAGTGGAAGATGAGAAGTAGAAGTGGTGAGCAGTAAACGGTACAACGGGCAATAAGCGGTACAATCGGAAACTGCAATCAATTGAATATAATAATGAACGGTGAACAAATCCATGTATATAGCATAGTTGTTCACCGTTCATTGTTTATAGTTTACCGTTTATAAAACGTTCTTGATTTATAGTTTTGCACGGATTGCTTTGGATTCCTCTTCATAACCCGGTTTGTCCAGCAAGGCAAACATATTCTTTTTGTATGCTTCCACACCCGGTTGGTTGAATGGGTTCACGCCCAGCAAATAACCGCTGATACCACAAGCCTTTTCGAAGAAATAAAGCAGACCACCGATGTTGTATTCGCTCAATTCCGGAAGTACAATACGCATATTAGGTACGCCACCGTCTACGTGAGCCAGCTGTGTTCCCAGTTCGGCCATCTTGTTCACTTCGTCCACACGTTTGCCGGCTAAGAAGTTCAAGCCATCCAGATTTGCTTCGTCAGAAGGAACTTCCAGTTTGTGGTTAACCTTCTCTACTGAAATCACAGTTTCGAAGATAGAACGTTCGCCTTCCTGAATCCATTGACCCATAGAATGAAGGTCTGTAGAGAAATCTACCGATGCGGGGAAGATACCCTTATTATCTTTTCCTTCCGATTCTCCGTAAAGCTGTTTCCACCATTCGCTTACGTAGTGAAGCTTCGGGCAGAAGTTAACAAGAATCTCTATCTTCTTGCCGTTCTTGTATAACTCGTTACGAGTAGCGGCATAAATCGCTGCAGGGTTTTCTGCGAAAGGAACATCGGCTCCACAAGCTTTCTCCATGTCGGCAGCACCGTTTACCAGTTGCTCGATATCGAATCCGGCTACTGCAATGGGCAATAAACCTACCGGAGTCAACACGGAAAAACGTCCTCCTACATTGTCAGGGATAATGAAAGATTTGTATCCTTCTTTATCTGCAGTAACGCGTGCCGCACCTTTCTTGGCATCTGTAACGGCTACGATTACTTTCTTTGCCATCTCTTTGCCGCGTTGATCTTCACACTGTTTCTTCAGCAGGCGGAATGCCAGAGCGGTCTCTGTAGTTGTACCGGATTTAGAGATATTGATTACACCGAATTTTTTATCTTTCAGAAACTCTGTCAGTTCGTACAGATAATCTTCACCAATATTGTGGCCGGCATAAATCATGACCGGTGCTGTTTTCTTTTCCTGTAACCAAGTGAAGCTGTTTGACAATGCCTCGATCACCGCACGGGCACCCAGGTAACTTCCTCCGATACCGGCTACGATCACTACCTCACAATTGTCTCTCAATACTTGTGCGGTAGCTTTCAGGTCGGCCAGGTGCTCTTTACTGATAGAAGAGGGCAGGTGCAACCACCCCAGAAAGTCGTTACCTTTACCAGTGCCGTTTTCCAGCGCTTCCTGTGCGGCTTTTACCTGAGCTTCGTAGGCAGAAACCGATTCCTTGGAAATGAATCCAAAAGTTTTTTCAATGTTCAAACTAATCATATCTTTCTTTATTTAGGAGTTAAAGAGTTATTTGTCTGCTTTCTTGTTTATCTAAACGAGTCAGTCAGCAATTTTATTTCAATCATCGGAGATATGCGCTCATATAAGATGTTGTATACAGCATCCAGTATCGGCATATTTACGTGATGATGTTTATTGATTTCCTTAATACACTTTGTTCCATAATATCCTTCCGCTATCATCTCCATTTCAATTTGGGCACTTTTTACAGAGTATCCCTTACCGATCATGGTACCAAACGTACGGTTACGGCTGAAGTTAGAGTAGCCGGTCACCAACAAATCACCCAGATAAACAGATTCATCTACGTTTCTGTTTATCGGATGTACCGTATTTAAGAATCGATTCATCTCTTGGATAGCGTTTGATATCAGTACGGCCTGGAAGTTGTCTCCATATGCCTGCTGCTATGGCATATACATTTTTCAGTACGGAACTGTATTCAATTCCTATCACGTCATCGCTAACAGAAGTCTTGATGAAACTGCTGCCCAGTCGACGGGCAAAAACGCGTGCTTTATCCTTGTCCGGACAAGCGATGGTGAGATAAGAGAGACGTTCCAGAGCCACTTCTTCGGCATGACATGGACCGGCCAGTACGGCAATATTTTCGGGAGGAACGCCATATTCCTTGTTAAAGTATTCCGAAACAATCAGATTGTCATCGGGGACAATACCTTTGATAGCGGTAATAATGAACTTGTCTCTGATCCGTGTTTTCAGCTTTTTCAGGTGAGCTTTCAGATATGGAGAAGGGGTGACGAAGATTAGCGTATCAGACTCTTTCACCACATCGTTGATGTTGGAGCTGAAATTGATGCGCTTCATGTCGAACTTTACGCCTGTCAGATAGGCTGGATTATGCCCGAGCCGTTTGAAATCGGCGATGCGGTCGTCGCGCCGCATATACCAATTGATAGACTCTTCCTGAGCCAGACACATCTTTGCGATGGCTGTAGCCCAGCTTCCTCCGCCCATTATCGCTATCTTACCGGGTAATTTCATTTCTATAAATTAAGAATTAAAAATGAAGAATGAAGAATGGTGCAGGGAAGACCGGGGGTCAAATGCTCCGGCTCCTCATCGCCATTCTTCATTCTTAATTTATTTAATTTTCTGTATCCACTCGGCTACATCGTTAACTGACGGATTGGTCAGTTCCAATTTGTATTTCTTGTTGATGCCACAAATATCCTGGTGGAATTTCTGCGGATTAACCTCTTTCATGTCGGCCACCTGATTGTATCCTGCTTTCTGGATGACAGGTACCCACTCTTCGGCAATGCCCAGTTCCATAAATTTGGAAGCACTGTCTTTCGGTACGACTTTCTCCGGACGCATCTGTGGGAAGAACAATACTTCCTGAATGGTCGACTGACCGGTCATCAGCATAGTCAGACGGTCCATACCGATACCCATACCCGAAGTAGGAGGCATACCATATTCCAATGCACGGACGAAGTCCTTATCGATGATCATCGCTTCATCATCTCCCTTTTCGCTCAGCTTCATCTGGTCTTCGAAACGTTCCAACTGGTCGATCGGATCGTTCAACTCAGAATATGCGTTACACAACTCTTTACCGTTTACCATCAACTCGAAACGTTCTGTCAGTTCAGGGTTGTCACGATGCTTCTTGGTAAGAGGAGACATCTCGATCGGGTAATCCGTGATGAATGTAGGCTGTATATAAGTGCCTTCGCAGAACTCACCGAAGATCTCATCGATCAGTTTACCTTTACCCATCGTATCATCGATTTCCATGTTCAGTTTCTTGCAAACTTCGCGAATCTGCTCTTCATTCATTCCTGTCAGATCGTAACCGGTGTGCTCTTTGATGGCTCCCAGCATAGTGACACGCTTATAGGGCGCTTTGAAATTGATGATGTTGTCGCCTACTTTTACTTCGGTAGTACCGTTTACGTCCAGACAGATCTTTTCGATCATTTTTTCAGTAAATTCCATCATCCAGTTGTAGTCTTTGTAGGCTACATATATCTCCATACAGGTGAATTCTGGATTGTGTGTACGGTCCATACCTTCGTTACGGAAGTTTTTACCGATCTCGTATACACCTTCAAAACCGCCGACAATAAGGCGTTTCAGGTAAAGCTCACTGGCGATTCGCATGTATAAAGGAATATCCAAAGCATTGTGGTGAGTCATGAACGGACGCGCGGCTGCTCCTCCGGCAATGGCCTGCAGGATCGGAGTTTCCACTTCCATGTATCCCTTTGAGTTGAAGTATTCGCGCATGGAACTGTATACTTTGCTGCGTTTGATGAAAATATCTTTAACGCCCTCGTTGACAGCCAGATCGACATAACGCTGGCGGTAACGCAATTCAGGATCTTCAAAAGAGTCGTAAGTTACGCCGTCTTTGTATTTAACAATAGGCAGTGGTTTGATCGATTTGGCGAGCACCGTCAGCTTTTGTGCATGGATACTGATTTCGCCCATCTGTGTGCGGAATACGAAGCCTTCGATTCCGATGAAGTCGCCTAAGTCGAGCAGGCGTTTGAACACAGTGTTGTACATTTCCTTGTCTTCTCCCGGGCAGATGTCATCACGGGTGATATATACCTGGATGCGGCCTTTAGAGTCCTGCAATTCAATGAAAGAGGCTTTACCCATTATGCGGCGGCTCATCATGCGACCGGCTACGGATACCTGGCGGGGTGTCTCGTCATCTTTGAATTCGGCTTTAATATCAGTTGAGAAAGCATTGGTTACATACTCTGCTGCGGGATAGGGTTCGATGCCCATCGCGCGAAGTTCATTCAGACTGTTACGTCGGATGATTTCCTGTTCACTTAGTTCTAATATGTTCATTTCGTTAGATATTAACTCAATTTTGGAGGCAAAAATACGAAACTTTTCTTAGAAATACGGCATTGTAACTCTTATTCTTTATTCTTCACCTTTAATTCTAAATAGATTTGTATCTTTGCACCCTCAAAATAATAGGTATGACAGGACAAAAGACGCCCACTGCGCTGGGCACCGAAAAGATTGGAAAACTCTTGATGCAGTATGCCATTCCGGCTATTATCGCTATGACCGCATCTTCACTTTACAACATGGTAGACAGCATTTTTATTGGTCACGGGGTTGGTCCGATGGCTATTTCGGGGCTTGCTCTGACATTTCCGCTGATGAATCTTGCGGCGGCTTTCGGTTCGCTGGTCGGAGTGGGGGCTGCCACGCTGGTTTCGGTAAAGCTGGGACAAAAAGATTACGATACGGCGCAACGTGTGCTGGGAAATGTATTGGTGCTGAATATCATCATCGGGCTTGCTTTTACGATACTTACCCTTATTTTTCTCGATCCTATCCTTTATTTTTTCGGAGGCAGCGACGAGACTGTGGGGTATGCCCGCGATTATATGAAAGTGATCCTTTATGGTAATGTCATTACCCATCTTTACCTGGGACTGAATGCCGTGCTTCGTTCGGCCGGTCATCCGCAAAAGGCAATGTATGCCACTATTGCTACAGTGGTTATCAATACGATTCTCGATCCTCTGTTTATTTACGGCTTCGGCTGGGGCATTCAAGGAGCAGCCATAGCCACTATCCTGGCACAGGTCATTTCTCTGATGTGGCAGTTCAGGCTATTCAGCAATAAGGAAGAGTTGCTCCATTTTCATCGGGGCATTTTCCGGTTGAAACGGAAAATCGTATTCGACTCGCTCGCCATCGGTATGGCTCCTTTCCTGATGAACCTTGCGTCGTGTTTTATCGTAATCCTGATTAACCAGGGGTTGAAAAAATATGGCGGAGATCTTGCTATCGGTGCGTTTGGTATTGTCAATCGTCTTGTTTTCTTGTTTGTGATGATTGTGATGGGGCTGAACCAAGGGATGCAGCCCATAGCCGGATATAATTTCGGCGCCCGGCTCTATCCCCGGGTGACCCGTGTGTTGAAGCTTACCATTTACGGAGCCACCATTGTAACAACTACGGGTTTCCTGATGGGAATGTTGATCCCCGGCTTGGCCGTATCTATCTTTACTTCCCACGAAGAATTGATCCGTCAGTCGGCCGAAGGACTTCGGATTGTGGTGCTGTTCTTTCCGATAGTCGGGTTCCAGATGGTGACGTCGAACTTCTTCCAAAGCATCGGGATGGCGAGTAAAGCTATCTTTCTGTCTATCACCCGTCAGGTGCTGATACTGATTCCCTGTCTGTTGATCCTGCCCCGGTATTTCGGTCAGACAGGCGTATGGGTAAGTATGCCTGTTTCCGACTTGATAGCCAGTCTGATCTCGGCGGGGATGTTGTGGTGGCAGTTCCGCTTGTTCCGTATCCATGACAGACAGGCTGCCTGACTTCGGTGGCAACTGCCGGAGAACGTTGCGGCGTATACCATGCGGACCGTCTTCCTTCATGCACACCTTATTCTATTCTTTCGGTTGAAGCAAAAATAAGGATTGACTACTTTCATGCCGGTGGGCTAAACAAATTGCAGCCGGCATTTGTCTTTTATCTGTAATGATCAGAAACCAATGTAGTAGTCATGAAAAAGCGAATCTGTTTTGTCCTTATCCTGTGTATCAGTCTGTTTGTTTTCTCACCTGTACATGCCCAGCAGCGTAAGAGTGTTGCTGTGGTCTTGAGTGGTGGAGGTGCCAAGGGAGTGGCCCACATCGGCGCTCTGAAAGTGATTGAAGAAGCAGGTATCCCTATCGATTATATTGTCGGAACCAGTATGGGGTCCATCATCGGCGGGCTTTATTCCATCGGTTATACTCCCCATCAGCTCGATAGCATGGTCAATCATCAGAATTGGCCTCTCTTGCTCAGCGACCGTATCAGTTGGGAAGACCAGACCATGACCGAACGTCAGAACTCGGAAACCTACGTCCTCTCTGTTCCTTTAAAGAAGAATCTGAAGGCCAATGTGTTCGGAGGCGTTATCAAAGGCCAGAATCTGGCCAATCTTTTTTCGGAACTGACAGTCGGTTATCACGACTCCATCAACTTCAATAAACTGCCTATCCCGTTTGCCTGTGTTTCGGAGAATATAGTAAACGGAGATGAAGTCGTATTTCATAACGGAGTGTTGGCTACCGCCATGCGCGCCAGTATGGCTATTCCCGGCGTATTCACTCCGGTGCGCCTGGGTGATAAGATTCTTGTGGACGGTGGCATGAAAAATAATTTCCCGACCAACATAGCCCGTGCCATGGGAGCTGATGTCATTATCGGTGTCGATGTGCAGAATGATCTCCGCACTGCCGATGAATTGAACAACCTCAGTGAAATCTTCAATCAGATTATCAATCTGACCGGGCAGACCCGATACGAAGAGAATATCAAACTGGCCACTGTCTATATCAAGGTGGATGTGAAAGGGTATTCTGCTGCAAGTTTCAATATTCCCGCGCTCGATACTTTGGTGAACCGGGGCGAAGAGGCTGCCCGTGAACAGTGGACCGCTTTGCAAAAGCTGAAGAAGGAAATAGGACTGCCTGAGAACTATGTTGCCCCGCGTCATGGTCCGTTCAGTTCATTGTGGTCTTCGAAAGACATTTTTGTTAAGGAGATCACTTTTGACGGCATCGAGGATAGTGACAAGAAATGGATCATGCATCGCTGTCACCTGAAGGAAAACAGCAAGATGCGTATGGAACAGCTTTATGAAGCTCTGACCACCTTGCGCGGCAGTCAGGCTTACTCCAATGTCAGCTATAAACTGACCGACACCCCTCAGGGATATCAGTTGCACTTCATCCTGGAAGAGAAGTATGAACGTAATCTTAATCTGGGTATCCGTTTTGATTCGGAAGAGATTGCCTCGCTTCTGTTGAACGTCAGGAGCCGGCTCGATACGCGTGTTCCTTCGTGGGTTTCGGTGACGGGAAGGCTGGGAAAACGTTATCTCGCCCGGGTCGAATATACATTGGCACCGATGCAGATGCGCAATTTCAATTTTGCTTATCAGTTTGAGTACAACGATATCAATATCTACGATCACGGAAGGCGTTCCTATAACACTACTTATAAGTATCATTCGGGTGAGTTTGGATTCTCGGATGTATGGTTTCGCAACCTGCGCTTTGGCGCCGGGCTGAATTTTGAGTTCTTTAAGTATAAAGACTTTCTTTACAACACCGGCGGGCAGCGTCTGGAGGTGAAGCCCCAACACTTCTTCAGCTATTTTGCACAGTTGCATTACAATACGTACAACAAGGGATATTTCCCTTCCAAGGGGACCGATGTGCAGGGACGCTACTCGCTCTATACCGATAATCTGACACATTATAAAGGCCATGCTCCCTTCTCTGCCCTTGCGGCATCATGGGCCGGTGTCTTTTCACTGACCGATCGCTTTGCCCTGATTCCCTCTTTGTATGGGCGGGTGCTTATCGGTAAAAATATACCTTATCCGTATCTGAATGCCATGGGAGGCGAGAATTTCGGGCACTATCTGCCTCAACAACTTCCTTTTGCCGGCATCACGAATCTGGAGATTGTGGACAACTCTGTTCTGGTGACAAGCCTGAAGTTGCGGCAGCGTATCGGTAGCAAGAACTATGTCACCTTTACCGGAAACGTGGCTTTCCGGAATGATAACTTTTTTGATATCTGGGGAGCAAAACCGGTTTGGGGCGGTAGTGTGGGATATGGTTACGATAGTCTGTTCGGTCCGCTCGAGGCTTCTTTGGGATACTCCAGCAGATCTCACAAGGTGGGATTTTATGTAAATCTGGGATATGTCTTTTGATAAACCGGTTCGGGAACGAGACAGAGAGCTTGTCCCGGACCGGTCTCCTTTGCCGCAGACCACCGGATGACGCAGGCCTGAAGTTCAAGTCGGTTCGTCAGTTTACTCATGAATCCGGAGGGCTGCTGTCATCTGGCTGTAATGGGGTGTATCAGATTCCTCTTTTGATCGGGCAGAGATGCCGGACAAGCTCCATGTTTTTTATGCGGTATCCGTTTCATTCGTCATCGTCAGGAATGAACTCCGGTTTCTCTTCCCGAGTCTCTTCTTCCCTGATTGTTTCGGGTCGTAACAAGTCCTTTGGGAAATATTTGGATAGTGGGTAGCGAAAGAATTTCATCCGGCTGACACGTTGGGTAAACTTGCGGTCGGCAATGAAATATACTTTGGATACCCGTACCTCGTGAGGCAATACATCTTCCGGATGCTCGAAGCCATTGCTTGTAATGGAGGCATGAAACGATCCCAACCCTCTGATGGATACGGATTCTCCATTTTTCAATATCTCTTCTATCACGTCCGGCAGATCGGTGAGGATGCTCAATACTTCCCCTTTGCTTCGTGAACTGTTTGCCGAAAGGATTTCGGCAAGGTCTTCTTCGTTCTTGCCACCTCTTTTCTGAAGTTTCCGCTGGATGGCAAAATAGAGTTCTCTGATCCCTTCGGCTGTTCTGAACTTTTTCTTTCTGACTAAATAAATGAGTCCCATAGTGCTTTGTATGAAAGGTTAATATGATTCGATGTACCGGTTACACAACTTGTACGTTACCAGTTGTACAACTCGTCATGTACCAGTTGTGCAACTCGTATTCGGTTCCTTACAAAGGTAACTAAAAAGAGATAGAAAGGAAAGAGATTGAGGACTAAATGGAGCGAATGATTGGTATAACGAGAGAAATATGGAAAGAGGAGTATGGCAAAGCCTCTGTTGAGGTCTTCACCCGCTCTGTCGCTGTGTCAAGCTCCGAAATTACATTTTCATTTCTCTCCGGATTCTGCTCAGCGACTGTGGTGTAATCCACAAATAAGAGGCTATATGCTTTAAAGGCACATTTTGTAATAGTTCGGGATGTTCTTTGATAAGGGTCAGATAACGTTCTTTAGCTTTGGGGCTTCCGGCGCTGATCAGCCAGTTTTCGAGGCTGAGCAGTTGCCGTTCCATCAGTTGCCGTCCCAGGTTGGCGAGTCCGAGCGATGAAGCATAAAGATTGTTCAGGGTTGATCCCGGAATACAGTAGGCTATGCTATCGCACATGACTTCAATCGTGATGTGCGATGCAGTATTTTCCACATATCCCCATACCGAAAAGGCAGCTTCGCCTGCACCGGCAAACCAAATGGTAGTGTCCACTCCATCTTTCAGATAATGGGCACGCCAGATGCCCTGCTTTATCAGATACAGATTTCCGTTTTTGGAGCCTTCATGGACGATGACTTCTTTCTTTTTGAAACGGATCTCCTCCATATAGCTGAGCAGGGTTTGCGTGTCGTTTTCTGAAAGATGATAGCTGTTTCTGAACTTTTCAATAAATGTTTCCATAAGACTCTTTGCATCTGTTTGAGTGATGCAAAGATACGTATCATCGGCGAACGGTGAAAGAGTCCTTCAGGTAAATTCCGATAATAAGCAATAAGGTCAGCAGTTCGGCCAAAGGAACGGCCAGCCAAATGCCCCTTACTCCCAGCACCGGAGGCAAGAGCAGGAAACCTGCCAGCATGAACAATGTTCCCCGGAAAAGGGTGATAACAGTGGCGCGCCGGGCACGTTCGATACTTTGATAATAGCCGATGCCCACTATGTTGAGCGCAAAAAACAGATAGCCGACTGCAAAGTAAGGAATACCGTTTACCGCAATATCATAGGCTTGGTAGCTTTTATCGATAAACAGCCCGACTATCTGGTGATTGAATACTAGAGTGGCGGCAAAGAAAAAAATGCCGCAGCCTAAAGCTGTCTTCAATGCCAACCGGATGGTACGTGCGACCCGTCCCGGGTTCTGTTGTCCGAAATTATAGCTGATGATGGGTTGTGCCGATTGGGCGATGGCATTGTATACCATAAAAATGATAGGAAAGAAGTAACATACAATGCTGAATGCGGCTACACCGCTTTCTCCCAAATGGCTGATAAATACATAATTCCCCAGGAACATCATGCTGGCAATGGATGCCTCGCTGATAAAGGCGGAAGATCCCAGCCTGATCATGTAGCCGATGTTACGGCAGGTAAGCCGCATGCTTTTCCGGCTCAGCTTGATACGGTAAATACCTACGTTACGGGAAAAACGGAGGAGATAAATGAGTGTCATCAATCCGCCGACCATAGTGCCCAGGCTGGTGGCAAAAGCAGCTCCCATCATTCCCCAGCCCAATTGGAAAATGAAGACATAATCGAGTATGATATTGATAATGGCCGATACGGCGTTGCACATCATGGCATAGTTGGGCGATCCGTCCAGGCGGATGTAAAACATGCCGGCGCTTAGGAGCAGGTAGAATACGAGGAAAGGTACGTACCAATTCATATACTCCACCACCAGAGGCAACAACCGTTCCGAGCTGCCGAGTAATCGGCCGATAGGCTCTGCGAAATAGCAGCAGAGTGCCGATAGCACTAGAATAAGTAAGGCCGAAAAGGCAAGTGCCTGTGTGATGTTGATACTCGCAATTTTTCGTTTACCTTGTGACAGGTGAATGGAAGCTACAACAGATGCGCCCACTCCAAACATCAGTCCGATGCCGGTGGTTATCATAAATAGCGGTGCCGTGATGTTGACCGCTGCCAGGGCATCACTGCCTATACCTTTACCGACAAATATACCGTCGGTGATTACAAACACGGCGGAAAAGACCATTCCAAGTACTGTTGGAATCAATAATTTCCTGAATAGTCTCGGAATTTCCATATTTCCGAAGTCAATGCTGTCCTTCATAAAAACAATGTTTATTTTTTTGCGGCTGCAAAGATACGATTCTGAAAATGGATAAAAGTTACCAATTGATAAGAAATGCGGCACTCTGTATATTGGTACATTATTTATTTTCTTCTTTCGGAAATAATGTGTATGTTTGCTATTGAACCAATATACAAAAGTACTATGAATGGTAATTATGTCATCAATATCGGCCGTCAGTTGGGCAGTGGCGGAAAAGAGATCGGAGAAAAATTGGCAGTCAGGTTAGGCATCGATTTCTATGATAAAGAGCTGATTAATCTGGCTTCGGAGGAAAGTGGATTGTGTAAGGAGTTCTTCGAG
>OMEQ01001318.1_pt1 | contig 11806 bp, 9 predicted proteins | sample 1645451 | NCBI WGS metagenome assembly OMEQ01 (sample SAMEA103958142, study PRJEB25191) | human gut metagenome | biome: human-associated habitat [ENVO:00009003]; feature: intestine environment [ENVO:2100002]; material: feces | place: Germany | collected 2013/2015
ACGGCCACCGCCGCACCAATGGCCCCGACGCCTCCCACGCCCGCCAGCAAAAACCACCGCAGCCCCGTACCACCCACGAACATCAGCACCGCGCCGATGCCAAGGATGAGGACGGTGCCGGACAGGTGCGGTTCCAGCAGCATCAGGGCCGCCACCACCCCCAGCACCAGCGCAAAGGGCAGGACACCCACGCTGAAATCCTTCATCCGGTCGTGATTCAGTGCGATGATGTGGGAAAACACCAGCACCACCGCAAACTTTGCGATCTCGCTGGGCTGCAGGGTACCGAACCCCGGGATGACCAGCCACCGCTTGCAGCCGTTGTACTCGGGCATGAAGAGCACCGCCGCCAGTAATATCAGTGACAGCCCCAGCAGCGGCCACGCCAGCTTATGGAAGATATGGTAATCTACCCGGCTGGCCAGCCACATCCCGCAGAGCCCCAGCGCCGCGTAGAGCAGCTGAGGCCGCAGATAGGCCCAGGCGTCGCCCCGCCGGTAGAGCGCCACGGCGCTGGACGCGCTGGCCAGCATCACCAGCCCGAAGCCCACCAGCGTGAGCACCAATATCAGAAACGGCAGGTCCATGCCGGGCAGCGGACGCAGGATCCTTTTCTTCATCCTCTCCCCCCTTCCCTTTAGTGTACGCACCGGGGCGGACGGCTAGTCACAGGGTCTCGCGCATATAATTGCAGCAAGGGAGGTGCTGTCTCATGTCCGAATCGCCAAAACCCGCCGACGCCCTGCGCACCCTGCCGGAACGGGCGTTCCGCGCCCGGGCAGGGCTGGTGGCGGGGGTGTTCTGTCTGGTCTGCTGCGGGCTGGCGGTGCGGCTTTTATTTTTGCAGGTGCTGGGCGGCGGCTGGTACACCGACCGCGCTCTGGGCCAGCAGCTGCGGGACACCGTCGTCCCCGCCGGCCGGGGCCGCATTTATAGCGCCGACGGCGTCCTTCTGGCGGCCAACAGCAGCTGCTGGACCCTCCGGGCCTCGCCCCGGGAGATGCCGGAGGATAAACTCGCCCTCGCGGCCAAGGGGCTGGCCGAGATATTGGAGCTGGACGAAGGGAAGCTTCTCGAGAAATTCAGCGACCGCCGCTCCAACGACTGCCTCCTGCGCTACCGGGTAGACCGGGCCATGGCCGACGCCGTGCGGGACTTCTGCGAGGCAAATGGCATCACCGGCATCCGCATCGATCAGGACTCGAAGCGCTGGTACCCGCAGGGGGAGTTTCTGGCCTCGGTGCTGGGGTTCACCAATGTGGACAACGCGGGCGTCTCGGGCCTCGAACTGAAGTATGACGACCTGCTCACCGGCGAGAACGGCGTTGTCCTCACGGCGGTGAACGCCTGGGGCTACACCCTCGAGCAGAGCTATGAGACCGAGCGTTTCCCCACCGAGGGGGACGGCCTGCGGCTCACCATCGACGCCAACATCCAGCACTACCTCGAGAACGCGCTGGGCTACGCGGTAAAGGAGCACCACGTCGCAGCCCGTGCCGTGGGCATCGTCATGGACGTGAACACCGGGGCCGTACTGGCCATGTCCACCACCCCCGCCTACGACCCCAACCAGCCCCGTGTGCTGGCCGACAAGGCCGCCCGGGAGGCCGTAGAGGGGCTTTCCGGCGACGAGCGGGCGGCGGCATTGCAGCTGGCCCAGCAGACCCAGTGGCGGAACAAGGCCGTCAGCGACCTCTACGAGCCGGGCAGCGTCTTCAAGCTCATCACCTGCGCGGCAGCGCTGGACACCGGGGCTGTGAGCAAAAATTCCAGCTTCTACTGCGGCGAGAGCATCTCGGTGGCCGGCACCCGCTTCCACTGCGCCAACCACAAGCGCCACGGCGCGCAGACCGTCACGCAGGCCCTTGAGAACTCCTGCAACCAGAGCTTCATCCAAATCGGTGCAAGGCTGGGCAAAGAGGCGTTCTGCGACTACTTTGCGGCCTTCGGCCTCCGCGCGCCCACCGGCATCGACCTGCCCGCCGAGCCGAAAAAGAGCCTCTACTACACCGCCGACCGGATGGGGCCGGTGGAGCTGGCGTCCTGCGCCTTCGGGCAGAGCAGCAAGATCTCTTACCTCGAGATGGCGTCGGCGGTCTGCGCCGTGGTCAACGGCGGGCGGCTGATGCAGCCCTACGTCGTCTCGGACATCCTCGGCCCGGAGGGCGAAGTCATCGACCACCTCTCCCCCGTCTGCAAGCGGCAGGTGCTGAAAGAGGAGACCTCCTGCACCATGCGGGAGATGATGGAGGCCGTCGTCCTCTACGGCGGCGGACGGAACGCCCGGATCGCGGGCTACCGGGTAGGCGGCAAGAGCGGCACCAGCCAGAAGCTGGACAGCGCCGACGAGAAGGCCCGCATCGCCAGCTTTGTGGCCGTGGCTCCCATCGACGACCCCCAGTTTTTGTGTCTCGTCTGCCTCGACGAGCCCCACAGCTGGACGACAGCGGGCGGCAGCCTCTCGGCCCCGGTCTGCGCCGAGGTCCTCGAGCAGACGCTGGTCTATAAAGGTGTCCCCCGTGCCGCTGTGCCTGACGCGCCTGCTTCCGACGCTGAGACTTCCGCCGACCTTCCCGAGGACGGCGACAGCTTCGACGGGGCGTAAAAATGGGCAAAAGAAAAGACCGCTGGACGGCGGTCTTGGAAGGTCGATATTTTCAGCTCTGCTGCGGCTGGTCGCGGAACACGATCTCGCCGGTGGCGCTGTCCATCGACTCGACGATGGCGAGGCTCTCCAGCTGGATGCCCTTGCTGCGGATGAGGTCGCCGCCCTGCTGGAAGCCCTTCTCGACGGCGATGCCGATGCCCTCGACGGTGGCACCAGCCTTCTCGGTCAGCTCCAGCAGACCCAGCAGGGCGCAGCCGTTGGCCAGGAAGTCGTCGATGATGAGGACGTGGTCCTCGGGGGTGAGGAACTTCTTGGAGACGATGACATTATAAATTTTCTTGTGGGTGAAGGACTGGATCTTCGTCTCGTAGTTGTCGTAGTCCAGGTTGATGCTCATGGACTTTTTGGCGAACACCACCGGCACGTTGAACTCGCTGGCTACCACAGCCGCGATGCCGATGCCGCTGGCTTCGATAGTGAGCACCTTGTTGATGGGTTTGCCGTCGAACAGGCGTTTCCACTCCTTTGCCATCTCGCGGAACAGCGGAATGTCCATCTGATGGTTGATGAAGCTGTCCACCTTGAGCACGTTGCCCTCACGGACGATGCCGTCTTTGCGGATGCGGTCTTCCAGCATTTTCATAGTTCGTCTCTTCCTCCCAATTTCCCTGTCACAAAACGGTCGATATTTCATATCAGTATACCGGATACTCTCCCGGTTGGCAAGGCTTTTTCTGCCCAAATTTGACTCGTTCTCTCCGGTTTTTTCAGCCCTTTCGATTATAAGTACGACTTTTGCGGTACAGTCTGTGTCTCAGGGCGGGCGATTTGTGCAGTTGTCTCTTGTTTTCTGCGCAAAATCGAGTATACTGGTAGCAACCGGAAATGGCTTGCTGCGGCCGACGAGGGTCGCACCGGGAAAAGGAGTCAGTATATGAAGACAGGGTTAGTATTAGAGGGCGGTGCCATGCGGGGGATGTTCACCGCAGGCGTTCTGGATGTCCTGATGGAGCACGGCCTCACCACCGATGGCACCATCGGCGTGTCGGCGGGCGCGGTGTTCGGCTGCAACTTCAAGTCGCACCAGATCGGCCGCGTCATCCGCTACAACACCGAATATTGCAACGACAAGCGCTACGCCAGCTTCCGCAATCTGCTGCGCACCGGAAACCTCTACAGCGAGGATTTCTGCTACCACGAGGTGCCGGAAAAGCTGGACCCCTTCGATGAAGAGGCCTTCCGCGCTTCGCCCATGGACTTCTTTGTCGTCTGCACCGACCTGCACACCGGCGACCCGATCTACCACAAGTGCCGCAGCGGCGACGCCGAAGACGTGCGCTGGATGGAGGCCTCGGCGTCCATGCCGCTGGCGGCGAAAGCCGTCAGGATCGGCCACTACTCCCTGCTGGACGGCGGCGTGGCCGACTCCATCCCCGTCCGCTTCTTCGAGAGCCTGGGTTACAAGCGGAACCTCATCATCCTGACCCAGCCCAAGGGCTTCGTGAAAAAGAAAAACCCCCTGCTGCCCGCCATCCGTGCGCGGTATCTGCGCTATCCGGCCTTCGTGGCAGCGGTGGCCGACCGTCACGAGCGATACAACGAGGCCCTCTCCTACATCGCCATGCAGGAGGCCTCCGGCAAGGACTATGTCATCCGTCCGCCCATCCCGCTGGAGATCGGCGCTATGGAGCGCGACCCCGCCCAGCTGCGCCGGGTCTACGAGACGGGCCGCGCCGTGGCGGAGAACCAGATCGATAAGATAGAGGCGTTCCTGAACGATGTGAAGGAGACGGAGGAATAACCCTCTCAGTCTCGCTTCGCTCGCCAGCTCCCCCAGAGGGGGAGCCTCTGGCGTGTCGGCCAGGCCCACGCTGGACGAGCAAAGTTTCTTTATATCAAAAACAGGAGTGCCCTGCTACAGAGGGCAGCAGCTTCGGAACAATATCCTTGTCAAGCTGCTGCTAATCTCTGTAGCAGGGCACTCTTTTTTGCGTTATATTGAGCTTTCAGCAGGTAGCAGGAAGTTGCCCGGCCTGCCAATGGCTCCCCCTCTGGGGGAGCTGGCGCGAAGCGCCTGAGAGGGCTACGGCATCAGCTTCGCAAGCTCGGCCAGGACCTCGTCGCCGAGGTGTTCCAGCTTTGTTTTCGGTTGACGGTCCGCAGCAGGCGGTGTCTGTGCAGCCGTCTCCGGGAACGGGACCGCGGGCTGTGCGGACGGAACATCCAGCCGCAGCGGGGCGGTGGATATTTTGTCCAGTTCGCTCCGCAGCTCCTCACACCGGGCGGTCAGCTCAGCGTTCTCCTTCCGCAGGGCCAGCATGGTGCGCTCGTAGGCGAACATCCGTGTCTCATAGCGGCGAAGCTCGGCGTTGGCCGCATTGAGCTTCCGGCTCAGCTGCTCGAGCTGAGTCGGCCCGGACGCAGCGGGCAGAGCCTCAGGGCATGACTTCTCCTGTTCGGATGCCATCGCCTCTTCCACCTCCTGCAGTCTGCGCTGGGCGCAGCGATGCTCCCGGGCAGTCTCCCGGCAGAGCTGTTCCAGCCGATGCAGCTCCGGCGTCCGGCGGCTGCTCAGCCACTCCAGCGGCAGCTTTGTCTGTTGCTGCTCCACGGTACGGCCTCCTTCCGCTTTTTCTGCGCAAGGGGTTCTCTATTCTTGCGCTTATCTACGCTTGTTCAGGATCGCCAGCAGGTCGTCGTAGTAGCTGGTGTCGCTGTTCTCCTCTTCCACGGGCTTGGCGGCAGAAGCACTGCCGGAAGCGGCGGAGGGAGTGTTGACCTCGGCACTGAAGACAGCGGACGGAGCAGAAGCCGTCACGCCGGGAGCAGTACCGGCGGCAGCAGTACCCAGAGTGCTGCGCAGGCCGTCAGCGGCCTTGTTGTCGAAGCCGGTGGCCACGACGGTAACGCGCATCTCATCGGAGAGGTTCTCGTCGAAGGCAGTACCCCAGATGATGTTCGCATCGGGATGTGCGCTCTGGGTGATGAGGCCGGCGGCAGTCTCGACATCCTCCAGACCGATGTCGGGGCTGGAAGTGATGTTGATGATGACGCCGTGTGCGCCGGCGATGCTGGTCTCCAGCAGCGGAGAGGAGATAGCGGCCTTGGCGGCGTTCTCAGCCTTGCCGGCACCCTTGGCGCTGCCGACGCCCATGTGAGCGTAGCCGGCGTCCTTCATGATGGAGCGCACGTCGGCGAAGTCCAGGTTGATGAAGGCCGGCACATTGATCAGGGCGGAGATGGACTCGACGCCCTGACGCAGCACGTTATCAGCGGCCTGGAAGGCGTTCATCAGGGTGATCTTCTCCTGACTGATCATCTTCAGGCGCTCGTTGGGGATGACGATGAGACTGTCCACGTGCATCAGCAGATTTGCGATGCCCTGCTCAGCCAGACCCATCTTCCGCTTGCCCTCAAAAGAGAAGGGCTTGGTAACGATACCCACGGTCAGGATGCCCAGGTCGTGTGCCACCTCGGCCACCACAGGAGCAGCACCGGTGCCGGTGCCGCCGCCCATACCGGCGGTGATAAAGACCATCTGGGAGCCCTTCAGAGCGTTTGCAATCTCATCCTTGCTCTCCTCGGCAGCGCGCTGGCCGATCTCGGGGTCAGCACCTGCGCCGCGGCCCTTTGTGAGCTTCGAGCCCAGCTGCACCTTGGTGGCGGCGTGGTTCTTGGCCAGTGCCTGCTGGTCGGTGTTCATTGCGATAAATTCAACGCCCTGCAGGCCGTCGCTGACCATGCGGTTGACGGCGTTGCCGCCGCCGCCGCCCACGCCGATGACCTTTATCGTCGTTACGTTTTCGTCCATTTCTTCGTCGAGCATGAGTGCCATATCATTGTCCTCCATCGGATTTTATCGTAGACCGCGCCTTGGCGCAGGATAGAACTCAACATTACTGCTACTATATAACAGTATCGTATCATCTTTTGGCCCCGAATGCAAGATAAATTTGCTTTTTCGATGGTATTTTTTTCACAGCGGCGTCAAGGGGCGGCATTTCTCTGCCAATTCGTCCCCCTAAAGAGGCCAGAACTTCCCACAAACCGGCATAGCCCCGGTCGATATGACGAGTCTCTTCCACGAAGCTCTTTCCCTGTGCCGACAAAGCCGCCACCACCAGTGCCGCGCCGCCCCGCAGGTCGCGGGCCTTGGCCAGTCCGCAGGCCAGGCTCACCGAGGTCGAGGTGTGGCCGATCGTGAAGTGGTCGTGCTCGCTCTCCTGCGGATTGGTGTAACCCGACACCTCTTCGTAATCCGCCGGATCGAGGAACGCCTTGCGGCGGCCCGTCAGCATCTTGTGGACATAGCTCTGGTGCGAGACGTCGTAGATGATCTTGTCCTTCGGCGAGTCGAATACGCGGTGCAGGGCGATCGTGGCCTCCACCATGCCCAGGTTCGGTCCGATATGTCCGCCGTGGACGCTCAGTTTCCGCAGCAGCGCCTCGCGGATCTCGTCCGCCAGCGCATGCAGTTGCTCCGTCGTGAGACCCCGGAGGTCCTGCGGAGCGTCGATTTTTTCAAGATACATGCTGTGTTCGTTTTTGTGTTTGTCCTGTCCGGTATCTGTCTGTGTCGGCCGTCGCGTTCGCAGTCTTTCCTGCCCGGTGCGGCCGGAATGCCTTTCCGGAGACCGCCGTGCGGCCGACGGAAGGGAGGGGTTCGGTCAGATGCCTTTCCCCGCTTCGTAGGCTTCGCGCAGGGCGGGATGTCCCGCGATTTCGCCCGCGTGCCACACGCCCGTGCCGAATACGGTCGCACGGAGGTGCGGCTCCTCCAGGCAGTCGAAGAACCCCTGGAAGGTGTCTGCCGTGCGGAGCATCTTCTCCCGCTCCTCCTCGGCGGCCGTGAGCAGGAGGTAAAACTCCTTGCCGCTGATCTCCGTGTAACGTGCGCAGCAGCGGTCGATCAGGGTTTTCATCTGGGCCGCCATCGTGTAGAAATAGACCGGCGTGGCCATCGCGATCACGTCGGCCCGCACCATCTTGTCGATGATCTCCGCCGCGTCGTCCCGCTGCGGGCAGGGTTTGCCGTCGCGGCTGCATGCGCCGCATCCCGTGCAGTAGCCGATGGTCCGGTCGCGCAGGAAAATCTTCTCCGCGTCGTGGCCCGCCTCGGCGGCTCCGCGCAGGAACTCGTCGCAGAGCCGGTCGGAGTTGCCGCCCCGGCGCGGGCTGGATGAAAGAATCAGTACTCGTTTCGCCATTGTCGTTCGTGTTTTTCTGCGGTGCAAAAATAGCGGGAAAAAACGACTTCCGCCTAATCCCGATTACGGATAATATTACCCGGATTCCGGTTTCGCCCCGCCGCCGGGTTTTTAGGTATTTTCGCGTATTGCCTCATCCCGCGGGAATAACGACCTTTGCACCGTGAACGAAAAACCCGTGCGTATGAAACCGATCGCCCTCTCGTTGCTGCTCGTACTGCTGCCTTTCGGCCTGCGGGCGGAGCATGCCGCCGGATACTCCGCGCTCCCGGCCGCGGACAGCGTCGCCGCGGTATCCGCCGCCGATGCGGCCCGCCTTCCGGCCGAAGCCGATGCCCTGCCGGTGAAAACCTCCTCGTGGGAACGGATTCTGGAGCGCCTTCCGGCGATTTCGGGTTATGTGCAGTTGGGCTACGAGGCCGCGGAGCGCTCCTCGACCTTCTTCATCAAGCGCGTGCGGCTGAATCTCGCGGGGAATCTCGCCCCGAAGCTGGGCTACCGCGTGCAGATCGAGTTCGCCTCGCCCAAGGTCGTCGATGCCTACGTGGAATGGAAGCCGCTGCGCCAGCTCAACGTCAAGCTGGGCGAGTACAAGGTTCCCTTCTCGATCGAGAACACGGACTACGTGCCCCTGAAGTTCGAGCTGATCGAATACCCGCTCGGACTGCGCCGGCTGATGGGCTTCGAGGACGTCTGCGGCCTCTCGGCCACGGGGCGCGACATGGGCGCCACGCTCTACGGCGGATTCTTCCGGCGCGACGGGTACGACGTGCTCAGCTACGACCTGGGCGTGTTCAACGGCGAGGGCATCAATACGAAGGACAGGAATACCTCGAAGGACCTCTCCGCGCGGCTGGGTGTCCGGCCTTTCCCGGGGCTGCTCCTTTCGGCCTCCTACTATCGGGGCGAATACGGCGCCTCCTACCTGCGGCGCGTCCGCTACGGAGCGGGCGCCTGCTACGACCGCGGCCCGGTCGTCCTGCGCGGCGAGTGGATCGGCGGCGAGACGGGACTTCCGGCCGGGGACGAACGCCCGGCGGGCGGCCTCCTGGAGAGCAGCGGCTGGTATGTGCTGGGCGGCTGGCGCGTCACGCGGACGCTGATGCCCGTCGTGCGCTACGACACTTTCCTCGAGAATACCTCCGCGCCGTCCTCCCGCCAGACCAACTACACGGCCGGCATCCTCTGGCAGCCGGTGAAGTACCTGCGCTGCCAGCTCGACTACACCTACGAGGACTACGCTTCGCACGGTGTCTCGAACCGCAACGTCGTCGCGGTCATGTTTTCCGGAATCTTTTAAAGTTCTTGCGATATGATGAAAAACCTGCTCGAAAAACTCCGTGTCGAAGACTGGGTGGCGGTCTGGGTCTCCGTTCCGCTGCTGCTGCTCTCGGCGCTCGTCCCCCGCAGTCTGCCTGCCGTTCCCGCGACGCTCGTGGGCAGCGTGGCGTGGTACAACATCGCCCTGCTGTTTCTGATCGTGCTCGTCGTGCTCTACGTCGGGAGTCTCCTGCTGCGCCGTCCGGTCCGGGGGCTGCTGCCGTCGCTGGTCGTGGTCTTCGCCGTCTCGCTCGTGGCGCAGGTCGTGGCCAAGATTCCCGTCGTGGCGAAATACGGCTTCGAATCGGTCTTCTTCTCGGTGCTCTTCGGGCTGCTGATCCGCAATCTCTGGCGCCTTCCCGATTGGATGAAACCGGCCGTTCAGGGCGAGTTCTTCATCAAGATCGGCGTTGTCTGCCTCGGAGCGACGATCCTTATCGGCGACGTGATGAAGTCGGGCGTCTTCGGCCTCGTGCAGGCCTGCCTGGTCGTGGTGCTCGTCTGGTTCTTCGCCTTCCGGTTCTCGCGCCGCCGGGGCGTGGACGAACGTTCGGCGATGATTCTGTCAAGCGGCGTCTCGATCTGCGGCGTCTCGGCCTGCATCACCGCGGCGCGCGTGGCGGGCGGCGACGACCGGAAACTCTCCTACATCGTTTCGCTGGTGCTGATCGTCGTGGTGCCGATGATCTACCTGATGCCGTGGCTCGCAAATACGATTCTGCCCCTGATTTTCGACGATCCCCATGTCGTGCAGGAGGTCGCCGGCGCATGGATCGGCGGTACGATCGACACCACGTCGGGCGTGGCGGCGTCGAGTACGATCGTCGGCGAGGTCGCCAACCAGCATGCCGTCATCATCAAGGCGGCGCAGAACGTGCTGATCGGCGTCGTGGCTTTCTTCATTGCGCTTTACCTCTCGACCCGCCGCGGCGAAAAGGGCGCTCAGGCTCCGTCGCTGGGCATCGTGTGGGAGAAGTTCCCGAAATTCATCATCGGCTTCGTCGCGGCCTCGCTGGTTTTCAGCATCCTGCAGAGCAACGGCCTGTTTACGGCCGATGCGAAGGGCAAACTCGCCGAACCGGGCGTCGCCAAGATGTTCTCGACGGTCTTTTTCTCGCTGGCCTTCGTCTGCGTGGGGCTTGACACCCGCCTGAAAGAGATCGTTTCGAAGGAAAACCGCAACGCTCTATGGGCGTTCCTTGCGGCGCAGACCTTCAATATCGTCGTTACGCTGGTCATCGCGCTCGTGCTGTTCGGCGTCCTGAAACCGATGCTGGCATAGCGCAGTCTTCATGATACCGTCAACACCCCGGCTTCCTGCCGTGTGGGAAAAAGGTGTAACGATTCGGTTTGTCAAATATTTTTGTCCCTTTCGATGAGTTTTCCCATTCCTTTCCGGGCGGCTTCTCGCTTGGCGGCTTCGAAAGTCCGTTCTTTCAGGTCGAAGTTTCCGCTTTCGCGCACCTCCGTTTGGAAGAAGGTCAGCGGCGTCTGGGGATGGCTTTCGCGGATGCGCCGGACAAGCCTTTTCAGCCGCTCTTCGAGCTGCCGGGCCGACGGATTCTAAAAAACGTCGAATTCGGGAACAATATTCGTTTCATCAGAACGGGTTGTTGGGTTCTGCAAAGTCGTAGAACGTTCCGTAATCGCCCCGCCGCGGAGCTCCGGGCATGTCGGGACGGAAATCGGGGCATTCGTCGACCCGGTCTTTCAGCTTGTGGTAGATTGCCTTCACCTCGTCGCTGCACGAGGCGACGTTGATCGGGTGCTCTTCCATGAAGTCCTCCTTGGTATTGTAGAAGCGGCCGTCCCAATAGTATTTGTACTCGGCGGTACGGGCAGCCCGCGAAGCGTACGGTGCCGGCGCTGTCGGCCAGAGCGGATTATAGTGCATCAGTGAAATCTCCTTCTCCAACGGTTTCTGCCCTGCGATTTCCGGGTAGAGGCTCACGCCGTCGAGTTTCCATTCTGCGGGAATCCCGATCCGCATGGCGTCGGCGAACGTGGGGAAGAAATCCGTAAAGTCGGCCAGCCGTTCGCTGACCCGCGGCGCGATGCGGTCGCCCCAGCACACGATCAGCGGAACCGAAGTCCCCACGCCCCGCGGATCGCCTTTACCGCCGCGGCGCAGCGTGCCGTCGGCCATCTGCGAGACGATACGCGTCGAGGTGCCGTTATCCGACGTGAAGATGAAGATCGTATTGTCCCACTGCCCGTTCTCTTTGAGCCGCCGCACCATGCGTCCGACTTTCTTGTCCAGATAGGCCACCATGTCGCGGAAATTGGAGGTGTCCTTCCCGAACCGCCCAAGGAAATCCATATCCCAGCTCTCGGAATCGGGAGTCGGCGTATGGGGCGTATGCACGAGCGGCGTGGAGCAGTAGAGCAGGAAGGGCTTTCCGGACTCCTTCTGCCGGTCGAGGAATTCGAATGCCGCGCCTTCGAACCCGTCGGGACCGTAGGTCGAATATTCGTAATGACCGTGGTTGTCCATCATGCAGTTGGCGTAGCGGTCGGTGCCGGTCGGACCGTTGAACTCCTTGTACACATCGAGCTGGAAAAGGCACCACTCGTCCCATCCCAAGCGCGTGGGCATCCCGCGGTCGCGTCCGAGCTGCCACTTGCCGAACATCCCGGTCGTATAGCCGGCCTGCCGGGCCAGTTGGGCGAA
>OMEQ01001329.1_pt1 | contig 11735 bp, 8 predicted proteins | sample 1645451 | NCBI WGS metagenome assembly OMEQ01 (sample SAMEA103958142, study PRJEB25191) | human gut metagenome | biome: human-associated habitat [ENVO:00009003]; feature: intestine environment [ENVO:2100002]; material: feces | place: Germany | collected 2013/2015
GCACCTGCGCTCGGCCCGGGAGCCGGATTCGCTCCGCTCGATGGAGGCCGAACTCGACGAGGTCCGCCGCGAACGGCGCGAAGCGGTCGAAACGCTGGTTTACGAAAAGGCCGCCGCGGCGCGGATGCGCGAGCTCGCGCTCCGTTCCAAGCTGGACGAGCGCCGCGCCGAATGGCGGCACACGCTCGAACACAACCCCGTGCAGATCACCGAGGAGGACATCCGGCAGGTGCTGACCGACATGACGGGCATTCCGGCCGAACGCATCTCGGACGGGGAGGCCAACCGCCTGCGGAACCTCGGCGACTACCTCGCACGGCGCGTGGTGGGCCAACAGGAGGCCGTGGAGAAGATCGCGCGCACGATCCGCCGCTCGCGCACCGGGCTCAAGGACGAGAACCGCCCGATCGGCGTCTTCCTCTTCGTCGGCCCGACGGGCGTGGGCAAGACGCTGCTGGCCAAGGAGGTTTCGAAGTGGCTCTTCGACGAGCAGCGCGGCCTGATCCGGATCGACATGTCCGAATACGGCGAGAAACACAACGTCTCGCGCCTGATCGGATCGCCGCCGGGGTATGTCGGATACGGCGAGGGCGGCCAGCTCACGGAGGCCGTACGGCGCCGGCCCTACTCGGTGGTGCTCTTCGACGAGATCGAGAAGGCGCATCCCGAGGTCTTCAACACGATGCTGCAAATTTTCGACGAGGGACACCTCACCGACGGCGCGGGCCGGAGGGTCGATTTCCGCAACACGATCCTCATCATGACCTCCAACGTCGGCTCGCGCGCCGCCGTGCGGCGATCCGCGCAGGTGGGTTACAGCACCCCCTCGAAAAGCTCCTGCACCGCCGCCGCGCCGCAGGGCGAGTACCGCAAGGCGCTGGAAAGCGTCTTCGCGCCGGAGTTCCTCAACCGCATTGACGAGATCGTCGTCTTCCGCACGCTCGACGAGGGCGACGTGGAGCGGATCGTCGAGCTGGAGCTCGAAGGGCTTTTCGCCCGCACCTGCCGGCTGGGCTACAAGGTCAAGATCACCGACGGCGCCAAGCGACGCCTGGCGGCGATGGGCTACGAACCGCGCTACGGCGTGCGGTCGCTCAAACGGACGCTGACGGACAACGTCGAGGAGCCGCTCTCGTCGCTCATCCTCGACGGCAAGCTCCGCATGGGCGACACGGTGGTCGTCGAGTCGGACAAGGCCCGCGGCGTGAGGCTGCGCGTCGCCTGACGGAGCGCACGGCGGCAGCCGGCCCCGTTCCGAGCAGACAGTCCCGACGGGCTGTCTGCTCTTTTGCGTCCGGAAGGTGTCTCGAAAGCATTTTTCTCCGCCTCTTTCGGCTCCGCATGAGGTTATTCGGGCCAAAATTCGTACCTTTGCCGCCCCGAACCGAATCGCAACCGAAACATATTATGTACAGATTTTCGCTATACAGGGAGCAGTACCGGCAAAACCTGCGGCTGGCGCTGCCGATCGTGCTGACGCAGGTGGGACAGATTCTCACGCAGGTGGCCGACAACCTCATGGTCGGCCGCTACGGAGGCGACGACCCCACGCCGCTGGCCGCCGTGTCGTTCGGCGGCGCCGTGTTCTTCATCCTCTTCGTCGCCGCCATCGGCATGGCGCTGGGCCTCACGCCCCTCGTGGGGGAGCTTTACGCCCAGAAGGACCGGATCCGCTCGGCCGCCCTGCTCCAGAACGGCATCCTCTTCTACACGCTGCTGGGACTGATCATGGCCGGCGTGCAGTATGCCGTCATCCCGCTGATGTACCACCTCAAACAACCCGTCGAGGTGGTCGAAATGGCCATTCCCTACTACCGGATGCTCGTCTTCAGCATGCCTTTCATGATGCTGTTCTTCTCCTTCAAGCAATTTCTCGAGGGCGTCGGCAACACGAAGGTCGAAATGGTCGTGACGATCCTGGCCAACCTGGCGAACATCGGCTTCAACTCGGTCTTCATCTACGGACGTTTCGGTCTTCCGGAGATGGGCGCCGAGGGCGCCGGACTGGGCACGCTGCTCTCGCGCGTGCTGGCCGCCGCCCTGATCATCGGCTACTTCTGCCGCCACAGGGGCTACCGCCGCTACCTCGACGGATTCTCGCACCGCGTGCTCTCGGCCGAGGTCGTGCGGCGGCTCGTGCACATGGGCCTGCCGATCGCCATGCAGATGTTCCTCGAATCCTCTGCCTTCGTCGGCACGGGAATCATGATGGGCTGGTTCGGCAAGATCGCCATGAGCGCCAACCAGATCGCCATCACGCTGGGCAACTGCGCCTTCATGATCGTCATGTCGATCGGCGCGGCGACGACCATCCGCGTCTCGCACTGCTACGGCGCACGCAACGTCGGCGAACTGACGCTGGCGGCCAAAGCCTCCTATCACCTCGTGCTGGCATGGAACGCCCTCGCGGCGCTGGTGTTCATCTCGCTGCGCCACCTCATCCCGACCTTCTTCACCACGAACGCCGAGGTCATCGCCACGACCTCCTCGCTGCTCGTCTTCGCCGCCCTCTATCAGCTCTCGGACGGCATCCAGAACGTCTCGGTGGGCGTGCTGCGCGGCATCCAGGACGTGAAGGTCATCATGCCCATCGCGCTGGTCTCCTACTGGCTGCTCAACCTCCCGGTGGGCTACCTGCTCGGCTTCACGCTCGGCATGGGCCCCACGGGACTTTATCTGGGCTTCGCCGTGGGGCTGTCGTCGGCCGCCGTGCTGCTCATCCGCCGCATCCGCCGCAGCGTCCGGAAACTCCGTGCGGGCAATTGAAATTTTTTTCGTATCTTTACGCAAATTATGCCTACGATGGATACCGAAAAACCGCATAACAACAGATTCAAACCCGAAATAGGCCGCGGCTGCGCCTTCTGCGACTGCGGCTCCGAAGTCGAAGCGAAGCCCTGCGACGGCTGCTTCAAACTCCACGAGACGGCGTGGCTCGAGGAGTACCCCGTCAATGTCCCGAGCGACATCGTCGAGGTGCGCTTCAAGAACACCCGCCGCTCGTTCTACCAGAATGTCAACAACCTGCCGCTCAGACGGGGCGACATCGTGGCCGTGGAGGCTTCGCCCGGCCACGACATCGGCATCGTCTCGCTCACGGGCGACCTGGTCGCGCGGCAGATGCGCCGCACGGGCTTCAACCCCTACAACGGCGAGTTCAGGAAGATCTACCGCAAGGCCAAGCCCTACGACATCGAACGCTGGCAGGAGGCCATCGCCCTCGAACACGAGACGATGATCGCCTCGCGGCAGATCGCCGCCGACATGGGACTGAACATGAAGATCGGCGACGTGGAGTATCAGGGCGACAAGATCAAGGCCATTTTCTACTATATCGCCGACGAGCGCGTGGACTTCCGCGAACTGATCAAGGTCTTCGCCGAACGGTTCCACATACGTATCGAGATGAAGCAGATCGGCGCGCGGCAGGAGGCGGGACGCATCGGCGGGCTGGGCGCCTGCGGACGCGAGTTGTGCTGCGCATCGTGGATGTCGAGTTTTTCGAGCGTCACGACCGGCGCCGCCCGCGTACAGGAAATTTCGCTCAATCCCCAGAAGCTCGCCGGACAGTGCTCGAAGCTCAAGTGCTGCATGATGTACGAGTACGACACCTACGTCGACGCCCGCAAGGAGTTCCCGCGTCTGCGCGAACCGCTGCAGGCCATGGACGGCGAATACTATCTGGTCAAGAACGACATTCTGGCCGGCACGATGACCTTCTCGTCGAGCAAGGATGCGATGGTCAACGTTACCACGCTCTCCATCGCGCGCGTCAGGGAGATCGTCTCGCTGAACCGCGCCGGCAAGAAGGTAGACCGGCTGCAAGCTGCCGAGGACATCGCCCCGGCGGCCGAAGAGCCGACCTACCGTTCGGAGGAGGACAGCATCACCCGCTTCGATCAGGCCAAGCGCCGCAGCAAGCGGAGCCGCGGCAAAGGAAGCCGGCAGAACGGACAGGATTCACAGGAAGCGGGACAGCAGGCCGCAGGCCGGCAGGAACAGCCCGATCAGCAGGGCCGGCAGCAGGAACGCCGCCCGCGGCGCAACGACCGTCCCCGCAACGGCGAGGGCCGCAACGGAAATCCGGACCGCCGCAGCAACGGCGAACGCCGTGACGGAGAGAACCGCGAAAACCGCAACGCCAACAACGGAGGCCGCAGAGGCAGTGCCGGCAGCGAAAACCGGAACGGCGAAAACGGCGACACCCGCAACGGCAACAACAACGAAGCCCGCAACGGCACTACGAACAACGGCAACGGCGCCGAACGCCGCGAAGGCAGCAGCCGCGGCCGGAACAACAACCGCAACCGCCGCCGTCCGAACAACGACCGTCCGCGCGGCGAAGGCGGCAGCAACGGAAACGGCAATAACGGCGGCAACGGCGCAAACGAATAACGGTGCAACGGACGGCAGGTGACATAACGGCACGCTGCGGAGCCGTATCCCCATATAGGGCAGACCAAGGCGGACCGGATCGCACGACCGCCGGTCCGTACGGGACAGGGACCGGCAGGCAAGACCGCGCGACCGCCGGTCCCTACGGAACACCCCCCGGCGCAGACGGCCGCACGACCCTCCCGATCGAGGGGCGGAAACGCTCCGACGCGGATATTGCAGCCGTAAAATTCGCCGGAGCGGCAATGCGCCCGCCGGGTTCCGTACGCGCAGAAATACTCCGCACGGTATCCGCCCTGCTCGATGCAGAAGCGATGCGGCCGATGCGTACGGCATGCCGCACGGCGCTCGCCGCCACGGCATTTCTCGCCGCAGGCTGCGTGTCGCCCCACGGAGCCGTTGCGACCGACGTCAACTCGGCATCGTGGCGCGATTCCGCCCCTATCACCCTCGCCAACGCCGACACGACGACGCTCCGCGACATCGCCCTGTTCCTGCGCTGCAACGACCGGTTCGCGGAGGACACGCTGACCGTCCGCATCCGGGTGCGCACGCCGGACTCGCTCCAACACGAAGAACCGTTCGTGATGGTCATTCCCCCGGCACATACTCCGGCCGCGATCTCGCGCGAGGCCGACATCCCTTACCGCCGCCGCGTGCTTTTCGACCGGACGGGCGACTACCACCTGACAATCACCCCCTGCCGCCCCGTCGAAGGCGTCGAAGCGGTAGGCATCCATATCGCAAAAAGCCAATAGAGACAATGGGCAAAGATAAACTCCGCAGATTCCGCGAGAATCTGACTTTCGACTGTTTCGTACAACCCGAATTCGACGAGGTATTCCACTGCGACCATCCCCTCAAGGGGCGCTGGCGCAGCGACTTTTTCCACAACGACAACCCCATCGTACTGGAGCTGGGCTGCGGCAAGGGCGAATACACCGTGGCGCTGGCCGAACACGACCCGTCGCGCAACTATATCGGCATCGACATCAAGGGCGCCCGCATGTGGCGCGGCGCGAAGAGCGTCACCGAGCGGAAGATCGCCAATGCGGGCTTCCTGCGCACGCGCGTGGAGTTCATCAACGGCCTGTTCGCCGAAAACGAGGTGGACGAAATCTGGATCACCTTTCCCGATCCGCAGCTCAAAAGCCGCCGGGCCAAGAAGCGTCTCACCTCGCCGCTGTTCCTCGAATACTACGCCCGGCTGTTGAAACCCGCAGGGTGGATCAATCTCAAGACCGACTCGAAACACCTGTTCGCCTATACCAACGAGGTCGTTCGCCGCTACTCCCTTCCCTGCGAGGTTTCGAACCCCGACATCTACGGTTCGGGGTATGCCGACGAGGTGCTTTCGGTCAAAACGGCTTACGAGAAACGTTTTCTCGAAATGGGTCTTCCGATCACCTACACCCGTTTTTCGCTGGCCGGACGGCACGAATTCCCGTGGTTCGACTGGGAGGAGGACGAAAAGGAGGAAAAGGACAACGAACAGGAGCGCCGGATACACTGACCCGTTTTCAGCCTGACGGCCCGCCTATCTTTCATACAGCCGCTCTTTTCTTAATTAAATATAGGTAAAGAACTTTTTCGCATCAATCTACTAATTTTTTAGATGTAAAATTTGCATATCTAAAAAATTAGTAGTAAACTTGCATAGGAACTGAAAAAAGCGCTTTTTACCATGGAGAAAAAATCAACGGAACTCACACGCGGCGAAGAGGAGATCATGCAGATACTCTGGCGTCTGGGGGATGCGGTGGTCAATGAGATCATCGCCCAGACCGAGGAGCCGCGGCCCAAGTACACGACCGTCGCCACCTTCCTCAAGATTCTGGAAAACAAAGGTTTCGTGGGACATACACCCGAAGGCAAAAGCCACCGCTACTACCCGCTCGTCGGCCGCGAGCAGTACGCGCGCGGCGTCATGTCGTCGGTGCTGACCTCCTATTTCGACGGCTCGCTGGCCCGGATGGTGTCGTTTTTCTCGCGGAACGAAGACATTTCGGTCAAGGAGATGGACGAGATTCTCGAAATCATGCGGAACGCAAAAAAATAACGCGCCATGAAACGGCTTCTGCTCTTCCTGATTCTCCTGCTGGGCCACGCGGCCCGCAGCAAAGGGCAGACCTCCGGTCCGCCGCAGGACGGCATGCGGCACGCTGCCGAAACGACTTCCGAGACGAATGAGACACACCGGTGCGGCGGCATTCAGGCCGCGACAATACGACCGTCAAAACACACCGCAGCCGCAACGCAGCTGTTGCCGCTGCAATACATTCCGTCAAAACACACCGCAGCCGTCCCTGCCGCAGCGACACGTCCGAAAACAGCGTACGCCAACCGACGATAAACGCCCGAAACACAAGCACACGACCAGTCAAATCACTGACAATGAAACCCGCAATCATCTACATGCTCGAAGTGCTCGTCTGCAGCGGAGTCCTGCTGGCGGCCTACGCCATCCTGCTCGAACGCCGGGTAAAATTCCGCTGGTGCCGGCTCTACCTGCTCCTGACGACCTTCGCCGCGGCCCTGATTCCGCTGCTGCGGATTCCCGTATGGCCGGGGCGCATCGTCGCAGCCGCACCCGCCATCTCGCCCGACCTCCCCGTCTGGACGGGCGAAGTGCTTCCCGACGAGGGCGGAGGTTTCGCCGTAACGCCCGAAAGTCTTTGTCTGGGGCTTTATCTGCTGGGAGCGGCCCTGATCGCCGGCGTCATGGTATGGCAGGTCATCCGCATCCGCCGGCTGCGGCGCGGCGCCGAAATTTCCCAGACCGGCGACTATACGCTCGTCCGCACACGGCAGGAAATCGCTTCGTTCTCCTTCCTGCGCACCATTTACGTCTGGGACAAAACGCCTGCCGGGGAGCTGGCCGCCATTCTGGCCCACGAGTCGAGCCACATCGCCCACCGCCACTCCATCGAACGCATCCTGATGGAGCTGATGAAGGCCCTTCTATGGTGGAACCCCTTCGCATGGATCGCCGCACGGCGGCTGACCGAGGCCGAAGAGTTCGAGGCCGACAACGACGTGCTGAGCAGCGGTTACGACCGCGCCGAATATATGCAAACCATCTTCAGGCAGCTTTTCGGTTATAGTCCGGAAATAGCCAACGGGCTGCGCAACTCCCTAACTAAAAAACGCTTTAAAATGATGACCATGCAGACAAAAAGCAGGCACGGCTTGCTGCGGCTGGCAGGTACGCTGCCCGCCGTGATAGGATTGTTGTGCGCATTCGGTTTCACCACGCGCGCAGCGGTGATCGTCGCCCCGGCGGCCGCAACCGCAACGACCGAAGAGCCGGCCGACATACGAACCGCGGCCGACGCGATGCAGAAGCAGGATAAGACCTGCACGGCAACGCTCACGGTGGTGGATGAAAAAAGCAAACGCCCGGTCGAAGGAGCGCTCGTACAGACAATCGGCACCAAAAAAGGCACCGTCACCGGCAAAGACGGCCGGGCCGTGATAACGGTCCCCGAAGGCAGTGAACTCAAAATCAGTTATATCGGCTACGAGTCCCGAACCATCGCCGTAAACGACGAAAAACCGGTCGCCGTATCCTTGATACGAAATCCCGAAGCCGGCTTTACCCCCACCGACGACCTGCCCGACGCGCCGCAGGAGCAACAGCAGGAGCAGGTGACCGTCAGCGTCGCCACCTATAAGGACAAAGCCCCGCTCGCCGGTGCGCTGGTCAAGGTCAGCGGCTCGTCGAAAGGTGCGGTCACCAACTCCGCAGGCTTGGCCGAGCTGCGCGTTCCAGCCAATTCGGCTCTCGAAATCAGCTACATAGGATGCAAACCGCATATTGCACAAGTAGGCGACAAGGAGCGTCAGATGTTCATGTTCGACATGCAGGCCGAAACGGCCGGAACACCAGAGACACCCGGCACATCCGAGTCGCTCGCAACAGCGACCGCAATGGACAAACCGCTCTATATCGTCAACGGAATCGAAACGAAGGAGATCGGCAAACTCGATCCCGACCGGATCGAGAGCATGAGTGTCCTCAAGGACAAGGCCGCCACCGCACTCTACGGCGAAAAGGCCCGCAACGGCGTGATAGTCATTACGCTCAAAGGAGCGGATATGGGACCTGCGACGTCCGAAAGCAACGGCAAGGCGGATGACGCCGAACAAACCGCGGCAAACGCCATCGCGATTAAAAACGGCAAAACCGAAAAGGAAGAGGCGTTCCTTGTGACCGAAACGATGCCCCTCTTCCCGACCGACGATCCCGTCGTCCCGTACGGCGACCTCGGCAACTTCCGGGCATGGGTCCAGAAAAACGTGAAGTACCCGGCCGAAGCTTTCGAAAAGGGGATCGGAGGACGTGTCGTGCTGTCGTTCGTCGTCGAGAAAGACGGCTCGGTAAGCGACATCCAAAAACTCCAAGCGCCCGACGCGTCGCTTTGGGAGGAGGCCCGCCGCGTCATCGCCTCTTCGCCCAAATGGAAACCCGGCGAACAACGCGGGCAGATCGTGCGCGTGAAATATACGCTTCCCGTGGACTTCCGGCTTACGAAAGCGTCCGACACACCGGCCCCGGAATCCGGAAAGTAGTTTTTCAACCGGCTACGACCAAGCAGACCGCGCGGCGCCATAACCCGGATTCCCCAAACCGACCGGCCCGGATTCCCCGAATCAACCGGCTCCACGAATCGGCCGCCCGGCCTGCTTTTCCCAAGCCAAGCTCCCGCGGACCGGCATCCGCTCCTGATTTTCAAGCCCCCCGCCGGCAGACCTCAGAAACTGCCCCGGCTTTCCCAAGCCACCGAACCGACCATAAGCGGAAACGGCGTCCACCCTGAGTTCAGTGGACGCCGTTTTTATCGGCCTGCCGGGCCGCCGAATAGCGATACCTGCGAGACCGCCCCAGCCGCTCCGGACTTTTCAGCCCTATCCCCGAACGGCTCTGCGACTCCGCCGCTCCGGATTACTCCCTGCAACAGCGAACGTTATAGCCGTATGCCGCATCGGATTTCGAAGAAGACTGCGGCTGGAGCAGTTTGCCCGTACTGAGCTTTTTCGAAATATAGAAACAGGAGATCGTGTTTCCCGAACGATAGTTGGACCAGTAATGCCCCGTACGGGTCGTAGCGAGACCGGCGAGATTGCCCTTGTCGCGGTTACGATAACCCGACGTCGGGTACCAGTCCCTCAGATCGCCGAAAATGTAGGTCATGCCGTACTTCTCCCCATCCCATTCCGAGGTTCCGTCCACATAGCGGTCCTGCTCGTCCGCAAAATCGTCCCACGTATCGCGGTCCGGCACCTTATACCCCACGGGGCACGGATCGTAGCAGGTTTTCGCGGTATTCCACAAATCGGCGCGGGGCTTGGCCAGCCAGTCGTAAACTCCGGTCACACCCTTGTTCGAAAGGAACGAAAGCGGATGCGCCGCGGCGTATTCCAACGTCGAAACGGCCGCCCCGCTCTCCTGCTTCCACGCATGCGTATCGGCGAAGGCCGGATTGACGACCGAATTTTCCGCCGCCTGCGCAAAAGCAGTCGCCGAGGTTTCAGTAGTCGTACCGCCGCAGAACGGGTCCTTGCGGCCCCACTGGTAATAGAGTCCGTAAGCTTCGGCCGATCCGGGCGTCGTGCCGACGGCTCCCAGCGAACGGTCCAGCAATACGCGGCCGTTGGCATAGGTCACCATCCGAGGTTCCGGCGTGAACCAGAGATGCCAGCTCCACACGATCTCCCCCGCGGCATCCGTAAGCGCGATGACGGCATTACCCTTCGCGGCGCCTGCCGCCGTAAAGAAGATGCGGCCTTTTCCGGCGTCGAGCGAAACGGCCGAAATTTCCTGCTCCAGCCCTTTCGTCACCCAAAGCCAGTCGGCTTTCATACCGTCGGCAAGCGCGATCGCGGCATCGTCTCCACTGCCGTTGCCACGCACCGCAGCGTCGAACATATAATCGCCGGCCTCGCTGACGATATAACAGTTGGCGGTTCCGTCCCGACTCAGGTCGATGGCCGTCACCGGCGCCTGCACGGCCGTCAATGTCGGCGTAGTCGCACTCCACGGCTTGCCGTTGCGGTCGGTGACGGTCAGCGTCACGGCCGTTTCCGACGGAGTTGCGGACGCCGTAACATCGAGCGCGCCCGCGTAGGCATCCCCCTCGCGCCCGGCGGAGACGACAACCGTCCAGCCGGAGAGGGCCTCATCAGGCTCGGCGGCGAAAGTCAGCCCCTCCAGATCGTCGCCCGTCACCGTGAAGGCGAGCCGCTTCTGCTCCCCGACCGTAAATTCGACGGGATTCTCCCCGGCGAACGAGATTTTCAGTTCGACCGGTTTCTGTTCCGGTTCATTGTCGTTACAGCCCGATACAAACAGGGCCAGCAAACATCCTAAGATCAGTTTTTTCATCTTTTATCCGTTTTTGGTTGAACACTGTTCCGTTCCGGCGGACCGCAAAGATGAAAAGGCACACTCCGACGCACACGCAACAAAGCGCGCGCAGTCCGGCATCCGAGGTTGTTTTCGACACACTCAATACGTTCGGTTGAAAATGACCCAAGACCTGCTCCATTCACCGTAGAAGCGAAATCCGTATAATCGCGACGGCAGGTCTTCTGACTCGCCCTTCTCTCCGGCGCCTTCCCGGTCCGCGGAGGACCAGTGGCCAAGAATGCCGGAAAATAACTTTCAATCAAGAAAGCCGGGCACACAGCAACGGGAATTGTTACCGATTCTCACGGTATTCCCTTTTAATTCCCGGCGACCGCAAAGGGACCGGGAAACCGTAGCGAAGACAAAGGTAGCACAATCCCTCAAATAAACAAAAAAAACTGCAGCCGGAATTCGGGCTGCGGCACAAATCCACTCCGTACCGTCAGCCGCCGGGTCCGAGCGGCGCCATGATCCGCCGGACCTGTCCGGTGTTGTCCATCACGCCGCAGCGGAGTCCGGCACGCGGTTGTCGGCCGGCGGGTCCGAATCAGGGCCGCGCCCTGCGCACGGTCAAATGCCTTCGGCACGTAACCGCCCCCGATCACCGGCATCGAGACCTGCGCCAGCCCCAAGCCGTCGCCGATCATATAAATCAGCGTCACGGCCCCCTTCGGCGGTTTTTCCGCATCCGCACACGCCGCAGTCAGCAGGCAAAGCGCAAAAAACAAAACCCCTTTCCTTATATCGGCAGCGAAAACAGCTGGAATTTGCCGACTTTTTACTACATTTACACCACTTTAACCACCTTGCAACATGGATGTAAAGATCGCCCCCGACTGGAAAGAGCTGCTCGCTCCCGAATTCGAAAAACCCTACTTCGCCGACCTCACGCAGTTCGTACGGCAGGAATACGCCACGCGGCGCATCTATC
>OMEQ01001339.1_pt1 | contig 11648 bp, 7 predicted proteins | sample 1645451 | NCBI WGS metagenome assembly OMEQ01 (sample SAMEA103958142, study PRJEB25191) | human gut metagenome | biome: human-associated habitat [ENVO:00009003]; feature: intestine environment [ENVO:2100002]; material: feces | place: Germany | collected 2013/2015
TTTGCGAACGTCTCAAAGTAGCGGTAGCCGACGTAGATGTCTTCTTTATAAATGACCCGTGTGGGATCACCGAAGCCCTCTGTGGACGGATAATCGCTGATGTCGAGCGCGATGGTGTCGCTCAGCTTGCCGCACGGCGTGACAGTGCCTGTGAGAACATCTGCAGCGCCTGCGCCGCCCTCCTGGCCGCCCTGCCAGACGTACAGCACAGCGGCGGGATCGTATTCTTTCACCCACTTCATATCCATGATATTGCCGACGTTCAGCAGAACCGCAACACGCTTGAACGCGCCGCAAACCTCTTTTAACATCTGATGCTCGGCGGCCGTCAAGAGGTAGCTGCCCTCTGCGGCGCTGTTGTCCTTATCTTCACCCGCGGTGCGGCCGATGATGACAACGGCGATATCGGACTTTGCAGCAGCCTGATCGGCGAGCTCTTTTGTGACGGGCATTTCCTCCTGACACCACGGCTCCTGTGCCCAGCCCATGCCCTTTTCAAACGGATGGTCCTTCAGCCAGTCACGGTAGGTCTGCTCCAGCTCCTCGTTGACGGAAATGTCTTTGTTTTCTTTTAGAGCGTCCAGAATGTTCGTGACGTAGCGGGTATTAACTGCGCCGCCGGAGCCTGTGCCGCTCTTATAATAGTCGAACTGAATTCTGCCGAACACGGAAACGCGCTCACCCTTTCGGATTGGCAGCGCCTTGTCGTCATTTTTCAACAGCACGCAGCCTTCCGCCACAGCCTGACGCGCCAGCGCGGCATACTCGTTCCAATCGATTTTATACGGATTGCTCATTTTATTTTTCCTTTCTGCATGATCTATGCCGTTTACGGTGTATTCTCTTTGTTATAATGATAAACGATTTTGTGGATTTTATCAAGCCGCGCAGTTAAGTTTCTGTAAAAAATCACGTGAACGAAAATTTTCGTTGTAAAACGCTTTAAAAACGGTTATGATACATATAAATAGAAACCCTTTACGGAAGGAGTTACCGTTATGCCTGCTTTTTATACCCATTATCGCTTTGGCTGCGATGTTTTAAAACAGCTGCCGGAGGACATCCGCAGCATTTGCACCGCGCACCGCGGGCTTTTTGACATTGGCTTACACGGACCGGACATCTACTTTTTCTATCGACCCGTTCTGCCGAACAAGGTGAACCGCATCGGCTATGCGGCACACAAGCGCTCCGGGCGCTACTTTTTACAGCGCGCACAGAAGGTCATTGCGTCTGCGCATGACAAAGATGCTGCCCGCGCGTATTTCTACGGGCTTTTGTGCCACTTTACGCTGGATTCTATCTGCCACCCGTACATCCACACGGCGATGAAAGAATTCAACGTCACGCACGCGGCGACGGAGACCGCTTTCGACCGCGCTTTGTTACTCAAAGACGGCAAAGACCCACAGCACTTTGACCCGTGCGGTCACTTTGAAGTGAACACGCGCAACGCCGCCGTGATCACGCCCTTCTACACGCCGGAAGCTACTGTGGCGTTGACCGAAAAGAGCATCTCCTCCATGGTATTCTACGGCCGTGTGCTGTTCACGCCGAACAAGGCGCTGCGCCGCACCATTGACACCGGGCTTTACATCACGTTCCACCACGACGCCATTGCCGATATGATGATGACCACGCAGGACGTACCGAGCTGCAAGCTGTGCACGGAGCACCTTATCGAACTGTACGGCAAAGCACTGGAGCTTGCGAAAACGCTTTTCCCGGCTGCGCAAAAGCTGCTCCAAAACGAAAAAGTCTCCTGTCCGGAGCTTGACCGCACATTTGACGGCTGATTTCAAATTTTTACCAAAATGCCCGCCATGCAGGAACCAAAACGTTCTGCACGGCGGGCATTTTATTTCCCGGGTTTTACCCTATAGCAAAAGCTCCCGTTCACGAAAGCCTGTGAACGGGAGCTTTGATTTTCACTTACAGATCCAATCAGATTTCCGGCTCTACCAGATGGCAGGCGCAGAAATGACCCGGACGAATTTCACGCAGCTGCGGCTTCGACTCTCTGCACTTGTCGCAGGCGACCGGGCAACGGCCGGCAAAGTTGCAGCCCTTCGGCGTGTTGATCGGGCTCGGCACGTCGCCGGAAAGAATCTGGCGGTGCTTCTGCGCTTCTGCACTCGGGTCCGGAATCGGCACTGCAGAAAGCAGAGCCTTGGAGTACGGATGCAACGTGTGCGCATACAGATCGTCGGAAGAAGCGAGCTCAACGACATTGCCGAGGTACATAACGGCGATACGGTCGCTGATGTACTTGACGATGTTAAGGTCATGCGCAATGAAGAGGAACGTCAGTCCGAGCTGCTGCTGCAGGTCGTGCAGCAGGTTGATGATCTGGGACTGGATGGAAACGTCCAGTGCTGAGATCGGCTCATCGCACACGATGAATTCCGGCTCGATAGCGAGCGCACGGGCAATGCCGATACGCTGGCGCTGACCGCCGGAGAACTCATGCGGGAAGCGGTTGGCGTGCTCTTTGTTCAGGCCGACCAGCTCGAGGAGCTCGTATACGCGCTCCTGACGGCGCTTTGCGTCGTACATGCCGTGGATGACCATACCTTCTTCAATGATGGAGGAAACGGTCATACGCGGATCCAGAGAAGCGTACGGATCCTGGAAAATGATCTGCGCTTTTTTCGCATACTTGAAACGCGTTGCGGCGTTTTTCAGATTCAGCTCTTCGCCGGCATAGTAGAGCTTACCGGACGTTGCGGGATAAATGCCCATGGCCACACGGCCGAGCGTGGACTTGCCGCAGCCGGACTCGCCGACAAGGCCGAGCGTTTCGCCCTTATAAATATCGAGAGAAATGTGGTCGACGGCCTTCAGCATACCGCCGGAAACCTTAAAGTGCTTGCATACGTCGTCCAGAACGATCAGTTTTTCATTACTGCTCATCCGGCTCACCCCTTTCTGCTGCGCTCGGGCAATCGGGATGGAGCAGCCAGCATGCTGCCTCATGACCCTCGCCCACCTTGAATACCGGCGGCTGCTCATCATGACAAATCTTCATGCAGTGCGTGCAGCGGGCACCGAAACCGCAGCCCTTCGGCGGGTTCAGCAAATCCGGCGGTGTGCCGGGGATAGAAACAAGGCGCTGGGTCTTGTTCATATCCACGGACGGCAGGCTCTTTAACAATGCCTGCGTGTACGGGTGCGCATTGCGGTAGAAAATATCCTCGCAGGTGCCGGTCTCTACAACCTTACCTGCATACATGACCGCCACGCGGTCTGCCATAGACGCCACGACGCCGAGGTCGTGCGTGATGAGGATAATCGCGGTGCTGGTCTTCTCTTTGATCTCGGCGAGCAGGTCCATAATCTGCGCCTGAATGGTCACGTCCAGTGCGGTGGTCGGCTCATCGGCAATGAGGAGCTTCGGGTTGCAGGAAAGTGCCATTGCAATCATGGCACGCTGACGCATGCCGCCGGAGAATTCGTGCGGATACTGCTTTGCACGCTCTTCCGGGTTCGGAATGTTAACAAGGGAGAGGTACTTAATGGCTTCCGCCTTCGCCTCTGCCTTAGAAAGATGACGGTGGTGCTGAATGGCCTCGACAATCTGCTTGCCGACGGGCTTTGTCGGGTTCAGGCAGGTCATCGGGTCCTGGAAGATCATGGAAACTTCCTTGCCGCGAATCTTCTGCATTTCTTTTTCGTTCGCGGCTACGATGTCGTGCTCGCCGAGCTGCACGCTGCCCTCTTTAATTCTTGCGGGCGGCATGGGGTTCAGCTTCATGATGGTCTGCGCCGTGACGCTCTTGCCGCAGCCGGACTCACCGACGATGGCGAGCACTTCGCCCTCGCTCAGCGAGAATGTGACGCCGCGGACAGCCTTGACCTCACCGGCGTAGGTATCGAAGGAAACGTGCAGGTTCTGCACATCTAATACTTTATTCATGTTGAATTACCTCCTCAAGCGCGGGTCAAATGCATCGCGCAGGCCGTCGCCCAACAGGTTGAAGGAAAGCATTGTAAGGCTGATGGCAACTGCCGGCACAACAAGCTGGTACGGATACGTCATGAACACATCTTGACCGCCCTTTGCCAGAACGCCCCAAGACGGCTGCGGAACCGGAACACCGAGACCGATGTAGGAAAGGAATGCCTCGGTGAAGATCGCGCTCGGAATTGCGAGGGTGACGTTGATGATGATAACGGAAAGTGCATTCGGAATGAGGTGCTTTGCAATGATTCTGGAGCTCTTTGCGCCCATGGCTTCTGCCGCCACGATATATTCCTGGCTCTTGAGCTGGAGCACCTGACCACGCACAAGACGTGCCATGCCGGTCCAGCCGGTGATGCCGTAGGCGACGACCATGGTGAAGATGCCCTTCGGGAGCACCATCATCAAAAGGATAACGACGATGAGGTACGGAATACCGTTGACGATCTCCACGATACGCATCATGATGGTATCAACCGCGCCGCCGATATAACCGGAAATACCGCCGTAGATCAGGCCGACGATGAGGTTGACGAACACGGCTGCAAACGCGATCATCAGAGAGACGCGGCCGCCTTCAAAGGCGCGCAGGAAAAGGTCACGGCCGAGGTTATCGGTGCCGAAATAGTGTACGTGGTGCTGTCCCTCATAGCGGGAGTCTGTACAAACTGTCATGAAGCCCTTGTTGACTTCGCCAAGGTGCTGTTCACGGCTCTCAAACGGAGAGAAGAACGGCACGATGATGCAGGAAAGGATGAGAAGCACGATGATGAAGAAGCACACAACGGCAACTTTGTTTTTCATCAGTCTGCCGATGGCGTCTTTCCAGAAGGTCGTGCTCGGGCGGGAAATGCCCTCGCGGCGAGCGGAGTCGGAACCGATCCACTCAAAACGGCTTTTATCTATCTGTGTCATACTCAGCCCTCCAATTTCACGCGCGGATCAATGAGACCATACGCAATATCGACTACGAGGTTCGCAATAATAAGGAACGCGCCGTAGAAAACCGTGGTGCCGCAGATCATGGTGTAATCGAGACCCTGAATGCTCTGCACGAAATACTTGCCGAGGCCCGGGATACCGAAAACGCTTTCTACGACGAAGCCGCCGGTGAGGATGCCTGCCGTGATCGGGCCGAGGACCGTGACGACCGGCATGATGGCGTTGCGCATTGCATGCTTAAAGATGATGCCGCTCTGGGAAAGGCCTTTTGCCTTAGCGGTCTTGATGTAATCCTGACCGAGAACGTCCAGCATGCTGGTACGCATCAGACGGGAGATCGTCGCGAGAGAACCGAAGCCGAGTGCGACAACCGGGAGAATGTGGCTGTTGAAGCCTTCCCAGCCGGTAATAGCGAAAATACGCATGCCCGTTGCCATATACAGCTTGAGGCCGAGGAAATACTGCAAAACAGAGGCCACAACGAACGACGGAACGGAAACACCGAGCAGTGCAATAATCATGGCAACTGTGTCGGCTGCCTTGCCGCGCTTGATGGCTGCGAGTGTGCCGAGCAGTACGCCGCCGATGAAGGCGAAGCAAATGGAACGGATACCGACGTCAAACGAAATGGCAAATGCTTCGGTGATCATCAATGTGACCGCACGGTTATAGGTAAGGGAAACGCCAAGGTCGCCCTGCACAACATTACCGATATAAATGAAGAACTGCTGCCATACGGGCTTATCGAGGCCGTATTTCGCATAAAGCGCTTCCATCTGTGCCGCGGGAAGCTGCTTTTCACCGGTGAACGGGTCGCCCGGAAGAAGCTGCATCATGAAGAATGTGATCGCGACCAACAGGAACAGGGTAACAATGGAATAGCCCACGCGCTTTAAGATGTACTTAGTCATGTGCAATCCACCTCTCTTTGATAGTTTAATAGAATGATTAAAGGTTATGCGGACAAAGCCGCCGACGTTTTTGGGAACGATGCCGCCAAAGCGTCCGCGGCCTTGTCCGATAAACGACAATATGACAATATAACAAAAAATGTGCGCAAAAGCTCGGAAATTATTCTGCCGCCTTTGGCACATCAATTTTGTGAACTTAGCGAATGCAGCTTGTATTGCCGTTCGCGGAAATCCCCAAAATTTCGGGGAAACAAGGCTTTACTCACCCAACACAGTGATGCGTATATCACCTAAAAGTGTTGAAGTAAAAGATTAAAAGAATAAATACAGTTCGGTGCGGCGCACCCTTTTAAGATGCACCGCAAGCCGTAACCGTATTTGAATTTCTTTTAAGTATCCGGGTCAGCGCCCGTAAGGTTTTCGATTAGGAAAGCTTTACGTAAACAGCGTTGATATCCTGGAACGTAGATCTGTGCATACCGCCCTTGATCTTATCGGAGCAAGCATAGGACGGAGCTCTCCAGAAGGCCGGGCCGATCGGGAGCTGATCCGCAATGATCTGCTCGCACTCGATGAAGTAAGACTCACGCTTTTCGAGGTCGGTCTCCTTGGCTGCGAGGTCGATGAGCTCATCGTATCTCTCGTTGGAGAAGCCGGTCTGGTTGTTGCCGCCATCGGTGACCCACAGGTCAAGGAAGGTGTTCGGGTCGTTGTAGTCCGGGCCCCAACCGGTGAGGGACATGACATAGTTGCCGGTCTTACGGTTCTGAGAACCCTGCTTGGTGATCATGGGGTTAACGGTAACCTCGATGCCGAGAACCTGTCTCCACTGCTCCTGATAGAAGGAAGCTTCTGCAGTAGACGTTGCGGAGTCGCCGCAGTCGATGGAGAGGTGAGCGGAGAGCTCGTCTACCGTGCAGCCGAGCTCGGAGAGAGCCGTTGCAAGGTATTCCTTAGCCTTTTCCTGATCACGGGACGGCGCATACAGCTCGCCGACCTTACCTGCAAAGGAGGTGCCGTCAGCAGCGGCAACACCGGGCGCCGTGAAGGAAGTCATCGGCTCGTTATCGTTCTGCCAAACCGTATCAATTTCCTTCTGCGCGTCAATTGCATTGAACAGTGCACGACGGAGATTTACATTGGAGAGATACTGGTCATTGTTGTTGAAGTAAATGTAGAATGCGGAACCATCCGTATAAGACTGAATCGTAGCACCTGCTGCTGTAGCCTGCTTGATGAGTTCGCCGGTGCCGAGACCGACCATATCCAGGTCGCCTGCGAGGAAGGAGGAGAGAGCTGCGTTGGCATCGGTGATGATCTTCCAATCGATCTCTTCAACTTCTACGTCTGCTGCGCCGTGCCATGCATCGTTTTTCTGCATAACGATCTTATCGTTGTGGCTCCACTCGGTAAGAGCGAACGGGCCGTTCGTGCAGAAGTACTGTGCTTCGGTGGAGTAGAGGTCTGCGCCTACAGCCTCATAGAATCTCTGGTTGATCGGAGCAAGGGTGCCGAAGGAGAACAGGAACAGTGCGTACGGAGTCGGCTGCTCCAGAGTAACCTCGAGGGTATAATCATCGACAACCTTTACACCAACTTCGTCCCAAGTAACTTCACCGTTGAAGTACTTTTCAGCGTTCTTGATGAAGTAGAGGAAGTAAGCGTAATCAGAAGCAACATCCGGGTTCAAAGCCTGACTCCAAGCAAACTCGAAGTCCTTCGCCGTAACCGGGTCGCCGTTTGTCCAAACGCCGTCCTTACGGAGGTGGAAGGTGTAGGTGAGGGTATCCTCATCGTAGTCCCAGCTCTCAGCTGCGCCCGGGACTGTGTTGTCGTCATCGTCGAGGGTGACGAGGTTCTCATACATGTGCTTGAACAAGGCGAACTCAATGGAGTATGTGGAGGTCAGGGTGTTCAGGCCTGTCGGCTCCATACCTGCGTTCAGGCTGATGGTCTTTGCAGCGTCTACGGTCTTCGGGGTGAAGGTTGCCGTAGCGTCACCGGATGCAGCCGGGGTGGAATCTCCGGAGGCGGTGGACTCGGTGGATTCTGCGCTGCTTTCAGAAGCTGCGATGCTCTCGGTAGATGTCGTGGAGCTGGAGCTCTTGCCGCCGCACCCAGCGAATGCGGAAACAACCAACGCCGCGGACAGAACCAGAGCTAAAACCTTTTTCAGTTTCATTTCTTGTTCCTCCTAATGTGATAGGTGATAGAATTATGAAATTTTCGTTCAAAGAAAATTCATATTGCATACATAATACAGCATAAAGCGCTAAATCGCAAGTGGCAAAACTATGGAAATCCTGTCCTAATTTTCGTGTATTTTTGTGAATTATGACCTTGAGGCATATACACACCGTGCAGTTTTTCATGATAGTATTGCAATTTTGTAATTAAATCCGCCCAAAATCCGCCAAAAAAAGCCGCTTCAGGGGCGTGTCCTCAACAAAAATACAAGTTTCCGCGTATTGTGCACGAACGACGGATAGAAGCCGAATTCCTGCATTTTACGGCGAAATCCGACAAGTTTTCTCCTGTTTTTGAAAGAGAACGCGCAAAAATGCAGTTTGCCCGGAAAATATGTTGGACATTTTCGAAGTTTTGTCCACCTGCCTCTCCCCTATGTGCGCTGTTTTCTATGCGTTTTTTGCTGCAAAGCCATCCTATATATAATAGTATGTGATATTCCAATATCGATATAGAATACGGATTTTTGCTTTAGTTTGCATCAGATGTCCTTCACTATGCATGCTTACCGGTTTTTGTGCAACTGCTGAAAGCAAAACAAAACCCCTTCGTCGTGCAGACGAAGAGGTTCCGTAATGCAAATTTAAAATCAGCCGTGGATGGAATAGTTCGGGGCTTCCTTCGTAATCTGAATGTCGTGCGGATGGCTTTCCTTCAAACCCGCACCCGTAATACGCACGAACTGTGCCTTCTCGTGCATTTCCGGGATATTTGCGCAGCCCACATAACCCATGCCGGAGCGCAGACCGCCGACCATCTGATAGATGGTATCTGCGAGCGGTCCCTTATAAGGCACGCGGCCCTCGACGCCTTCCGGAACGTACTTCTTGTTGTTTGCCTGGAAGTAGCGGTCGCTGGAGCCCTTACCCATAGCGCCCAGAGAGCCCATGCCGCGGTAGACCTTGAACTGCCTGCCCTGATAGAGCTCGTACTCGCCCGGGGTCTCCTTGCAGCCTGCAACAAGGGAGCCGAGCATAACAACGCTTGCGCCTGCTGCGAGCGCCTTGACGATATCACCGCTGTACTTGATGCCGCCGTCTGCGATAACCGGAACGCCGTATTCTGCCGCCGCGCATGCTGCGTCATACACAGCCGTGACCTGCGGCACGCCGATACCGGCAACCACACGGGTGGTGCAGATGGAGCCCGGGCCGATGCCGATCTTTACGCAGTCTGCGCCGGCTTCGATAAGCGCACGGGTGCCCTCTGCCGTTGCAACGTTACCCGCAATGAGTTGAAGGTCCGGGTATGCTTTCTTGACCTTTTTCACTGCTTCGATGATGCCGCTGTTGTGACCGTGTGCAGAATCGAGCACGACAACGTCGACCTGTGCTTCCACAAGGGCAGCAACGCGGTCCAGAACGTCAGCCGTAGCGCCGATAGCCGCGCCGCAGAGCAGACGGCCGCCTTCGTCTCTTGCAGAGTTCGGGTACTGCACAGCTTTTTCAATATCTTTAATCGTGATGAGGCCCTTCAGATAGCCCTTTTCATCGACAATCGGAAGCTTTTCGATTCTGTGGTGGCGCAGGATCTCCTGTGCATCCTTGAGGGTGGTACCGACCGGCGCGGTGACGAGGTGATCCTTCGTCATGACGTTTTCGATCTTCTGGTCGAAATCGGAGCCGGACATGAAGCGCAGGTCGCGGTTCGTGATGATGCCGACGAGCTTGCCGTTTTCGCAGATCGGCACGCCGGAGATCTTGTAGCGGCCCATGAGGTTGTCCGCCTCGCGCACGGTGTTCTCCGGCGCAAGGAAGAACGGATCAACGATAACGCCGTTCTCGGAGCGCTTGACCATATCGACCTGATCGGCCTGACGCTCAATGGACATGTTCTTGTGAATGATGCCGATGCCGCCCTCACGCGCAATGGCAATGGCCATATCCGCTTCCGTGACGGTATCCATAGCCGCCGTCATAATGGGGGTGTTCAGCTTAATCTTCTTTGTGAGATGAGTGGAAATGTCTACCTGACTGGGCAGTACGTGTGATTCTGCCGGGATCAGAAGAACGTCGTCAAAGGTGAGCCCCTCTTTGACAAACTTAGAGGTGAATTCTGTGTTCAGCATACCGTCAACCATCCTTTCGCCTTGTGCACCGTGTTTTGTTGTCTTTATGCGGTAATTTCCGCATACCGCATAGGAAAAATTTTCCCGGCAAGCCGGAGAAAATATATTATTTGATATTAGATTGTACCACTTTCGCGGTACATTTTCAACTGTTTTGTCCTCGAAAAAACAGAGATACCCACTGAGCGTTCTATGCGCTTTTTAGGGAAAAACCACAAAAAGCGGTTTTATGTGGCTAACTTCCGGATTTCGGGACGATTTTTGCAGGATTTTGACGGACTGAACTTCTAAAAAGCACTCCATTTGTAAAAAACTTCATACAGAAATCACAAAATATCTTGACACTCCGCTCCGTTTGATATACCCTAAAACTACTATATCAAAAGCATATCTCCCGTACCCGACATATTCGGCGCACGGCATATTTTTCGCGCTTCCCCTATTACACTCGGCCCTATTGGGCTAAAAGGATGGTTTTTCATGAACAAGCTTCGCAGATTGCGCTCCCTCTCCCCGGAGATGGCGGAAACGCTGCGCCTTGCCGGCGTGCAGGGCATTTTTTGGGCGGCTATGGCGGTAGGCAATTATCAAACAGTCTACCTGCAAAGCATCGGCTTTCCCGCTACGGATTTCGGCTTATTAAACGCCATTGCCTGTGCCGTCGCTATTTTTGCCATGACGTTTTGGGGTACGGTGAGCGACCGTATCGGCAGCGTGCGCAAAATTGTCATTTTAACACTGACGCTCGGCTGCGGCCTTTTCATTTTTGTGCCACTCATTCCGACGGGGCAATCCTACTCGACGCTATTATTTCTAATCTTGATCCCGACCATCAACTTTTTTCGCGTACCGATGTCGCCGTTTGTCGATAACCTTACGGTGCGCAACTGTGCGGAGCATCGACTGAATTACGGCATGATACGCAGCAGCGGCTCGCTTTTATTTGCCATTGCCGGTGTTATCACGGTAAACGCGCTCATTCCTGCGGCGGGTGTGCCTTCGACATTCTGGGTGATGGGCATTGTGATGATTCCCGCCATTGTACTGACGTATTTCTGCTTTGAGCCGCAGAGCGGCAAGCGTGTGAAAAAGAGCGCAGCGGGTGCCGGCGTACTGCTGAAAAACTACGCATACATGGCGTTTCTCATTTTTGCATTCTTTTTCCAGATGGCCGCGGCGTTTGAAGGGAACTTTCTGACGTATTACATGGCGGATATCCAGATTGATACCGTCAATCTTGGGCTCATTCTCTCTGTGCGCGCTATGATGGAAATCCCGTTTCTGTTCTTCATCGGCCGCCTGCGCCGCTATATCAAGATGAAATACCTCATCATGCTTTCTGCAATTTTGATGGCGACGGAGTGTCTGTGCTTCTGCTTCCTTGTGAATTCGCTGCCGACTATGTTGGTATTTGCCGCGTTTTACGGCCTTGGCAACGGTGCATTTCTCGGCACGGGCACGAACTATATCTATGAGCTTGCGCCCGTGGAGCTGCGTGCCACGGCGCACAGCCTGTTCA